>Ga0265298_10009325_pt1 | contig 11694 bp, 2 predicted proteins | sample AusTroGonzalo_MG_3_FD_193486 | JGI IMG/M metagenome (GOLD analysis project Ga0265298, IMG submission 193486) | Bovine rumen microbial communities from tropical cattle in Woodstock, Queensland, Australia - Gonzalo_01 | ecosystem: Host-associated > Mammals > Digestive system > Stomach > Rumen ...
TCACCATGTCGTCAGCGCCACTGGGCAGCATCACGATGTAAGGTTTGCCAGCCTCTATCGTAGCGGCATCAGTAAAGGAGATGGTGACAGTCGTGCCGTCGTTCGTATAACCGCTCAACGTCTTCACTTTCACTCCCGTGCCGAAGACTGTTGTGGGGTTGCTGATGGTGAATGGTACGCACAGCGTGTTCCACTTATCCTTGTTCAGCGTGCGGCCGATCAGTTCCACCTTGGCGTTCATCAGGCCGTCAAAAGCTGTTACGATACTGCTATTGTCGATATTATTACCTAATCTGATGATGCTGTTCCTCTCTGTCAGGTAACCAGGATAGTTGGTTGCATCGATGTGAGCATAGTCCACATTATATCCATTATACGTACTGAGAGTAGATCCTTGACTGCCACGGAGATTTGAGCAGCTTTTAAACATATTGTCACCATTTGTACCTGAGACTTTATCGGTTGTCCAACCTCTGCTGACGTAGATGGTCTCCAGTTTTGTACAGCCTGAGAACATACTATTCATATCGGTCACGTTTGAGGTATTGAACGAACTGAGGTCAAGCGACGTCAGTTCCGGACAACCTTCAAACATAAAGCGCATGCTCTCTACACTGTTTGTGTTCAGATTGGTGAGGCCGGTAATCGTCGTCAGTTTGGGGAATTGCCAGAAAAGGTATTGCAGCGCCGTGCCATCGTAGTTGGCGCAGGAGCCATCGACAATAACGTTGACGATATTACTAATGACGTCATTAGCAACGTCTTTCCAGCTGTCTGTATTCTGATATATCTTAGCCCCATCAGGTGCTGTGTCGCTGCATTTCAGCGTCATGGTTTCATTGGAACCATTGTTGTCAGTATCACTGAATTCTGCATAGAGCACCTTGGTGGGGCCTGCGCTCACATTCGTGAACAGCAGTAGCCCCAACAAGGTGAAAAACATCTTTTTTGCTTTCATATTACTCTAATCTTAATAGTTTCTCCACACGACTCTGTCCGTTGGTGTAGATAATATGCTGATAATAGACACCAGGCATCAGCGCCTTCAGGTCTGCCTTGGTGTAGGGCTTGTCGCCGCTGCGCACCAGACGACCGCTACCGTCGTAGAGCATGACATGCTTCACGGCCAGCGTGTTGACATCGATGATGTCGTTGAGTTGCAGTACGTAAGGATGCTGCATAGAGCCCAGCTGCGCATTGGCGTTGAACAAGCCGTTGCCTGCCAACTGGTGGTTGGTGCCGTCAGCCGTGGTCACTTCAAAGGTCAGCATTTCTGCCTGGCTGTTACCGCCGATGGTCAGGAAGTGCTTGCCGTCCAATACTGCCGCTGTCGAGCGTCCGCGCAGTTCGCTACCGGCAAAGACGCTCACCTGGGCATCGTCCACCAGTTGCTCGCCATCCATCACCACGGCAATCATGGTCATGTTGTTCTGTGTGGTAAGCTTCAGGACGTCAGAAGTTGAAGCCACGGCACCTCTGCGGTTGGTCATAGCCGGCGTCGGGTAGTGGAACGTCTTATCCTTCGAGTCGGTCGACTGGTACATATAGCCTTCTCCAGGTACCAGCGCTGTCAGCGTACCTATCCAGTCGCCTCCCGTATAGAGCGAGAAGCCCGACTGACTCTTCACCTGGTCGCCCTCCTGCGGGTCGGCATCAGCAAAGGCGGCACTCAGGGAGTTCGATGCCTGTACAGGATAGCCTATCCAGTTCCAGCCCTTAGAGAGCTTAATGTCTACCGTATCAGGATTTATCGTGGCACCCGTTATCGGTTGGCTGAAGGCCCCATTGGCATACACTTTGTACATCTGGTCGTATTGGAAGCTTGATAGGCTATTAGCCCTAGGAGTCCAGGTCTGTTCTCTGCCGACAATCGTATTGACAGCTTTTTTATTAATTGCATACGCGAATACTTCATCCGGCGTAATCCCCTTCGGTTGTGCATAAAGCGAGAACCACTTCCAAGAATCACCCTCCACTGCAATAACCTGTTCAATCTTATCCTGAGGCGTCATGATGACCGGATTGCTTGATGTACCAACAGTTCTGTCAGGAACAAACGTGTTGGCAAGCTCATCAGACGGACTGACGGACGAATAAACCGTGCCCGTGCTGGCATCGTATGCCTTATAAGTCAGATTATATGAGTCATCGCCATAGATATTCATCAGCACAAAGTAGCTGTCGTAGCGGCTGAAGTACATCGGGCTGGCCACACCCACACACTCTGTGCCACGGAAGGCGGCCAGCATGTCCTTCGGGTCGGTGCTCAGCACGCCGTCAATCTCCAGCTGGGCCAGGACGGTCATCGTGTTCTTATCTGTCTTAGCCACCCAGTTAGGCACGTCGCCCTCGCTGGTCACATTGACAAACAGCGGGTCGTTGATGTTCTGCATACCGGTGAGGAAGACGGTGGTCTCGTAGCTGCCGATGGGCAGTCCTGCTGCCACAGTGAAGGTCAGCGTCTGCTTGCCTAATGGCTGCAGTGTGCCAGCCTCGGTGCTGGCGGTGAGCCATGTGGGCAGACCGCTCAGACTCCATACCTCGGTCTCTGAGCCCTTGTTCTCGATGGTAGCGGTGAAGGTCTGCTCGTTGCCTCCCTGCTTGCTCACATTAATGGCGTCGTCCTGCCATTTCAGGTTGTTCTGCTGTACATAGACACCCCAGGTGATGGGCTGCGACAGGTTGCCGTTCAGGTCTGACACTTCCCTGGCTGTGATGTAGATGTTACATCCTTCAATCTTGTAGGGCTGTTCTGTCAGCAACACGGTAATCTGGCGATCGCTGGCCACGAACTCAAACTGCACGTTCTCCGCACTTGGCGCCATCTTCAGGGCAGCCGTGTTGTCCTTGCTGGCTGCAGGAGCCGTTATCTCGTCACCGTAATCGGAATAGAATGCTACCGATGACTGATTTTTCACAACATCGCTGATGTTGGCGGTCGTCACCACCTGGTTATACTCGTCGAGAGCGAGGCGCTCCATTGGGTAGTAAGCCGCCAGTCCCGGCTCATCGGCCTTTACGCGCTCGAACATCTTCTTCTTGATGACGTCGGCGGTGCGGCGTCCCTTCCAGATGCGCACCTCGTCGATGGCACCCTTGAGCCGTTCGTTGCTGAATATACCCTGAACTGCCGGATCAATACGGTGGCTTCCCAGCATCATTTTCGCACCGTAGAGTTCAGGCATGGCCGTTGCAGCAATCAGTTTGCGCTGCTGTCCGTCCAGATAGACAACGCCACCTCCGTTAGTGCTCTTCAGCACGTTCACAGCCACATGGTGCCACTGGTCGTCGCGCAGGTCTTCATTTGTCACATTGGCAACAGTCGTATCCTGAGCTGACACCAGTTCGATTTCCATCCTGCCCTTGGCATCGAGTCGCAGGTCCATCTTCTGAGTGCTCAGCACCGATGCCACGCCCGCCTGCGTCTTGTCGGCACGGAACCACGCCTCCACGAGGTAGTCCTCTGAGCCGGTGGTGTTCAGTGCTCCAATATCGACAGCAGCAGCACTATTGCCATCGAGCACGAGTGCGTAGTTATCACCGTCTATCCACCAGGCGTTCTGTCCGGCCAGTGTCAGGTTGCGGCTGCGGGCACGGTCGGCAGCCACTTCGCCACGTCCCTCGTTCAGCTGCCAGTAGCCCAGCAGTCCGTTGGTGTACTGGCTCTTCGTGGTGTACATATCGCCCTGGGCCTCAGCCATCGAGCGTGCCGTATTCCAGATGGCCACCTCCTGCATCTTGGCTGTCAGGCTGTCGCCACCCAGGAAGATAGGGCCGTTGCCTTCGTAACTGCCAATACTCTTTCTATCAAGCAGGATTTCGGTTCCTGCGTCCAATGCATAGCCGGCACTGACAGTCTTTGTAATGGTGTCGAGACTCACGTTCAGGTACATCCACTTGCCGGTAGGCAACGTCTTATCCGAGGTGACTTTCTTGGTGCCCACATTGACAGCCAGCTTGCCGCCCTCAATGCCGAGCGTGAAGCCGTTGCCTTCTACTCCATGTCGCAGCAGTGTGCCGTCGGATGTATAGTTCAGCCACATACTCATAGAGAACGGTTTCTTTTTCAGGTCCATCGTAGCCTCGGTCTTAGCCGTAGCAGCACTGCCGCTTACGCTGAGTGCCACGTCGTGGGCCACACGGCTTTCGTTCATCACACCCTCCACGTGGAAGTTCTGCGGTTTCGTGAGCATGCCTTTCAGGATGTCCTCGTTGAAGGTCAGCGTGAGGTCGGAGCTGCTGGTCAGGATGCCGCTCGAAGGCGACGGCTGGGCGATGAGCTGCGGTCGCTGCATGTCCTTCGTCAATGGCAGTTCCTCGCTGTAGCGATAGACCTCGCTGGCGCCATACGTGGCTACAGAGACCACACGGAACAGGTATTCGCCGTCGGTATATTGGTACATATCCAAATCGTAGCTGATGTCGGCACGTTCAGGCAGCATACTGCTGTTGGCGGTCGAGTCGGCCTTGTTGAGCACATACTGATGCAGCAGTGTCCAGTCGGTACTGCCCTGTTTCCTGTATTGCAGTCGGAAGGCCTTCAGGTTCTTGTAGTTGCGGTCGAAGTCAGAGAAGGTCAGCGTCAGCTTTGAACCTGTCTGCGTGTTCATGAGGTTGTTCGACATGGCCAGGTTGACGGGCGATGACGAAGGCACGAACTGTGCCGATACATAGACGGTGTCGGCAATGTTCCAAGGCTCGCTGTCGCTGGCCAGGATGATGCCGATGTCCTTGTAGTTGAGCACACCTAAATCGGTCTGTCGCAGTTGCAGGGCCTTCACCAGTTCCTGGTTGGCAGGCACCATGATGATGCGTCCGTCGCCCGTAAGCGGCATACCGTCGATGGTGAGCAGCGCACCATCGGTGTTGCTCTTGTCGAGGAGGAACAGACGGTAGTACACGTCGGCTCCCACCTCCGTGAGGTTGCGCAGCCGCAGCGTGTAGTTGGCAGGCGAGCCTGCTGGCACGTCGCTCACCCGGGGCACATCGACTGCCAGTTCAGGTTGCTCTACCCTCATGGTGGCTTCCATGATGGTGGTGCCCGGCTCATAGTATTCGGTCTTCACCTCGCCCTCATAGGGGGCGCTGGTCTGTCCGGCACGGGTGCGGAAGATAGGAGCGTAGTCGTCATAGTCATAAACATCAACCGAGAGTGCGTCGGTGTAGTTGTTGTCCTTCAACGTGTATGTAAAGTTTGTGACATCCGATGAAGAATAGTCATCTATCCAATCACGGCCTCCGCCTGTTTCTGTCAAAATACTTGCCTCTATACCAGCTTCGCAGACTGTTATTCCCTGGAGATAACCAACCACTCCTCTGAACATCGTTACAGTAGAAGATTTATGACCGTCAGTATAACTCCTTTCAACCGACTGGGTTATTGACGAGCCTCCATCGAAGGAGCGGTTGGTTACCTTCTTCTTACTCTCCAATCGTGCCCGTTCCTTGTAGGCTTCTACTTTCGCTTTTTCGTTATCAGCCAACCTGTCTTCCCAATTCCGAATCATAGAGTTGTACCACGCCACGCTGTCAGCATAGCTCTCATTGAACCCAGCAGGGAGTATCAGTTTGTAGGACGGTCCTTGATCCAAAAGATCCTCGACATTCTGATTGTTCCACTGATTCCCCCAGACCTTCACGTCGTTGTTGTCTGTTCCAAAGCGAGGATCATCTTCGGGCAGCAATGTGACATACGTAATCCGTGAACTTGTATTCGTGAAACTCGCAGTGTCTGCCACTTGCGTTAACAAACTGTTACGCAGGGTTCTTAGGTTAGGAATCAGTGTCTCCTTGATGTACTTCTGGGAGTAGGCGAAAGCTGTGGTGAACTCCATGCCAGTGGTGATGGCATCTTTGACACTTATTTCTGCATTATCGTCTGTTTCGACTCGGTGAAGTCCGACGGAATGGGCATAGCCGAAAATCAAGTTGGTGGCATTGCCAATAAACAGGTCACCATCAGCGCCTACATAGCGGATATCGTCTGACGTGCTGATCGTGTTCAAGACCGTGGTCTGCTTTGACCAGTAATTGTCTGATGCATAATCTATTTCAGTGCGAAAACCGATAGTCAGGTCATGCATTTTCTCTAACTCGGTAACCAACTGGAAAGCGGCGGTACCTGATGCATTTTCATTTTTCATGCCCAGATGAGTAACGGTTTTAATAGTCGTATCAGTCTTGAACTTCTTAACGAAGCTATGGTATTCATTCTTCACCGTACCCTTCGTCCATGATGCCGAAGAGTTAGAGCCTGGCGGGTCGCGCAGAACCATATCAACCATTTCCGGGCCACCTGTCACAAAGTTATTGCCCGTGGGCAGTTCACCTAACACGATGCCCTTCATGCCGCTGCCACTCCACTGATACTGGCGGCCATCGATGTCATAACTTATGCTGATGGTGCGTGTATAGGGAGAAGTCGTGTTGGGCAGTCCCGCCTTCCACGTGTAAGTATTCTGTCCGAGTGAGTTGAGTTGAAGTTGGTTGCTCTCGAGTTCTACCAACTGTCCCTCTTGTTCTGTTTCTGCAGCATACACCTTTTGCTCGGCCGACAATTCGTTGTCAATGGTCACTACTACATCCTTCAGCGGCACCCTGTCTATCAAAGGAGTTGCGCCATCCTTATTAACATACTCCTCGTAGCCTTCTATGTTGAATTCGTAGGAGTCACCCATCTTGAACAGCGGATAACCATAGTTGTAGGTTACCTGTCTCTGGTTATTTGTACTGATGACGTCCACATCGAACTCTCCAATGTCGTCTTTCACCGTATATTTTTGGATACCGAAAGCACCATCGGTACAATCAAACTGACTGACGTTGAAAATGGGCTCGCTGTGATACACGGTGTTGAGTTTGGAGTGGTATTTGTAGAGTTCCCAAGATGTCTTATCTGCATCCAGATACAAGGTGTCATAGTTCTCCACCTTCGGATTCGACAGATCGACGGTGCTTGGCTGACCTACTACCAGTCCGCTCTTCTTCACCTTGATGCTCTCTATCTTGTACTCCAGCGGGGGCAGCATGGCGGAGAACTCGCCCGTCGTGGAGTCGGTGTGGATATAGAACTTCCTGCAGAAGTCGGCGGTGGCACCACGGAATGAATGGCTCTGGATGGAAGTGGTGTCCGACGGTACCGGCAACACCTCGTCGTTGGTGTCGAGGCTGGAGGTGGTTGCCGTGACATGCTTCACCACATTCATGCGGTAGAGCTCGTTTTGCGGTGAGAGCACTATCTCGGCTATGCCGATGTTGTTAGTAGTCTTCTGGAAGCCCACAATGGAGTCGGCCTGAATGCTGCCGCCAATGACGCGGCCGGTGAAGTTGACAAGTGTCTCGTCGATGAACTCCAGCCCGCTGATGTCTCTGTCGAAGGTGTGGCGGAGACCCTCGCTGTCGGTGTCTGCCGGATAGCGCCCTGCACTGGCAAAGACGTGTCCGTCTTTCTTGATTTGCACGAAGTGGTCGCCAATGGGTACACTGACGGTGAACTCTCCGTTGCTGTTGGTAGTTATCATTTCACCGTCCTTGGATGACGGAGTTCCGTCAACACAGACCATACAGCCTTCCACCGGATAGTCGGTGTTGGCATAGCGCACGGTGCCGCTGACCTTGAACGACGACACGTCCTCGAAGTCCACACCGCTGTAGTTCTGCGAACTCATGCTGAAAAAGCGCGTCTCAACGCGAGGGTTGAACTGGTGTACGCCCAAGGTCGGGGTGATGGTATAGCTGACGCCATCGCCCCAGAAGGGTATGCCGCTTAGTATGTAGTTACCCTTGGCATCAGTATAGGTCATCAGGCTCAGCTGCTCGTCGTTGGGCACAATGTAGGGCTGCCCTATCGATGGCACGTTAGCCCTGGCGTGACGGTCATTGTTCACTCCGCTCCTCTTACTGAAGTCGTAGGCGACGGACTGTACTGGCAGTCCCTCGTCAAACGGGTAATAGACCTGCAGTCCATCCTCCGTTCCGCTCAGCATGTGGCAATAGTTCCTCAGAATGTCTGTTTCAGTCAGACACTTGTTGAAGATGCGGAACTCATCGATGCAGCCGCCAAATCTTGCCTTATCGTTGCGTCCGATACTGTTGCCAATGACGAAAGCGTTTTTGTTACTATCTATATTTTTGTTATTAATATTCGCATTCACCGATATCTCCCCGTGTCTTTTGATGCTATCGCCGTACTGAATGGTATAGCGGTGTAGTTTCTTGGCGGTGGCATCGTAGGCAAACGTCAGATGGCTCCACTCTTCAGCAGGAATGAGGTCGTCGTCCTTTTTATAATCTTTGTTGTTGACAATGGGGTGGACAAGATAGTATGTCTGGTTATCCTTTACCTCCTTCGTGAGGCAGATGGTCAGGAAAGACGAATAGTCGAACACGATGTTTTGCAGCTCATTATCCATATTTTCTTGATGCGGATTCAGCCACATCTGGACGGTGAAGTCCTTCTTAAAGATGTTCTTCAATTCGTTTTCAGCGGTCTCACATTTCATACCTTGACCATTGTCGCCATTGAAGTACAACGCATAGTTGTTAAACAAGGTGTCGGCTTGGGCTTCGTTGGGCTTGAGCGTGATCTTGGCACCCTCAACGGCTGTGCCCGAGTCATAGGTGATTTGACCACTCACCAGTCCTGAAGCCCGGCAGAAGCCGTCGGAGGTCACGGGAGTGCCCTCGTATGTATTACCTTCGTAATCTTCGGAGATATTTACCCTGTATTCGTAGTAACAGCCCGCTTGAGCAGTATTGTCCGTCCAGGTGTATCTTGTCGCATTGCCTTTGACGGTGTAGAGAGAATTGGACGACCAGTCGGCATCGCTTGTGCTGCCTAATGGCCGGCGGTAAATGCTGAAAGTTGACTCGTTACTGCTCACTAACTTAACATCCCACGTCAGCACCACACTATTGCTGTAGTTGCCGCGCGAAACGGTGAGATACGTTATCTTGTTTCCGTTGGTCAGCGTGGCTTCTGCTCCCGAACTGATGGCGTCTATTTCCTCCACGTTGTCAACCTTTACGCGATATTTGTACTTACGATGAGCCACCAATTCATGGTTAGTGCTTGCTTTGTCTGTATAACTGCCACTGGTGGTTTCGGGACTGGTAATTTTCATGGTGGTCAGGTCTTCCCACTGACTCCCGCCGTTATCACTGCGTTGCACATGGAGCGTATAGGGATGACTTGCACTAGCATCCTGAATGGAGGTGTTACTCCATGAGTAGGTAATGTCACCGTCACCATCCTTAGCTTTCTCGTTGGATATACTGAAGGAACGCGCGAACCTGTATCGTGCCCACTGGTACAGTCCGTATGCAGTTCCATCGTCCGCATAATCTATGGTCCAGCCCTTGGGGCGGTAGCAGACGGAATAGGTGTATTGTGTGCCGTACACCTGATCGTGCTTTTTATCCGTGAGAGAGAATTTTGTTTGATTGCGATTATCAGCTATTTTAGCTATTTCCTCCTGTGTTGACTCATCTGCATCTTTCACCTTGCGGAACAGCACCCACTCGCCATCGGAGCGTGTCGTGTTATCATAGGCTTCGCGTTCCCACTCCCAGGTAATCTCCTTGCTAAAGGAATTGAATGATTTAACATTGAAGGAATTAGCCTTTGGTCGCGGCAGACCAGGAATGGTGATGGCTCCATAGTCTTTGTCGAAACGAATCGTTTTCGTCACGCCACAGTCGCTGGCTGGCGAGGGTTTGGTATCCTTATACAGTTCAAAGCGCGGATAGACGGTTACGGGGGTATAGTTGTCGCTGACACTGAACTCACCGGTACTGGTCAACCTGCCATAAGAATACGTGGCCTTGGTAGGGTCCTTATACTCGTTGGTGCAGTCCTGCTTATACATCATGGCCATTGTACTCCAGCCGGAGTAGTTCGTAGTGGGTAAGGTGAACTTTATCTTTTTTAAACTCGACCTGCTGAAAGGGAAACTACTCGATTGGGGATTCTTTTCAATTGTGGGCATGGTCACCGTAGGCTTGGTGGTAGTGAAAAGCACCTTATCGACTTCTTCATATTTGTATTTAGCGTAAGCGTCAAACCAGTGACCTTTCCATTTGATGGTCCATTGCTTATCGGTATAGTTGCGCTCAAAGGTCAGGTCGATAGTAATCCAGTGGTCGCAACCGAAATTGTGACCCGGCTGGTCGTGGCGCTCGTCACGTACGGAGACATAGACGAGGGTACCTGGGATGCTGTATTCCTTCGTAAGGAGATATTTCTTGCCCTTACATTTTGCGTGGAAGTCGCTGATTGTGTAGCCTGCCTCTGGATAACGCTTATGGGGTTGATACCAGCCAGAAAGCAGTTCACTGAACTTGAAGAGCAGCGTGCCATCGACATAGAGACCGGTACTTGCACCCCAGAAATAGCCTTCCTTTTCATGGTCGTAATAGAGGAGATCAAACGAATAGTGGAGATTTCCGGTGATATCGATTGATGTTGTGAAATTTTCAATATAAGGGCCCCAAACTTCGCCTGCGTAAAAATCAGCAGCAGCAGCCCTCTGGCTCACCATGAGCAACATCGCTGCCACGAGCCATGTATGGATTCTAATCATCTTTTTCATAATGTGTTGCTATTTAAGGATGTTCAGTTTGAAAGGCTCGTCCAGGCCAATCAGTTTATTCGTCTCGAAGTCAACGGTGATGTCAGGCACATCAGCGATGACGGGGTTGGCAAAGTCGTTGCCATAGATTACCTTGAAGTGGAACTTGTGGCCTTCGGTGCCCATGATGGTCAGCACGGCACAGTCGTCCTGATCGGCCACGCTGCGGTTGCAGTGGCGCAACTGGTTGTCCTGGTCATAGACGGCCACCTCGTAGTTGCTCAACCTGCGGTCGCCCTGATAGACCTGACATACCATCACCATGTTGTTGGCCCAGTCGTGGGGCTGGCTCCAGTCAGGAAAATAGGTAGGACGGTTGTAGAACACGTCATACTTCTGTGTAGGTGTGGGTGGAGTCGGCTCTGGGGTGTTCTCAGCGTCATCGCCACACGAGCATAGTGTCGTTGCTGTCAGCAAGACAATCAGGCTTATGCACAGCCTTGTTGTTAGTAATTGTTTTGTTAGTTTCATATAATAATATATTTATGTTAGTTATTGCATAAAAAGCGTGGCACTGTTACGTTCCATACATTCTGTTGAAGGCCCTAGGAAAACCCATAATCCAAGATATAGTAATAGCAGTCCACGCAAAGCATGGGGCTGATTACGCTGTCGTCTGGATTAACGTGTGAAAGTTTCCTAGGCTTTACAACAGTCAGACAAGCATAATGCTCCGTGTTTCCCACAATGTCGTGAAGAGCGACCATGTCACTATTCTGGCGACAAATATAGGAAAAAATGCGCGGACTGCCAAGTTTTTTGTTCATTTTCTCAATCTTTTGTAGCATTATTTTGATTTCTTGTGGCAAAAGTACGAAAAACCGCCCATAGGTTTGTTCTCGTGGCGCACAATTTTGTTCTCGTGGCGCACAAACTACATTTTGCGGCTTTTTGCTTGGCAGAATTGAGATTTTTGTTTACCTTTGTCCCTGCATAATAGCAATGAATATGAAAAAACTTATTTACATCTTTGCATTGGTTCTGGCGCTGGGCGCTTGTCAGGAAAAGAGTCAGCAAACAGCGGCTGTGGTATCGGATGCCGACAGCATTTATACTTATGATTATA
>Ga0265298_10009326_pt1 | contig 11694 bp, 9 predicted proteins | sample AusTroGonzalo_MG_3_FD_193486 | JGI IMG/M metagenome (GOLD analysis project Ga0265298, IMG submission 193486) | Bovine rumen microbial communities from tropical cattle in Woodstock, Queensland, Australia - Gonzalo_01 | ecosystem: Host-associated > Mammals > Digestive system > Stomach > Rumen ...
GTTGGCGACAGTCTTTTCACACAGTGCTGTTCCATTAACAGCACTCCAACAGATACTGCCATCATAGAAGCCACCTTTGGTTTCAAGCCCTTCAACAATATCCGCCTGAAAATAGAAGTTCTCAACGATGAACACCTGACGCTCAGCAAAGACCATCAGTCATGGAACTTCTATAAATATTAGTTAGTTCTTTTTTTCTCATACCGGTCGAGTTTCTTCAGGCAATAACGACGGAAATCCGTCCAGTGATAGTAGGGAGCGCAGTCGGTATGGATGGGTAGTGTGGCCTCCACCTCGTTCAGCAGCACCTTGAAAAGGATGTCACGGTCTTTGGGATTTCGGCGATAAAAAATGAATTGCACGTTAGCTCCCATAGGGAAAATACTGGAACTCCACCAACCATGTTTTTCAATGCTTTCAAGGTCAGAAGTGCTGAAGTCATACCCGTTGAGTCCGATGAGACATACTAAAGGCAGCAATACGGTATCGTGTCCGAAACGCAACTGTACGCCAGGGCGGTCAAGCCGAATACAACTGTCGGCATCGGCAATGAGCTGCCGTAGCAGATGACGCTGACTATAAGGATAGTCGCCACCATTGAGTGGACAGAAACCATATCGTAAGTACCATAGAGCATTGTCTATCTGCCACATACGATAGAGGTCTTCAGTAGTGAAAAGACTTGTCAGATAGGTGTTCTTGTAGAGTGGAGTATTGAGCTGGAAAAGCCCCATCTTCATCAGGTAGTAGTTGAAAAACGACTCATCGACCAGTTCCTTCACAATGTCAGGGTTCTTAAAGAGCATCTCCATCAGTCGGCTGTTTCCCAGTCGGCTGGCAGTATAGGCATCATAAGCCTTCTGAGCCTCTTTGGTCAACTTGCCGTGTGGCAGCAACGGATCTTGGTGATTCATATACCACTGTGTCCGATTCGATGCATTCATCGTAACGACTGCCTTCGGGTTTTGCTGCACCAGTTCCTTCAGTGCTTCCACCATCGACATGATGCAACGCGGCACGGTTGTACTGACAGCTGAGACATTGACCGAGTCGGCAAATACTTTAGGAAAACGCTTCATCATGCGGCGTATAATCATCTGGTGCTGTATCCTTCCAAGTGATGTCAGGTCGCCCCATCTTCCTTCCGAATCCTCCAGTATGAGGTTCATTTCCTGCAATACACGTCGACCTGTTGCAGTCAACTCGTTCACGCCGTTGGCCTGTACCATCATTTTGTAGGGAATCTCGTAGCCTGACCGCCGGTTGATGTAACGCGAACCGTGACGACCGTAGTGCGATATATAGAAAGGATACTTTCCCGATGGCGCCGGTGTCAGGTTGTCGGGAATGCTGTCGGGGTAGATGTCATAATTGCACGAAGCGTACGCAGGTTTCTGTCTGATAATGTCGAGTACAGACTGTGCCTGAGAAGTGAAGGTTGAAGCGTAGAGAATAAAGAATAAAAAATGAAGAGTAAAGAGGTGGGCGAATATCCATCTCCTGACTCCAGGTTTCTGTCTTCTGACTTCGTACTTTTTATTCTTCATTTCTTTCTCTTGCATACACATACAGTTTACGAAGATAATAGCGTTTCACGTCCTGCCAGTGGTAATAGGGAGCGTAATCGGTAGGAACTGGCAACCTTGCCTCACGGCCATTCAACATCACACGTACCAACGGGTCGGGATCGTCCTTGTCAGTACGGTAGAGAACCATCATGATGCTGCCACCCAACGGAGCTATGCGGTAGTCAGCCCATCCGTAGTTTTCGAGCGAGTCAAGACAAGCGGTCTTCAGACCGAAACCGTCGAGTTCGAGCAGACAGACGAGCGACATCACCACGTTCTCATGGGTATAGCGAAGATGAACCACTGGGTGGTCGAGTGTCAGAACGCTGTCGCTCATGTGGAAGAGGTTCCAGAGTGACCGGCGTTGTGAATACGGCTGATAACCTCCACTAAGTGTACAACCACCGTAACGGATATAGGCCCACGCATTCCGTCGCATCCAATGGCGGTGGATTTCGTCGGGTGTGAAGAGGTTATAAAGAGACATGTCGGCGGCAGCCTCCGAGTATTGCGTACATCCTGCGAGATCGAAGAGCTGGCGGCTCAATTCTGTGGCATCGATGGTTTTAACGTAGTCAGCATCATTGAAGAGTATGCCCATCAATCGGCTGTCATCCAATGCCCATCGGTCGGAGAACTCGTTGAAGCTGGCCATTGCCAATGAGTCGCTGCGTTGGGCATTCAGTGCCTCATCCTCGGGATTCATCCAGGGTTTATTACGTTCTGAAGCCGTTGAACGAATCTGCAAGGGTTGGTGGGCACGCGACACTTCGATGATAGTCTCACCCAAAGTGAGCAGACAGTGTCGCTGCAGAATAGAGCGGCCGTCCACGTAGGTGCTGTCTGTAAAGGCCTCGGGCACCCGCCGGGTCATCAGCCGTACCAAGTCTCTCGCCTGCTGTTTACCAGCCTCTGTCAGTTCGCCTAAATAGTCGTGGGCATCGTTGCGCAGAAGGGTCACCCTGTGCAACACATCCTTTCCTGTCTCAGTCAGCTTGCCTAAGCTGTCGGCACGGACGAGTGTCTGATAGGGTCTGTCGTAACGTTCAGGCTGTTCAGGATAATAGGGTGAAGGACAGCCGTAGTGGTTGATGTAAAACGGTCGCTTGCCTGGTGGTGGTGGTGTGTCGTGAGTTTCTGACTCAATCAGGGCATAGTGCATACCGGCCGACCGCCTTACGTCGTTCCGCAACTCGTCACTGATTGTCTGCGCTGCGGCTCCGATGCCCCAGCTCAGGAAACAACTCCATAGCAAGAGTTTTCTACCAATATCAATGAACCGAAATCCTGTCAACATGACGCTATACATACCTGTCCACTTCAATGAAACTCCAAGGTTTCAGCCTGCAAAGGTAATAAAAAATGAAGAAAGAGAAACGGAGAATGAAAATTATTTTTTTTGTTAAGATAAAAAACGTTAAACGGAGAATGGCGGAAGCAAATTCTCCGTTCTTCATTCTCTATTCTTCTTTAAAAAGTGTACCTTTGCACTCGAATATACTAAAACAAACAAATAAAAAAACTAATGGAACAAGTTTTTAGTTACATTATCAGTCTGGGTGCAAGTGTAATGATGCCCATACTGTTTACTATCATTGGCCTCTGCATAGGACTAAAGTTCGGACGTTCACTGAAAAGTGGTCTCTACGTGGGTGTCGGTTTTGTGGGCTTGGGCATCGTGACAGCCTTGCTGACCACCAACTTCGGCGGACCGCTGAGCGATATCTCGCAGTTGTACGACCTACAGCTGAAGGTGTTCGACATGGGCTGGCCTGCCGCTGCTGCCGTAGCCTACAACACAGCCGTCGGCGCACTCATCATCCCTATTTGCTTAGGTGTCAACTTCCTGCTGCTCATCACGGGCTGCACACGGACTGTCAACATCGACCTGTGGAACTACTGGCACTTCGCCTTCATCGGTGCCGTCGCCTACTTCGTCATGGACCAGAGCCTGCTGTGGGGGTATTTCGCCGCTATCGTCTGTTATATCGTTACACTGGTGATGGCCGATTTGACGGCCGATAAGTTCCAGGAGTATTATCCTGAGTGGCAGGGCATCTCCATTCCGCAGCCCTTCTGCCAGAGCTTCGTGCCATTCGCACTGGTCATTGGCAAAGCCTTGGATATGATTCCCGGCTTCGACCGTCTGAACATTGATGCTGACGGACTGAAAAAGAAGTTCGGCGTGCTGGGTGAGCCGCTCGTACTGGGCGTCATCGTGGGTGCACTAATTGGTGTCCTGGCACAGCTCGACATCAAGAAAATACTATTCCTCGGTGTGACGATGGGCGCCGTGATGGAACTCATCCCCCGCATCACCTCTTTATTCATCGAGGGTCTGAAGCCCATCGCCGAGAAGACACAGGAGGTCGTGAAGAAGAAGTTCAACGGCAAAAAGGTATATATCGGCATGTCGCCGGCAGTGGTCATCGGTCATCCTACGACACTGGTGGTTTCGCTGCTGCTCATTCCCGTAGCCCTTGGCCTCGCCGTTGTACTGCCCGGCAACCAATTCCTGCCACTGGCTTCGTTAGCAGGTATGTTCTATCTGTTCCCTGTCGTTCTGCCTTTCACCAAGGGTAACGTGGTGAAGACGTTCATCATTGGTCTTGTGGCACTGGCCATCGGTCTTTACTTCGTTACCGATATGGCACCCGCCTTTACACAGGCTGCCCACACGGTGTTCGAGCAGACAGGCGACAAGGCTGCCGACATTCCCCAGGGTTTCGATGGCGGTGCGCTCGACTTCGCGTCGTCGCTCTTTGGCTGGGTCATCTACAAGTGCGTGGCTTATCTGAAATGGGTTGGTGCCGGTGTACTGACCATCATCACCATCGGTATGGTGGTGTGGAACCGCATACGTATCAATAAGGAAAACAAACAAAACAATCAATAATAGTATGAAACAACTGGTATTAAGTTTATTAGTCATGAGTTCGTTATCTATGTCTGCCCAGCAGAAGGTGCAGTTCCAGACGGCCTGCCATCCTGAAGATGTGAAACACTACGACACCAAGACATTGCGTGAGCGTTTCGTGATGGAGAAGGTAATGGTGGCCGACGAGATCAACCTCACCTACTCGCACTACGACCGCTTCATCTTCGGCGGTGCGATGCCCGTGAACAAAACCCTGAAACTGGAGAATTTCCTCGAACTGGGTCTTGATGTCGATCCCGGCATCAAGGAGAAGTACTTTCTGTACAACCGTGAGCTCGGTGTTGTAAACTGCGGTCAGGGCGACGGTGTAGTCATTGTCGACGGCAAGGAGTATGCACTGGCTCCGAAGGAGGCGCTGTACATCGGTCGCGGCCACATTGCTAAGGACAAGGACGTGAACAAAGAGGTGCTCTTCCGCTCGAAGGATGCCTCGAAGCCTGCCAAATTCTACCTGAACTCAGCCACCGCCCACCAGCACTACAAGACGCAGTGGATTACCCTCGACGGTCGTAAAGGTTCGCTAAAAGCTGCCGTCTGGGGACCTGTCGGCACATTAGAGGAGTGTAACAACCGCACCGTCTATAAGCTCATCGTCAACGACGTACTGGAGGAAGGGCCCTGCCAGCTGCAGCTCGGTCTGACACAACTCAACCCCGGTGCTGCGTGGAACACGATGCCGCCGCACACTCACGGTCGCCGCATCGAGGCATATTACTACTTCAACCTGCCCGAAACCCAGACCATCGCCCACATCATGGGACAGCCTGAGGAGAGCCGTGTCGTATGGCTTCACAACGAGCAGGCCATCATGTCGCCTGAATGGTCGATGCACGCTGCCGCCGGTACCTATTACTACACCTTCATTTGGGGTATGGCCGGTGAGAACCTCTACTATAACGACAAAGACAATATTCCCGTCATTGATATCCGATAATAAATAATACAAAATATGACTCCGATTCAAAAAACAAAGATGTCCAATTTCCGTTGGGTCATCTGTGCGTTGCTGTTTTTAGCAACCACCATCAACTACATGGACCGTCAGGTCTTGTCACTAACCTGGAAGGACTTCATTGCCCCAGAGTTCCACTGGACGGACGGTGATTACGGTACAATTACCGGTATGTTCTCACTTTTCTATGCTATCGCCAACCTCTTTGCTGGTAAGTTCATCGACTGGATGGGCACCAAGAAGGGCTATCTCATTGCCATTTTCGTATGGTCGTTAGGTGCTGTTCTGCACGCTGGTTGCGGTTGGGTGGCTATGACTATTGAGGGTTACGACTCTGTGGCCCAGTTAGGTCAGCTGACGGGTGATGCAGCCGTAGCTATTGCCACCGTCTCGGTATGGCTGTTCCTTAGCTGTCGTCTGATTCTGGCCGTCGGTGAAGCCGGTAACTTCCCTGCAGCCATCAAGGCTACTGCTGAGTATTTCCCCAAGAAAGACCGTGCCTTCTCGACTTCTATCTTCAACAGCGGAGCTTCTGTGGGTGCGTTGGCAGCTCCTGCCACCATTCCCCTGCTGGCTCGTGCCTGGGGTTGGGAGATGGCCTTCATCATCATCGGTGCGTTAGGTTTCATCTGGATGGGCCTGTGGACGTGGCTGTACGACAAACCCGCTAAGAACAAGCGCGTCAATCAGGCTGAGCTCAACTACATCGAGCAGGATAACGACCTGGCCGAGGCTCAGGACCGCGACAACATGAAGGAGGAGAAGACCATTCCGTTCTTCAAGTGCTTCTCATACAAGCAGACATGGGCATTCCTCGTGGGTAAGTTCATGACTGACGGTGTGTGGTGGTTCTTCCTGTTCTGGGCACCTGCCTACTTCTCTGACCAGTATGGCTACACCAGCGACTCTACGATGGGCATACTGCTCATCCTAACGCTCTACACCATTGTTACTGTGCTGAGTATCGCAGGTGGCTATCTGCCCACCTATTTCGTCGACAAGAAAGGCATGAACCCCTATCTGGGCCGTATGCGCGCCATGTTTATCTTCGCCTGCTTCCCGCTGTTGGGACTGTTCGCCCAGCCTTTGGGAATCTACAGCCCATGGTGGCCGGCCATCCTTATTGGTCTGCTCGGCGCAGGACATCAGGCATGGAGTGCGAACTTGTTCTCCACCATTGGCGACATGTTCCCGAAATCGACCATTGGCACCATTGTAGGTTTAGGAACAATGGCCGGCGGTATTGGCTCCATGTCCATCAACAAGGGTTCAGGTGTGTTCTTCGACTGGGCTGCTGCACAAGGAGCCAACTACACCTTCTTTGGTTTTGAGGGCAAACCAGCTGCTTATATGGTAGTCTTCTGCATCTGCGCCGTAGCCTATCTCATCGGCTGGTGTATTATGAAGGCACTGGTACCGAAGTATAAGCCCATCGTGCTGGAAGACTAATCAGTCTTCAGCATGACAGGCATAACATACAATTCGCCGCTTTCCTCGTGTGAGGGAAGCGGCGGAGTGTTTTTGGTGAGCTGAGACTACTGAGGCTACTGGGGCCTTTGGGGTCTCTGGGGCCTCTGGGATTTAAAGGAGGTTGTCCTTCTCGATGTCCTTGAAGTACTTGTAGGTGGCAACCTTCAGCTCGTCGGTGGCAGGCTCGTCAGCGACGATAATGCCATGCTGGTGCATCTGCAAGGCTGAGATGGTCCACTCATGGGTGACAGCACCCTCAATGGCAGCCTTCAGGGCACGTGCCTTGTGGTGGCCGTTCACCAGGATCATCACCTCGCGGGCATCCATCACGGTGCCTACGCCAACGGTCAGGGCCAGCTTGGGCACTTTGTTGACGTCGTTGTCGAAGAAACGTGAGTTGGCGATGATGGTGTCAGTGGTCAGTGTCTTCACACGGGTACGGCTGGTCAGCGACGAATACGGCTCGTTGAAGGCAATGTGGCCGTCAGGACCGATACCGCCGATGAACAGGTCGATGCCGCCGGCTTCCTTGATCATCTCCTCATAGTGGGCACACTCGGCAGCCAAGTCCTTGGCATTGCCGTTGAGGATGTGGATATTCTCTTTTGGGCAGTCGATGTGGTCAAACAGGTTACGGGCCATGAATGAGTGGTAACTCTCGGGATGCTCCTCAGGCAGATTGACATACTCGTCCATGTTGAACGTCAGCACGTTCTTGAATGACACACGGCCTTCCTTGTTGGCTTTCACCAGGCAGGCATACATTCCTTCAGGTGAACTGCCGGTAGGCAGACCCAGTACAAACGGTTTCTCTTTAGTCGGCTGGAAGGCATTGATGCGCTCGATGACGTGCTCAGCAGCCCACTGCGACATTTTCTGATAGTCAGATTCAATAATTACTCTCATAAGTCTACATTTAAATGAATTGGATTTTTCGGTTGCAAAGGTAATTATTTTCAGTGAAAAGTGAAAAACGAAAGACGAAAAAATCTTTCCTTGGTGGTAGATTTTAATTTTTTTATAGAATAGCGTCAGCAAATTTTTCTCTGTTTTCGTTTTCGTTTTCTTTTTTATTTGTACCTTTGCACCCATTATTAACTATTTGTATGAAGGAATTTGTCATCTCTGAGGTCAAGGCCGAGACAGCGGTGCTGGTGGGACTCATTACCCAGCAACAGAACGAAGCCAAGACAAAGGAATATCTCGACGAACTGGAGTTTCTGGCCGACACTGCCGGTGCCGTCACCGTGAAGCGCTTTACGCAGAAGGTGCAGGGACCGAGTCAGGTGACGTATGTGGGCAAGGGCAAACTCGATGAAATCAAACAATACATCAGGCAGCAGGAGGATGCCGAAGACCCCATTGGTATGGTTATCTTCGATGATGAGCTGACAGCCAAGCAGATACGTAATATCGAGGCCGAGCTGAAGGTAAAGATTCTTGACCGCACCTCGTTGATACTCGACATCTTTGCCATGCGCGCCCAGACCGCTGAGGCCAAGACGCAGGTGGAGCTGGCGCAATACCGTTATATGCTGCCCCGCCTGCAACGTCTGTGGACCCACTTGGAACGTCAGGGTGGCGGCTCAGGCAGCGGTGGAGGAAAAGGCTCGGTGGGTTTGCGTGGTCCTGGTGAGACCCAGTTGGAAATGGACCGCCGCATCATCCTGCACCGCATCACCCTGCTAAAGCAGCGTCTACAGGAGATTGACCAGCAGAAGACCACGCAACGCAAGAACCGCGGACGATTGATTCGTGTGGCCTTGGTGGGTTACACCAACGTGGGTAAGTCAACCTTGATGAACCTGCTGGCCAAGAGCGAGGTGTTTGCCGAGAACAAACTGTTTGCGACCCTCGACACCACCGTCCGTAAGATGGTCATCGACAACCTGCCCTTCCTATTAGCCGACACGGTAGGCTTCATCCGCAAGTTGCCTACCGACCTCGTAGACTCGTTCAAGTCAACGCTTGACGAGGTGCGCGAGGCCGACTTGCTGGTTCACGTGGTCGATATCTCCCACCCTGGCTTCGAAGAACAGATTAATGTCGTGGAGAAGACCTTGGCCGATTTGGGTTGTGCCGAGAAGCCCATGATGCTGGTGTTCAACAAGATAGATGCCTATACTTGGACGCCGCAGGACGAGGATGACCTGACGGAGCCTACGCGCGAAAACATCTCGTTAGACGAACTGAAGCAGACATGGATGGCCAAACTCCACTCACCACTGTTTATTTCTGCCAAGAACAAGGAGAACATTGACGAGCTGCGTGATATATTATATAAAAAGGTACGCGAACTGCATGTGCAGAAATACCCTTACAACGACTTCCTCTATGACGTAGATGAGTAAAAGGGTAAGAAAGAAAAAATGAACCAATAAAAATAGACTTATGAGAGATTACAGACAACTGACACAAGAAGAGATTAACGTGCTGGAGAGCAATAGCTGTTGGGCTGAGGACTGGAACCGCGTGAAGGTGGCAGAGGCTTTCTCGCCATACGGCTTCCACCGGGTAGTATTCTATGGCGACATCCGACTGGGTGTCTTCGAGAAACAGGTCGAGGTGACCAAAGGCTTCAGCAAGCGTGCCGGCATCAACGACGCCACGTTACGCAACGTGACGGTAGGTGACAACTGCCTGATAGAGAAGGTGGGTAACTTCATCAACAACTACACGATAGGCGATGACTGCTACATCTCGAACATCTCGACGATGGAAACCACTGATGGTGCCACCTACGGTGAGGGCCATCTGGTATCGGTGCTCAACGAGATGGGCGACGGCAACGTCATGCTGTTCCACGACCTGAACTCACAGCTGGCCGCCTTCATGGTGAAATACTTCAAGGATAAGCAGCTGAAGGACAATATCACGCGGCTTATCAACGAGGAAATCCGCTTCACACAGCCCGATCGCGGAACATTAGGCAACGGTGTGAAGATCATCAACTCGAAGGAGATTACCAATACAGTGGTGAGGGATGACTGCGAGATAAACGGTGCCTCACGACTAAGCGACTGTACCATCATGTCGTCGAAGGATGCTTCGGTGTATATCGGCACGGGGGTCATCTGCGAGAACAGCATCATCTGCAACGGCTGTTCTATTACCAACTCGGTGAAGATGCAGGACTGCTTCGTTGGCGAGGCCTGTCAAATCACGAACGGCTTTACGGCAGAGGCCAGTGTATTCTTCGCTAACTCCTACATGGCCAACGGCGAGGCCTGCGCCGCCTTCTGCGGTCCTTTCTCAGCCTCACACCACAAGTCGAGCCTGCTCATCGGCGGCGAGTTCTCGTTCTACAATGCCGGTTCGAACACCAACTTCTCCAACCACGCCTACAAGATGGGCCCGCTGCACTACGGCACCCTGGAGCGTGGCACGAAGACAGCCTCCGGCGCCTACATCCTAATGCCTGCCAAGATTGGTGCTTTCTCAGTCTGTTTCGGCAAGCTGATGAACCATCCCGACATGCGCTGTCTGCCGTTTGCCTACCTGATGGCGTATGGCGAGACCATGTATATTGTGCCAGGACGTAACATCACGACGGTGGGACTCTACCGCGACATCAAGAAGTGGCCCAAGCGCGACAAACGGGCTGCCTCCTGCCGTAAGTCCATCATCAACTTCGACTGGCTGTCACCCTTCACCGTGGGTGAGATCGTACAGGGCAAGAAGATTCTGGAGGCTCTGCGTCAAGCTTGTGGTGACAATGTGACCACCTATAACTACCACGAGTACATTATCAATGCTTCGTCGCTCCGCAAGGGTATCAAGTACTACGACATCGCCCTGCGCATCTACATGGGTGCCGTGCTGAAGCGTGCCGTCAAGGGAGGATTCTTAGGCAAACCTACCTCAACCATCGGCGAAGGCGACTGGAACGACCTGTCGGGTCTGCTCCTGCCTGCCAGCGAGGAACAGCGTCTGCTCAATGACATCAAGAACGGTAGCATCGAAAGCATCCACGAGGTACTGAAGCGTTTCTACGACATCAACGAGCACTACCGTGAGTACCAGTGGGCATGGACCTACCAGCTGATACTCGACTACTACGGCATCGACGAGTTGACGGAGGCTGCCATGCAGCGCATCCGCGAGGACTATGTCCGCGCCCGTCGTGCCTGGATTGCCGAGATCCGCAAGGATGCCGAGAAGGAGTTCGCCATGGGTGATGTCGAACAGGAAGTCTACGATGACTTCATTTCGAAACTTGACCACGAAATAGATTATGAAGACTAAGTTATTTTTGCTGACGGCTGTTGGCTGTTGGCTGTTCGCCATTGGTAGTGCTCAGGCTAAGGACTACAAGTATGAAACTGTCAACGGCGATTTGACCAAGACGCGTATCTATACGCTCGACAACGGGCTGAAGGTCTACCTTTCCGTCAATAAGGACAAGCCACGCCTCCAGACGTTTATCGCCGTGCGTACGGGCAGTAAGAACGACCCTGCCGAGACCACAGGACTGGCACACTACCTGGAACACCTGATGTTCAAAGGCACCAAGCAGTTCGGTACCATCAATCCGACAGCAGAGGCACCGTTGCTCGACGAGATAGAGCAGCGCTACGAGGCCTATCGCCGGCTGACCGACCCAGAGGAGCGTCGCCTGGCCTACCACGGCATTGACAGCATCAGTCAGGTGGCAGCCCAGTACTTCATCCCCAATGAGTACGACAAGCTGATGGCAGCCATCGGCGCCCAGGGCACCAATGCCTTTACGTCGAACGATGTCACCTGCTATGTGGAGGACATCCCTT
>Ga0265298_10009327_pt1 | contig 11694 bp, 9 predicted proteins | sample AusTroGonzalo_MG_3_FD_193486 | JGI IMG/M metagenome (GOLD analysis project Ga0265298, IMG submission 193486) | Bovine rumen microbial communities from tropical cattle in Woodstock, Queensland, Australia - Gonzalo_01 | ecosystem: Host-associated > Mammals > Digestive system > Stomach > Rumen ...
GGGCCATCAGGCGTACGCCCATAAGATTCTTACCGGCCGCCGCGACCGTTTTCATACCAACCGTCAGTTCAAAGGCCTCAGCCCGTTCACCAATCCCATGGAGAGCGAGTACGATGCCTTCATCGCAGGACACGCCTCTAACTCCATCTCTGCCGCACTCGGCATCGATGTGGCCAATGAGAGATTGCTTAATGGTGGAATGATGCGCAATGTGGTGGCGATTATCGGCGACGGGTCGATGACCGGCGGTCTGGCGTTCGAGGGACTGAACAACACCTCAATGGACAAGAACAACCTGCTCATCGTACTCAATGACAACCATATGGCGATTGATCCGCTCAAGGGCGGTTTCACGCAGTACCTGGTCGATTTGACAACAAGTGCCGGTTACAACCGCTTGCGCTGGCGTCTGTACCAGTTGGCGGAGAAGCTGCACCTCGTCGATGAGCGCAAGAGACGGTCGATCGTTCGCCGCAACAACAGTCTCAAAGCCGCTTTCAGCAAGCAGCCGAGTAATATCTTCACGGGTCTGAACATCCGCTATTTCGGTCCGACGGACGGTCATGACGTCATCGGCTTGGTGCGTATTCTGAGCGAGATCAAGAACCACCGCGGCCCCAAGGTGCTGCATATCATCACCAAAAAAGGAAAGGGTTATGCACCGGCGGAGAACGACCAGACCGTCTGGCATGCACCGGGAGAGTTTGACGTTGCCACAGGGCAACGAACCAATGGTGGAAATGGTGACGCTTCGCTGAATGGTGAAATGGTGGTTCCGCCCCTGTGGCAGGAAGTGTTCGGCGAGACGCTGCTGGAACTGGCGAAGAAGAACGACAAGATTGTGGGTATCACGCCGGCGATGCCGTCAGGTTGCTCCATGAGCATCATGCAGAAGGAGATGCCCGATCGCGTGTTCGATGTCGGCATCGCCGAAGGGCACGCTGTGACGTTCAGCGCCGGTCTGGCGAAAGCGGGCATGCTACCCTACTGCAACGAGTACTCGACCTTCCTCCAGCGTGCCTATGACAATATTGTGCATGACGTGGCGCTGCAAAACCTGCATGTGGTCTTCTGTATCGACCGCGCAGGCATCGTCGGCAACGACGGAGCGACTCACCACGGTCTGCTCGACCTCGCTTACCTGCGTCCCATCCCTAACATGCAAATCTGTGCGCCGCGTACGGCGGAAGACCTGCGGCAAATGCTTACGCTCGCCGAGACACTGGAAGGACCCGTCGCCATTCGGTATCCGCGAGGAAGGGTTACGGGTTACGGGTTACCGGTTACGGAGGTCGAATACGGCAAGGGCGTGCAGCTCCGCGAAGGAAAGGACGTGGCCGTGCTGACCATCGGCGCCATCGGAAACACGATGGCGGAAGCGATCGAAGCCAGCGGCAGGAACTTCGCCCACTACGACATGCGGTGGCTGAAGCCGCTGGACGAGGACATTTTGCACGAGGTGGGCAAGAAATACCAAACCATCGTGACTGCCGAGGACGGCATCATCGCCGGCGGCCTGGGCAGCGCGGTACTCGAATGGATGGCGGACCACGGTTACACGCCGCGCGTCATCCGCCTGGGTATCAATGACCAGTTTGTAGAACACGGTTCTACCAAAGAATTATACCATTTATTGAAATTAGACAAACAAGGACTATGCGAATCGTTATTGCAGGTGCCGGTGAAGTAGGCACGCACTTGGCTAAGTTGCTGAGCCGCGAAGATATGGAGATCAGCCTCCTGGATGAGAGTCCGGATCGCTTGGGTGACCTGAGTGCCAACTATGACCTGTTGACCAAGGTCGGCAATCCCACGTCCATCCATGACCAGCGCGAGATAGGTGTGCCGCGGTGCGACCTGTTCATCTCCGTTACGCCGCACGAAACGGAGAACATGACGGCGTGTCTGATTGCCAACTCGCTCGGCGCCAAACGTACGCTGGCGCGTATCGACAACTACGAATATCTGCTGCCGGAGAACAAGAAATTCTTCGAGAACATGGGTCTGAACCACCTCATTTATCCGGAGGTGCTGGCAGCCAACGAGATCGAAGAGAGCCTGCGCACCAACTGGATGCGTTACCACCTGCACCTCTGTCAGGGCGCATTGGAGCTGTGCATCATCAAGATACGCAACACCGCCAAGGTGCTCGGCCAGACTTTCGCTTCGGGCATCTACAACCACGGCAAATACCGCATTGTAGCCATCAAACGCGACCAGCAGACGATCATCCCGCGCGGCGGCGACGTGGTGCTGGAGAACGATATGGTTTATTGCGTGTGTACGAAAGAGAACATGGAGTTCATGCGCGAAGAACTCGGCAAATCCAAACGCGCCATCAATAATGTCATCTTCTTCGGCGGCGACCGCATCACCCGTAAGGCGGCTACCGAACTGACCGGTGAGATGAACATCAAGGTGATTGAGAAAGACCGCGAGCTATGCAACATCATCAGCGATAAAGTGCCTAACGCACTCATTATCAATGCCGACGGCAGTGATATGGATGTGCTTCGCGAAGAAGGCATACAGGAAGCAGATGCGTTTGTTGCCGTTACCGACAGCAGCGAGGCGAACATCTTCGCCTGTCTGGCCGCCAAGCGTTTCGGCGTTCGCAAGACCATCGCCGAGGTGGAGAACCTTGATTATATTCCTATGGCGGAAGGCTTGGATATCGGTACGGTACTCAACAAAAAGACCATCGCCGCATCGTACATCTACCAGATGCTGCTGGACGCGTCCGTTCGCGGCGTACACAATCTGACCAGCGCCGACGCGGAGATCGTGGAGTTCTTCGCCAAAGAGGGCAGTTCCATCACCCGGCACAAGGTGAAAGACCTTGACCTGCCGGCTGAAGCCAACATTGGTGGTATCGTACGGGCTGGCGAAGGAATATTAGTCAACGGCGACACGCAGATCATCTCCGGCGACCTTGTTGTCGTCTTCTGCAAGAGCCATGTAATACGTAACTTAGAGCGATTCTTCAAATGACACGGATGTTCAACTGGCGGTTGGTTTTCAGAACCATGGGCGTGCTGACCTTGCTGGAGGCGCAGTTCATGCTCATCCCTACTTTCGCTGCGTGGTGGTACCATGAGGCGGATCTGGGTGCATGGATCGTCTCGTCCGTCATCACCTGGCTTAGTTGCTGGTGGATGATGATTGCCGGCAGAAAAGCGGAGAAGCGTGTAGGCGAACGCGAAGGCTACGTCATCGTGGCTGCCGTGTGGGTGGTCTATTCGTTCTTCGGCATGCTGCCTTTCTGGCTCAGCGGTGCGCTGCCTGACATCACCAACGCATGGTATGAGACCATGGCAGGCTTCACCACCACCGGTTCTACCGTCTTCACCGACGTGGCGGCACAGACTCACTCTATCCTGCTCTGGCGTGCGCTTATGCAATGGTTGGGCGGCATGGGAATCATCGTGCTGAGTGTGGCGATTCTGCCTATGTTCGGCCTCGGCGGCATGCAGCTTTACAGCGCCGAGGTGACCGGCGTGAGCTACGACAAACTGAGTCCGCGTATCGCTGACACGGCGAAGCATATGTGGCTGACCTATATCGGTCTGACGATTGCCGAAGGCCTGCTGCTGTGGCTGTTCGGCATGGGACGCTTCGATGCTATCTGCCATTCGATGGCAACGATATCCACCGGCGGTTTCTCCACGCATAACGACAGCGTCATTGCCTTCCGTCCGGCTATCCAATGGACCATCACCGTCTTCATGCTCCTTTCGGGTATCAACTTCACCCAGCTCATCTACGCTTTCCGCGGCAAGCCGCAGCGCTTGTTCCAGGACGAAGAGACGCGCTGGTATCTCTGCGCGTGCCTCATCATGGGTGCCGTACTCATGATCGGTCTGCTCATCTTCACGCGCGGTTCATGGGAAAGCATCCGTCTGGGCTTCTTCACATCCATCGCCACCATCACCAGTACCGGCTTTGTGGCAGCCGATTATATGGTCTGGCCGCCGATATTGTGGATGATCGTGTTCTTCCTCATGTTCACCGGCGGTGCGTCGGGTTCGACCTCCGGAGGTATGAAATGGGTGCGTCTGGCTATTTTCGCCAAGTCCGCCAAGGCGGAGATCAACCGCCGTATTCACCCCAATGCCGTCATTCCTGTGCGTTTCAACGGACAGACCTTGCGTGAGCAGACCACGAGTAATGTGGTGGCATTTATGTTCTTCTACATCGTCATCATCATGCTGGCGGCGCTGTGCTTCTGCGCCTGCGGCATCGGTTTCGATGAGTCCATCGGCGTGGCGGTGTCGATGATCGGCAATGTGGGCGTTTCTATCGGTCAGTGGGGTTCGAGCGGTTGCTATGCCGCCTTCCCGGCTGTCGCCAAATGGGTAGCGACCTTCGTTATGCTCATCGGCCGTCTGGAGATATTCACCGTCCTGCTGCTCTTCAGCCGGGCTCTTTGGAAGAAATAACAAATAGTCGAAAGACAAGACAAAAGCGCCATGAAACCGCATCACGTCCTTCTGTTCATCGCCGCCGTCATGGCTGGTCTGGCAGCACTGTGCTTTGTGCTGCCGGGACGCGTTACGCTGGGCGACAAGGAACTGCGGTGGCCGACTTTGGCGGAAGTGATCGGAGAGCCGTCATTCGATTGGCAGACGGCGGACACGCTGGATATTCCGGACTTTTCGGAGATTACGGATGATCTGGAAACTCCGGAAATTCCGGATACGCTAGATATTCCGGAAACAACGCCCATTACGAAACCTACGCCCGTTGTGCCGAAAGTGGTCGTGGACTCGGCGACGGACAGCCGGATTTTCCTCAAAGCCTTCTACGCGTCCTTGGCAGACTGCGGCGGACAGATGGTGCGCGTGCTCCATTACGGAGACAGCCAGATCGAAGAGGACCGCATGACGCAACAGATACGCGAGAGCTTGCAGCAACGCTTCGGCGGCAGCGGCGTGGGCTTGATGCCCTTGGCGCAGACCATCCCTTCCCGCACCGTCCGCCAACAGCTGCATATGAACGGCAAAATGGTTCAACCGGCACAAGGACCGCAGCGGTACATCGTCTATGGTCCCAAACGCGACCAGCGGTCAGACGGGCTGTACGGCGTAATGGGACAAGTGGCGGAGATGAACGACAGTCTGGTGAGCGGCAGCGAGTCTATTATGGCACTCTGCACGCCGCAGGACAAGAAACAGCGTTACGACCGCTGGCAGGTCTTCGCCGACAGCACCATCGCCTGCTCTTTCTCCGGCGATACGGTCCGCCTGTCCGGACGGGGCAAGGTCTATGGCCTGTCCCAAGTAAGCGACACCGGCATCATCGTCGATAACATCCCCATGCGCGGTTGTCTCGGTCTGGTATTCACCAAAATGGACTCGGCGCAACTGGCGACCTTCTACCACGAGCAGCACGTGCGGCTCATCATCATGCAGTTCGGCGGCAACGCCATTCCGTTCAATCAGAACCCGAGTACTATCGGCGCCATCGTTCGCGGTCTGCGCGATCAGGTACGCTACGTGCAAGCCTGCGCGCCCGAAGCGGACATCCTGTTCATCGGACCGAGCGATATGCTCACGCAGACAGACGGCGAATGGCAGACCTATCCGATGGTGCCGTACATGGACAAGATGCTGCATAAGATGGCGCTGGACGAGAACATCGCCTATTTCAGTCTGTTCCGATGGATGGGCGGCGCAGGAAGCATGAAGCATTGGCAGGAGATCGGTCTGGCAGGCGATGACGGCATCCATTTCACGCGAGCCGGTGCCCGCAAAGCCGGTAACGCCGTCGCCAACTGGCTCATCTCGGGAATTGACGATTTGACGATTGACGATTGACGATTGTTTTTATATTGACGAATGGATTTTCTGCACCACATATTCGCTTTTGACTCCGACAGTCCGCTGCTGTTCACCCAGTTCTATTTCTGGGCGTTCTTCGCGCTGGTCTATGCGCTTTTGGCGTTGATTCTATGGAAATCGGACAAGCCGGGCAAGTCGGACGGGACGGATCGCAGAAGACTCCATCTCCGCAATATCTATCTGCTGTTCGTCAGTTGGTTCTTCTATTACAAGACCAGCGGACTTTTCCTGCTTATTCTGGCGTTCGTCACGTTGAGCGACTGGCTTATTGCGCAGCGGATAAAAGCGAATGACCAAAAGCCTATAGCCAAAGTCTGGCTATGCCTGTCCATTGCCATCGACCTGGGTCTGCTTGCCTATTTCAAGTACGCGTATTTTTTCACGAACATGGTCAATGATCTGTTCGGCACAGGCTTCCGCGTGTTTGACATCTTCGCTTATGTGGGTAACGGATTTGCCGAAGCCGGACGGTTCAGCGTGGACACGATCGTGCTGCCGGTGGGTATATCGTTCTATATATTCCAAGTCATCTCCTATACGGCGGACGTGTTCCACAAACGCATCCAGCCGGTGAAGAACATTCTCGATTTCGGGTTCTACGTATCCTTCTTCCCGCAGCTCGTAGCCGGACCTATCGTGCGTGCAGAGGAATTCATACCGCAGCTGTACAAACCCTACCGCCTCAGCCGCCGCGTGTTCGGCATCGCGGTATTCTGGATATTGAACGGTCTGGCGAAGAAGATCATTATGTCGGATTTTCTGGCAGTCAACCTCATCGACCGCGTCTTCAATAATCCGCTACTCTTCTCGGGCTTCGAAAACCTGTTCGCGCTCTTCGCCTATAGTCTGCAAGTCTATGCGGACTTCTCCGGCTATACGGACATTGCCATCGGCGTGGCGATGCTCATGGGCTTCTATCTGCCGATGAACTTCAACTCGCCGTACAAGTCGCAGAGCCCGCAGGAGTTCTGGCGGCGCTGGCATATGTCGCTTGGCCGATGGCTGAAAACGTACTTGTACATCCCCTTGGGCGGCAACCGCAAGATCGGTTTCGGCACCTATTTCTGGCTGGCGCTGATTGCGTTCGTTTCGGCGGCACTCACGGGATGGTGGGTGTGGATCCTTGTGCCGGCAGGACTGTTCATGACCGGTGTGTGGGTGTGGAACAAACTATCGTCCAAGAGTCAGGAGCTGACTGCCAAACAAAAACTGCTCTACTCCAACCTCAACTCGTTCATCACGCAGGTATTGGGCGGTCTGTGGCACGGCGCAAGCTGGAACTTCATCATCTGGGGCGGCATCAACGGCATCGGTATGATTGTGGAGAAGATCTGGCGCAAGATGAACTGGCACATCCGTTTCCTGTCCATCACGCTGCTGACCGCCGGTCTGTGCTTCGCCGACTATTACACCAACCTGCCCGCCTGGCGTCTCTTCGCCGTATGGTCCGCCATCATCTGGTTCGGCACCGCCGTACGGTATATCTATTACCTGTGTACCATAGACAATGGACAAAGGACAAAGGACACATTCGGCGATGCGGTTGCAAAAGTTTGGGCGATATTACAGACGTTTACCTTCATCACCTTCACGCGTCTGTTCTTCCGCTCCAGCAGTAATCTTGATCCGGCGACGGCGAACGAGGTGGCGTGGGAGACGGCGAAGAACATGGTCAATCAGATAGGCGGCGCATGGAGCAATGCCATTATCCCCGATTTTCTGTGGGAGTACCGCTGGGTGGTGGCGATGTTCGTTGCCGGCATGCTGATCCATTGGCTGCCGACCAACTGGAAGCGGCGCTACCGGCTGGCGTTCAGCGCCATGCCGCTCTGGCTGATGGTGATCGCCGTTTGTGTGGCCATCATCGTCATCTACCAGTTTGTCACGGCAGATATGCAACCGTTCATCTATTTCCAGTTCTAAAATAGACCGCTTCGCTGAAAGAATAAAGACCGCTTCGCTAAAAGACAAAAGACAAAAATGATTATTGGAATAACCGGAGGCATAGGAAGTGGCAAATCCACTATAGCACGCGAGCTGGCGAAACGCGGCTACGCGGTCTATGACTGTGACCGGGAGGCGAAACGGATCATCGTGGAGAATGCCGAAGTACGCCAGGCGATTATGGAGTTGTTAGGCACCGAAGCGTTTGCCGGCGGCGCATATAACACCGCATATGTAGCACAACGCGTGTTTGCCGAACCGGACTTGCTGCGCCAACTGAACGGCATCGTGCATCCTGCCGTTAAGAAAGACATTCTGTCTGTATTCTGTCAGACGAAGTCGGTCCTATTCGTCGAATCCGCCATTCTCTTTGAGTCAGGCTTGGACGAACTGTGCGAAGGGATCGTGCTTGTCGAAGCGCCGGAAGAGGTACGTATCGCACGGACGATTGCGCGCGATTACCAAGGTGACGCCTCGCCGGAGAATATAAATAAGGTACGCGCACGCGTGAAGAGTCAGCTTTCAGAATTTAGCATTCAGCTTTCAGAAAACAAGAAAGCCCTGCGCGTCAATAATGACGGCAGGACTTCTATCTCCGAACTGGCGGACGCGATCGTCCGTCAATATTGCGCAGCGTCGTAAACGGCGTCTGCCACATCCGACGAAGCCAGGCGCTCGATGATACAGAACGCGAAATCGGCACTCAGACCCGGACCTTTCGCCGTGATCACATTCTTCGATTCTACCACCAGACCACCTACGTAGCTCTCGCCCAAGGCATCCTGGAAACCCGGATAGCAGGTTGCCTGCTTGCCCTCGAGAATACCGAGTTTGCCCAGCACCGCCGGTGCGGCACAGATGGCGGCAATCAGTTTGTCGGCCTTGTTATGCTCTACCAGCAGTTCGCGGAGTGCGGAACATTCACCGAGTTTGGTTTGACCACCCGGCAGAATAAGCATCTCTGCGTCCGAAAAATCGATCCGCTCCAACAGTCCGTCCGCCTCTACGGCGATGTTATGTGCACCGAGCACCATCGGATTGCCGGTGATGGAGACAGTCGTTAGCGCAATCTTCGCGCGACGCAACAAATCAATGGTGGTGATAGCCTCAATCTCTTCGAAGCCGTTGTCCAAAAAGAGGTAATTCATACAATTTAGGATTTAACGATTTACGATGTACGATTAGTTTAACTTAAATATATAGGTGATTGTTCCAATCTGGTCATGATCGCCCTCGGTAAACTGCGCCTTACGCGCGGCGTCGAGAGCGAGTTGGATGGTCTGTTTGTCGGATACGTCGCCGCCCTTATGGGTCACGCGCACCACTTGTCCGGCGGCGTTGACGCGTATCTCAACGATGACACGGCCTTCCTGTTTGAAGGTGTTGGACGGTTGCGGCAAGGTACCTTTGATGCCTCGTCCCGCCAGGGACCAGCTGTTGCCGCCCACCGAACCGTGTCCGACCGGGTTGCCCTTCTGTCCGCTGCCCTTGCTGTCACCCGAACCGTTGTTGCTGCCGCTCTGGCCGAACAGCGAACCCATCGCATTGGCTTTGGCAATCGCCTCCGCCTCTTTGGCACGTTGCTCCGCTTCGGCAGCTTCGCGTGCCTTGCGCTCGGCTTCCAGACGCGCCTGCTCTTCGCGTTCGCGTTTGAGCCGTTCCGCTTCCGCCTGCTTACGCTCCCGCTCTTTCTTCTCCTGCTCGCGACGAAGCGCCAGAGATTCCTCGTCCTCCTGCGTCATCAGATCGTTGTCCGAAGGAGCGGTCGATGCGGGCGGTGCGGTGGTCTGCGGCGTGGGCAGCGGAATAGCCTCCGACTGCTGCGCCATGTAACCGCCTGCCTCCTGCACCTCACCGAACGCAATCTCGATGCCCTCTTCCTCTTCGGGCTTGAAGGCAGTCAGCGTGATGAACCACAGCAGCAGGAACTGCAGCAGCATAAACAGCGCCGTACCTACCGATGCTATAATATGACGTTTTTGCTTGTTGGTCATCTTTTCGTCGCAAGAAATGAATTTCTTAGGCAACAAACTATCGTTTGGTTGCCACGACAAGTTTCATATGATGCTGGTTGGCGATGTCGAGCACGCGCACCACTTCCTTGTAGGCAACATCCTCATCGGCGTGAAGCGCGATGTACATCGTCGAATCCGACTCCTGCACGCGGCTCAGGTAGCCCTCCAGGTTGTCCGGATCCACCGCAACCGGTTTCTCCTTGCCCAGCGCCACAAAATAATTACCGAGGTTGTCAATCGACACCTTTGCCACCTGCGGACGCGTCACTTTCTGCGAACGGGACGTCGGCAGGTTGATTTTTATATCATTGGGCGAAGAGAGCGTCGAAGCCATGACGAAGAACAGCAGCAGCAGGAACACCAGGTCCGTCATGGAGCTCATCGCAAACGTCGCTTCTACCCTATTGCGTTTTTTGAGAGACATAATTCACAATTCACAATTCACAATTAAAAATTCACAATTATGCCGGCTCGTTAAGCAGGTCCATAAATTCCAACGTGCGGCTCTCGAGCAGACGCACCACGCGGTCGATACGCGACACGAGGTAGTTGTATGCGAACATAGCGAGAATGCCGACAATCAGACCGCCGATGGTGGTCACCATCGCCTGGTACATACCGGTTGAGAGGGCACTCATCTCAATGATGCCGCCCGAGGTCTGCGCCATGTTATAGAAAGTCTGCACCATACCGAGCACCGTTCCGAGGAAACCGAGCATCGGAGCACCGCCGGCGATAGTCGCCATGATGACCAGCCCTTTCTCCAGACGGCCGACCTCCAGGTTGCCCACGTTCTCCACTGCCACCTGCACGTCCTGCATCGGACGGCCTATACGCGAGATACCTTTCTCAATCATATGCGCGGAGGGTGTGTCGGTCTGCTTGCAGAGGTTGAGCGCCGAGTCAATCTTGCCCTCATGGATATAATCGCGGATGCGGTCCATGAACGATTTGTCCTCCTGCGTGGCCTGCTTGATGACCACCAGACGCTCGATGAAAATATAACATGCGCCGGCAAGGAGGATCGCCAGAATAATCATGATCCAGCCGCCGTACTGCGCCATTTCCCAAAGGTTGATAGACTGCGTCGTTTCTTCGATTGCTGCCATTTCTTCCTGGACGGCAGCCAAGGTGTCAATTTGTAAAAGCATATAGATATTTACGATTTATTCATTTACCATTTGTTCATTTGAGCAAGTCAAGGTACTCTTGAATCGTTTCTTGGATACCAAGGTACAATGCGTCGCACACGATGGCGTGACCGATGCTCACCTCCGCCGTCCACGGGAAAGCCTGTACGAACGGCCTGAGGTTCTTGAGATTGAGGTCGTGCCCGGCGTTCATGCCCAAGCCCAACTCATGCGCTTTCATCGCCGCCGGACGGTATTTCTCAATCGCGCGCTTGGGGTCGGTTTCGAACATCTCCGCGTACGGGCCCGTATAGAGCTCCACGCGGTCGGCTCCGGTACGCAGCGCATAATCCACCATCTCCGGATCGGGATCGACGAAGATGCTCACGCGCATCCGCGATGCGTGCAGTTGGTTCACCACGCCCTTGAGAAAATCCAGATGGCGGCGCGTGTCCCAGCCGTGGTTGGACGTCAACTGACTCGGGTCATCCGGCACCAAGGTCACCTGCGTCGGACGGATGTCCGTCACCAGAGCGATGAACTCCTCCGTCGGATTACCCTCGATGTTCAGTTCGGTTGTCACCATCGACTTGAGTTGATAGACGTCCTCCTTGCGGATATGCCGCTCGTCGGGACGCGGATGCACCGTTATTCCCTGCGCGCCGAACAACTCGCAATCGACTGCAAACCGCTGAACGTCAGGCATATTACCCCCGCGCGCGTTACGCAACGTGGCTACCTTATTGATATTAACACTCAGTTTGG
>Ga0265298_10009330_pt1 | contig 11692 bp, 8 predicted proteins | sample AusTroGonzalo_MG_3_FD_193486 | JGI IMG/M metagenome (GOLD analysis project Ga0265298, IMG submission 193486) | Bovine rumen microbial communities from tropical cattle in Woodstock, Queensland, Australia - Gonzalo_01 | ecosystem: Host-associated > Mammals > Digestive system > Stomach > Rumen ...
CTTACTTCGCCCGTAAACGCGATATCAGGTGGAATCGGGTGACGCGTAAACGCACTGAGCAAGCAGAGCGTAAGGGCGATACCTGCAGACGGTCCGTCCTTCGGCACGGCACCTTCCGGCACGTGAATATGGATGTCCGTTTTCTTCACGATCGCAGGGTCAATGCCAAAGCGGTGCAAGCGTTCACGAACAAGCGAAACGGCAATCTGCGCCGATTCCTTCATCACGTCGCCAAGCTTACCCGTCAAAATCAGCTGGCCCTTACCGCTCAAGAGCATGCATTCGAGCAGCAAGATTTCGCCACCCACACTCGTCCAGGCAAGGCCAGTCACCACGCCCGGGCGGCCCGGTTCCGGCAGCTGGTTGTCGAGGAATCTCGGAGCACCGAGGTAATCCTGAATCTGCTTTTTCGTGATTTCGGGCTTGACCTTCTTGCCCATCACAATGTCTTTTGCACGATGGCGCACCGCATTTTCGAGCACGCGTTCCAATTCACGCACGCCCGCTTCGCGAGTCCAGCCACGCATCACGAACGAGATTATTTCGTCATCGAAACTCACCTGTTCCTTGAGCTTTACGCCGGTGCGTTCGCAGATACGCGGCAAAAGGTAATTGCCTGCAATCTGGATTTTTTCATGCGGGTAGTAGCCCGGCAGGCGCACAATTTCCAGACGGTCGCGGAGCGCTTCCGGAATTTCGCCTTCGTTGTTCGCAGTTGCAATGAACAGCACACGGCTAAGGTCGAGACCCACTTCCATAAAGTGGTCGGTAAAGTCGTGGTTCTGTTCCGGATCCAAGACTTCGAGCATGGCACTTGCGGGATCGCCTCTAAAGTCGCTTGCCATCTTGTCGATTTCGTCAAGCAAAATCACGGGGTTCATGCACTTTGCACGGCGCAAAGCGTGAATGAACCTGCCCGGCATCGCACCGATATACGTACGGCGGTGGCCACGGATTTCAGCTTCGTCGCGCACGCCACCAAGCGTGATACGCACAAAGTTACGCTGCATAGCCGTCGCAATCGATTCCACGAGCGTCGTCTTGCCAACGCCCGGAGGGCCCACGAGGCAAAGGATCGGAGCGCGGCGTTCCGTACCGGTAAGCTTCAGCACGGCCACGTATTCCATGATGCGTTCCTTGACCTTATCGAGGCCAAAGTGCTTGGAATCCAGTTCCGCCTTCACCTTCTTCATGTTGAGAACGGTATCGGTGTACACGCCGTAAGGCAATGCAAGGAACCAGTCCACATAGTTACGGCTCACGGCATATTCCGGAGACGTCGGCTGCATCATGCGCATGCGGCCAATTTCTTCTTCAAGCTTTTCTTCGATCGCCTGGCTAAACTTCTTGGCCTTGATTTTCTTGAGCAACTGGTCCGGTTCCGAAGCGCCACCGTTATCGGCATCCAGTTCGTCCTGGAGCTGGCGGATCTGTTCCGAAATAAACCATTCCTTTTGCTGCTGGGCCATCTTCTGGCGCACATTCTGCTGCACGCGAATCAGGACATTTTCGTTGTCCTGCGCAAGCTGCATCAAGTTGATCAAGCGCTCGGCGAGAGCATCGATGGAATCCACTTCCAAAAGCGCCTGCTTCTCGGCAAGCGACACATGCAAGAACGGGATCATCCCATAGAATGCATTGACGTGACTATCCATCGTAAAGAGCGCTTCGACCATGCCCTCGGCGATGTTCCTATGCAAGGCATATTCGCGGAACACGTTCAGCACGTCTTCAAAACGTTCACACTTGTCTTCGGGCTTTACAAAATGTTCCTTGGGCGAAACAGTTACCTGCAAAAAGCCGTCGCGCAAAACAATCGAGCGGAGATCCACAATGGAATCGCCTTCAAGGACAACCTTCACGCAGCCGTTCGGGAACGGCGTCACGTTCGCCACACGCGCAATCACGCCAACCGTATAAAGGTCGAGCATCGGGTTGTCGAGCGTTTCCTGTTCCACGTTCTTCTGGGCAACAAGAATAATTTCGTTATTGTGGTTTTCGGCAAATTCCAAAGCACGCAACGACATTTCACGGCCCACCAAAATGCGCCTTGTCGTAAACGGAAATACAACAGCATCCCTCAGAGGGAGCAACGGATACGTTTTATTAAAGTCAAAAGCCATATACCACAAAGATAGTATAATGAAAGGAAGTGCAAAAAAAAGCAGTCACCGTTTTTCGGCAACTGCTAAAAATTCAATCACGTGCAAGTCTAGGACTTTCTCTTATGGGCCCCGAGCACGTCCTTCACCATATCGGCCGTGAGGGTCATCTTCTTTTCGCCAGAACCCGGCATCATGAACATCGACTGCTGCAACACTCTTTCCATCACGGAACGAAGGCCACGGGCACCCGTCTTGCGGGTCATCGTTTCGCGGACAATTTCCTTGAGGGCTTCGTCTTCAAAGTCCAGCTTGATATTGTCCATGGCGAACAAACTCTTGTACTGCTTGACAAGGGCGTTCTTCGGCTGGGTCAAAATGTTCAAGAGGGCTGCTTCGTCGAGTTCTTCGAGAGCAACGGCAATCGGCAAACGTCCGACAATTTCCGGAATAAGGCCGAACTTGATCAAGTCTTCCGGTTCGAGCTGCTTAAAGAGTTCGCTCAAGCTGTAGTCATTAGCGCTACGGATGTCGGCGCCAAAGCCCATACCGCCCTGGTTCACGCGCTGCGAGATAATCTTGTCGAGCGTTTCGAAGGCGCCACCGCAAATGAACAAGATGTTTCTCGTGTTCACCTGCACGAGCGGCTGTTCAGGGTGCTTGCGTCCACCCTTCGGCGGCACAGAAGCGACCGTACCTTCCAAGAGCTTGAGGAGGCCCTGCTGAACGCCTTCACCGCTCACGTCGCGGGTAATGGAGGGGTTCGCCGTCTTGCGGGCAATCTTGTCGATTTCGTCGATAAAGATAATGCCACGTTCGGCCTTCGCCACATCGTAATCGGCAGCCTGCAACAAGCGCACGATGATGCTGTCGACGTCTTCGCCCACGTAACCGGCTTCAGTCAAAACGGTAGCATCGGCAATGGTGAACGGCACGTCCAAAAAACGGGCCATCGTCTGCGCCAAGAGTGTCTTACCCGAACCAGTCGGGCCTACCAAGAGCAGGTTCGATTTTTCGACTTCAACATCGTCCTTGGACTTGTGCGTCTGCTTATAGCGGAGGCGCTTGTAATGGTTGTAAACGGCCACGGAAAGAGCCATCTTCGCACGGTCCTGTCCAATGACAAAATCGTCGAGATGAGCCTTTATTTCGGTCGGGAGCGGGAGCGGCTTGGAAGCGATTTCCTTTGCTTCCTGTTCCTGCTTCGTACGGGCCAAGTCTTCTTCCAAGATTCGGTTGCACATGCGAATGCAGTCACTGCAAATATGCACGCCAGCACCGGTAATCATCTTTTCGACTTGTTCTGCCGGCTTTCCGCAAAAACTGCAACTTACCGACGGATGGTTCTTCCCGCTACGATACATTAAAACTAACCCTCTTTACGCGGCACAAAAATTTCGTCAATGACACCAAAGGACTTGGCTTCTTCCGGACTCATATAAAAGTCGCGGTCGGTCTTTTCGCGTACTTCATCAATAGCCTTGCCCGTGTGCTTGGCAACGATTTCGGCAAGAGTATCCTTTGTACGGAGAATTTCCTTAGCGGTAATCTGAATATCAGTAGATTGGCCGGTAGCAGCACCCGACGGCTGGTGCAACATGATGCGGGAATGCGGGAGCGCATAACGCTTGCCCTTGGTTCCTGCAGCAAGGAGCACAGCAGCCATCGAAGCACAACTACCAATGCAGATGGTCGCGATATTCGGGCGCACATGCTGCATGGTATCATAAATGGCAAGACCTGCCGACACGTAACCGCCCGGGCTGTTGATATACAGCGTGATATCCTTTTCCGGATTTTCGTATTCAAGGAAAATCAACTGGGCCATGACGTTGTTTGCTACTTCGTCGTTAATCGGAGTGCCCAAAAAGATGATACGTTCCTTGAGAAGTCTGGAATAGATATCGTAAGCGCGTTCGCCGCGCCCGGTGGTTTCAATGACGGTAGGGATGATCATTTATTCCTCTTATTACTTTGTTTCTTCTGCAGCCGGACGGATACCGACGATGAAGTCAGCGGCCATCTGGAAGCGAAGTTCGTCACGGAGCTGGTTGATACGGCCAGACTGACGGAAGTGGGCCTTGAGGCCTTCGAATTCAACGTGGTAAGCCTTGGCGATGTCCTGGAGACGTGCGTCAACAGCAGCCTGCGTCGGCTTGATCTTTTCCTGCGTTGCAACGAATTCGAGAATGCGGTGCTTCTTGATTTCGCGGATAGCTTCAGCAGAGAGTTCGTTTATCTGTTCTTCGGTCGGTTCGACAACGTCCTTTTCGCTCTGGGCATTGCGGTTGAGCGTCCACTTGATGAGGTCGTACACGCGAGCCTTCGGCACTTCGAACGGGTTAGCTTCGATGAGCTTGTCGATAGCTTCGTTGATAGCCTTGTTCTTGGCAGCGTCGGTCTTCTGAGCGGCGAGGCTTTCGGCGAGGTTGCTTCTGAGTTCAGCTTCGTCCTTCACGCCAACCTGCTTGCAGAATTCTTCGTCCAAAGTCGGCGGAACGATTTCGCGAACGTCCTTGATTTCGACGTTGAACTGAGCGGTCTTGCCGCGATAGCGTTCGTCCTTGTGGTCGTCCGGATACTTGAAGTTGATTTCCTTCTTGTCGCCGGCCTTAGCGCCCATGAGGCCTTCGTCGAATCCCGGAGAAGCGGATTCACCGAGGAGAGAACGGAATTCCTTGTTTTCCGGAAGTTCCTGCTTTTCACCATCAATAACAACTTCAATGTAGTCGCCAACGACAACGTCGCCCTTCTTGGCTTCGCGGTCAACGTGTTCGTCCTTGCTCCACATCTGCATGAGGCGGTCGAATTCGGCCTGGACTTCTTCTTCGTGGACGGCGGTAGCCGGAACGGTGATACCCGTGTCAGCATAACCCTTGATGTCGATTTCCGGATCAACTTCGACTTCGACCTTCAGTGTGATGTCGCTCTTTTCGTCGTCCTTGAAATCCTGGACCATCAGCTTGCCGACCGGAATGATGTTAGCCTTCTTGAGAGTTTCCTGAACGATAGAGTTCACGACTTCATCAACGGCTTCGTGACGGATGGAAGGTCCGAACTGCTTCAGGATCATGGCCTTCGGTACCTGACCCTGGCGGAAACCCTTCAAAGCTACCTGCTTCTTGTACTGAGAAAGCTTCTTTTCGAACGGAGCCTTGAGATCAGCCTGCGGGATTGTAATTTCAAGGGTGCGCACGGTTGCGCTTGTTTCTTTAATTTCAGCGGACATATATACTCCGGAAAACGGTTATTAAAGGTGAAAAAAGAACTGCGAGGGGTGGGAGTCGAACCCACACACCGAAGTACCAGATCCTAAGTCTGGCGCGTCTGCCAATTCCGCCACTCTCGCGATTTCAAGACCAAAGATACAAAATCTTCAAAAAATTATTCTGCCTTCCTAGGTAAATAGCCATTTACAACGGCCCCGATTCCACCTTTTCACGGCTATACCGCGAAAACACCGCTCAAACGCCGAAGGAATCCACAAGCAAGGAACAATCTCTTCACCTTGCGATTTACCCGGAAACCAAATATACAAAAACTCTCCACGATGACGTGCAAAACAAAAACTTTTATTTTTAGCCATGTGTTCCAAGTTTTCCGCAATATCAAAATAGGCGTATTCATCGCCTTCGTAAACCTCCTGATCCAGGGGATTTCTTTTTTTGTTCAAAATTTTATCGCAAGGAACCTGGGCACCGCCTCCTACGGGCATTTCGGGCTTCTCCAGACGGACTACTCGATATTCTGCGCTATCGCCGATTTCGGGATGACGACGCTCATTCTCGCCTTTTTCGGGAGCCGCGCGACAGTCGGTTCGCTCTTCAGGAACATTCTCCAACTGCGCCTGTTTGCCGCCGTGGGAGCAGCACTTCTCATGGTCGCATTCGCCTGCATCTTCCGCCACGACCATCCGATCTTTTACGGTGAACTCATCTTTACGCTCGGCTTAGTCTTTCAGCACGCCTTTTTTGACTGGTACTTTATCTGCGGTAAATTCTGGAAACGGCTCTTCGTCTCCAAGCTCCTGCACACGATTTCGTACTCCACCGTCATGGGGATCACGTTACTTTATTTCAAGGTCGAAAGGATCGAACTTATCGCGCTTGCGATGGTCCTTGCCGCATTGCCCGCATTCTTCTACGGTGTGACGCAGGCCTTCAATGCAAAGCTTCTACGAATCACGCGCCGGACGTTCCGCTTTATCGCCATCATGATCAAGGCAGGCGTTCCCTACGCCATTTCCAGTTTTGCCTCCTTCGCTTACCTCCCCCTCGGCCTTTACGTTGCCGACAAGTTCGCAAGCGACGAATTCCTGGGGTGCTACAACTTTGGCCACAAGATTCTATTGCTGTGCTCCAGCATCATGGTCCACTTCATTTCATCGAACCTTATTACGCTACACTCCACGCACGATAAAAACATCCATCTAAAAGAAATCGCCGTCTTTACGCTCTTCATTGCCGTCTGCTCTTCGCCGCTCTGGATTTTCCCGTCATGGATCCTCCAGATTCTATTCTTTGCAGCCCCCTGGACCGATGCAACATTACAGACAAGCGCTCACATTTTAAGGATTCTTTCGTTCTCGCTCATTTTCCAGGCCACGCGCACCACGCTCATTTCCACACTCCTCAAGGAACACGCCACCCCGACCTACGCGCTCATGATCAGCATAGGCGGTATCACAAACATCTTCGTTTGCGGGCTTGCAGGAATGTATCTTGAGAACGGGCTAATCCCGCTATTTGCACTCACAGGCGATTGCCTGCTGACCGTCATCCTTTTTGGATTCTTTGCCCACCACCGCCGGATCCGCTGGTAAAATTGTACGGCCGCTACTGACCGTGCAGACAAAGACAAAGAAGAACATCCAAACCCAGTACATGCTTTGCTTATAACCCGTGGTAAAGTTCCACAGGATAATCCACATCATAAACGTTGCCGAAAGCAAAAGCATGAGCGGACTCTTCGCTACAGCCATCCTGTGATAGCAGAACGTAAAGAGCACGCCAAAGAAGAACGGCAACAGGAATATTCCCGGGAGCCCAAAGTCCTTGTAGGCATCCCACAAGTAAAGAATCGTATTGAGGCCGGTGTACTTCACCACGCTCTCGTTAAACGGCGAATCCCAGCCAAAGCTCTGCTGGATGCCGTCACCAATATGCATCAAGTGCGTAATCCCGAAGAACGCATCGATACCGTAAGTCCATTCATGTTCGGGGACATCGCTTAAGCGGTTGAATGCGTAATCCAGATTCCAGTAGTTGTTCGCCACGTACTTGTACGGGAGCAGCGCCACTTCTTTTGCGATCTTGCTATCGGTAATGTCGGAATTTCCGTACTGCCCTTTAAGCGATGCCACCGCCACAAAGAAAAAGGCGACAAACACCGCCACCAGCGCCAAGGAGCGCCACGAGAAACGCCCACGCAAGTAGTTGAACAAGATCATGAACATGCCAATGCAAAGCATGTTGATGCCGCGGCTCGGGTACGTCATGAACGAAAGCACAATCGTAAACGCCACCATGAACCTTGAGGCATAGCGCACCCAGCGCACCGGGTTCATCGACTTGAACGAGGCCACCGCAAAAAGCCCGACCACCATTGCGCCCGTCGTAAAGAAGTCCGCATACTTGAGCACGTCGCAGTCCTTACCCAGGAGCCACTGTGAAGGATTATCCGTCAAGAGGATCAAGTTCCCCGCCACCGAGATAACGCCGATCACGCCCACAAAGAAATACGCAAACGCCGAAAAACTCAATATGAAATGGCAGACCCAGTTGTATTCGCCATGGACCGTCAGCCGGTCCTGTAACGGGGGGCCGCCCTTAGAACGCCAGGCAAAGTCCGTCATGTAGCAGCCCGCCATAAAGCTGAACATGCCACCGCCCCAGACAAGCCACGTCGAATAGTGAAAGTCCGACATCGCCGGCAAAAACTGCAAGTACGAGACGCCAAGCATCACCATCTGCACCAAAAAGTACAGCGTCGACGGACGGAAGAAATCTTCCTTGAAAATAGAAATGAGAATAAGAGCCACTATGGCCAGCGCAAACATGACGCTTGATTCTGGGCAAGCAAACAACGCAGCCATAGAGCCTCAAAAACTACTTGCTCTTACGCCAGAAGAAAATCTTCTTGACGAAGAAATCCCACTCGGCAGCAGTCCTTGTATTCGTACGGCTTTCCGCACGCATGAATTCCACAAAGTTGCAAAGGAGCGAAGCACAGAAGAACGTGAAGAACACCGTAAAGATGAGAATAAGCCCACGCTTCGGAGAAATCTTCTTGTCGTTTTCCCAAGGCGGTTCAAGCACGTGGAGGTTCGTGAGCCTCTTCGCTTCTTCCAGGCGCATCTGTTCACTCTGCTGACGGAGAATCTTGTACATCGCTTCCTGGATGCGAATTTCCGTTTCGCGTCTCAAGTATTCCGAATAGAGTTCCGGGGACTTCTTGAGTTCCAGAAGACCGATATTGCTGTGCTTGCCCTTGAGGGCGCTACCGAGAGCGGAATTCACGCCCTTGGCACGCTTCGAAAGTTCCTGATAACGCTTGCTGTTTTCGCCGCGGTCGAGCTTTTCGAAGTTCATCTCGATGCCCACTTCTTCGCGCATGGCCTGAAGTTCGCTCAAGTACTTGATCGTCGCTTCGAGCTGCACGTTCGGTTCGTACACATTGTTGCTGACCTGGAAGTCGACAAATTCCTTGATCAAGGAATCGAGCACATGTTCACAGGAATCAAGCCTTGACTGGAAATATTCCCTAGACTGGCGGGCCTGTTTCGTCTTGAACGCATTGAAAGCAGAATCCGCCTTCACGAGCATGAACTCAATCACCTCTACGGCAAGCTTCGGATCCGTATCCTTGAAGTAAAGGGAGAGCATGTCTTCCTTGTTCAGTTCAAGACCGAAGTTCTTGCGGAACTGCTTGAGCAAGTCGGCATGGAACTTGCCCTTGAATTCGTAATGCTTCGCGAGGTCAAACTTCTGGATGACCATGTTGTGCAGTTCCCAGGAATTGAGAATCGTCCACACAGCATTCACGTCCTCGTTGTCCATGGAAATGCCAAGGAGCGAACTCATGCCCGAAGAACCCATCAGGCCGCTGAGCATACCCGAAACAGGCTGCGTCGATGCAGGCGGAGTGACAATGGCAGAAGCCGCATACTTCGGCTTCACGACCCACATGACCATGATGAACACGACGATGGTCGGAATAAGGACACAAGTGGCAACGAACTTGAAATGCTTCAAGTCGTTGTTCAGAATCCGCAAGCAGATTTCAACAAAACCGATAGACTCTTGTTTTTCCATAAGCTACTTGTAAGAGGCGTAAACGATGAAGACCGACGAAATCACGGACAGGAGAGATGCCATGAACAAGGTGAAGTCCTTGAACGATTCGTAATGGCTCTTGGGGATCTCGATGTAGTCGCCCGGCAAGATCGGGTCCGTCGCGACGTTGATGGAAATCGCTTCCGGCTTCTGGCCACGCCACACCTTGACCTGGCTCCAGGAACCGGTAATGGTATTGATACCGCCCGAAGAGATATAGTCAAGCGCATGCCACGTCGGGTTGTAAGCGTAACGGCCGATATAGTTCACGGCACCGCCCACATACACGAAAAGTTCCTTCACAAAGAATTCGACTTCCGCATTCGGCTCGATGGTCGTTGTCTTCATTTCGGCCAGAGAAATCCAGCGCGGTTCCCGATCCGGTTCGCGAATGCACACAGACTTATAGCCCTGGTTGTGCATCCTGTTGGCACCGGAAAGTTCAAAGTAATCCTGGATGGTCCTGTCGGAACGGTAAGCGACCGAGGTTCTGTATCCCGGGAAAATCAAGGAGACATTATCGCCCATCGGAATAAACGGAACATAGATCTTGTCGCCCTGCTGCAACAGGATGTCGTTTTCGAAATTACCGTTCTTCGCCATCTCGTTGTAGTTCACGTGGATCGTATCCTTGCCGCGAATGATCTGGATATCTTCCTGGTTCGCATTCGGCAAAAGACCGCCAACGGCACGGATAAACAGCGAAAGCCTATTCTGCGGGTCAATCACATGCTGGCCAACTGCAGGAATGGCACCCATGGCATTCACGCGGAAACGCTTCATGGCCGCAAGCTGCACAAAGCAATATTCGCGCTTGTAACGCTTGGACACCAAGTCGAGAATCAATCTCTGCGCCTCGGCCAAGGTCTTGCCGTTCACGTTCACGGCACCGCATTCTTCGACAGCCACACCACCGTCCGGATACACCTGGACAGAGAGGTACTTGTCTTCAAGCATCAAGTCCAAGAAGTCGCCTGGGCCAAGCACGTAGTTGGAATCTATCGCCATTTCGGCATACATCGGTGTAAGCGATGCCGCACCGCGCGTAGACGCCCCTTCGCCCAGGACTAAGCTCTTTCCGACGGAAGACCCGCCGAATATCGACTCCGATGCAAATGCGCATACGCAAGCCAAGAAAATACAGACAAAAAAAGAACGCATCATGAGACTTTTCTACAGTTGAGAAAAAGGAAGACCTATTTACCTAATAATACTAAAAAACCTTTAGCATGCCGATAGTGCCAAAGTAATAATCAAGTAAAAAAAAGGACCCGGCATTAACCGAGTCCTTTTTCAAAAGCGGGTCACCGTTAGTTAGCGGACTTGCCTTCGCCTTCGACCATGTCCACAGCAGCGTCAGCCTTGGCAGGTTCTGCAGCCTTCTTGGCCTTTGCAACGATTTCGTCTTCGACGAGACCGATCAAAGCCATTTCAGCAGCGTCACCAGCGCGGTTCGGGCCGAGCTTGAGGATGCGAGTGTAACCGCCGTTGCGGTTAGCATAACGCGGGCCGATCGTGTTGAACAAATCCTGGAGAACCTTCGGATCCATCACGAAGCGAGCAGCTTCACGACGTGCAGAAAGGTCACCCTTCTTTGCATAGGTAATCATGCGTTCAACAGCACTACGGACAAGCTTTGCCTTGTGGAGGGTTGTACGCACATAGCGCTTGTTCTGTTCCGTTTCCATGCCCTTACCGATAATGGAAGTGGCGAGGGCGCGGAGGATGGCACGCTTGTGTTGAGCATTAACGCCCAGTTTCTTGTTTTTTACACCGTGTCTCATGTTTAATCCTTCAAGTAATCATCGACGTCCATGCCAAAAGAGAGGCCCATCGACGTCAACACCTCGTTAAGTTCAACCAAGGACTTCCTACCGAAGTTCTTGTATTTGAGCATATCGTTTTCCTTGTTGCGAACAAGTTCGCCAATGGTATGGATGTTGGCCATACGGAGGCAGTTGCTGGAGCGAACGGAAAGTTCCAAATCGTCCACGCGCATACGGAGGAGGTTGGCGATACGCTGACGTTCTTCATCCATTTCGAGTTCTTCAGGAGATTCGAGATCGCCTTCGAAGTTGATGAAGATTTCCAAGTGATCCACAAGAAGCTTTGCTGCATATGCAAGAGCATCTTCCGGGTCAATGGAACCGTCTGTTGTAATTTCAAGTTCCAGACGGTTGTAGTCCGTCTTCTGACCAACGCGGGTATCGCTGATGTGCATTGCGACTTTCTGAACCGGGTTGAAGTTCGCATCCA
>Ga0265298_10009331_pt1 | contig 11692 bp, 9 predicted proteins | sample AusTroGonzalo_MG_3_FD_193486 | JGI IMG/M metagenome (GOLD analysis project Ga0265298, IMG submission 193486) | Bovine rumen microbial communities from tropical cattle in Woodstock, Queensland, Australia - Gonzalo_01 | ecosystem: Host-associated > Mammals > Digestive system > Stomach > Rumen ...
ATGGCGGCATATTCATCGGTCAGGTCGGCATGGTCCGCCCCGGTATCAATGATGCACAGCGCGTGCCGGGTCGCGGAAAAATCGAAATTGATTTTTTCCACACGAGGGTTTTCCGGATCTGCGAAGTCAATGAACACCATGCCGCCCACGCTGGACGCCATCTGGTCCATCAGGCCGCAGGGCTTGCCGAAATAAACGTTTTCGGCGTACTGGCCGATCTTCGCGATTTCCACCGCGTCCAGTCCGCCCTCAAAGAACAGCGTGTTCAGAATATTGCCGATAAGTACCTCAAAGGCAGCGGAGGAGCTGAGGCCGCTGCCGGGCAGCACCGTGGAGGAGACCTTTGCGTCAAAGCCGCCCAGCTTCGCGCCGCGCCGGGAAAACGCGGCGGCCACGCCGCGGATCAGGGCGGCGGTGGTGTTCGTTTCCTCCGGGCGGATGGAAAGGTCGCTGAGGTTTATTTCCACCGGCTCATAGCCTTCTGAAATCACACGGATGATTCCGGTGCCATTCGGCGTGACCAGGGCGGTGGTCTTCAGATTGACCGACGCGGCCAGCACACATCCATGCTGATGGTCGGTATGATTGCCGCTGATTTCCGTGCGGCCGGGGGCCGAAAAGACGTATTGCTTCATGATAATCTCCCATTTGTCACAATGTCGTTTCGAGGAAATGCAGCTGCATGGCCGTGTAATCTCCGAACGGCAGCTCAAAACTGTATCCGCCGTGCATCAGCGCGGCGCCGGAATATACCTGATCGGTTCCGTCCAGCCGATACGCTTTTTCAGGGGACAAACCGCAAAGCTTAATAAACGGTAAAGGTCCGTTGGCCCGGATGTGGGATATAACGAGATTGACAAGCGCCTCGGACTGATCTTCCGAAACGAACATCCAGGCGGAAAATTCGTCAGGACTGTCCAGCTCGTTCAGCCGGTAATAACGGCCCTGGGTGATCAGACCGCTGTATTGATGATATGCCGCGATTTGCTTCCGGATTTCCTCTTTGTCCGCGTCGGACAATGCTTCAGGGTTCAATTCATAGCCAAAGGTTCCTGACTGGGCCACGATACCGCGTGTATACAGGGGAACCGCGCGGCCTGTCTGGTGATTGGGTGAGGCGGATACATGGGAACCCACAGCGCTGACGGGATAGCCGTAGGAAGTTCCTCTTTGAATCTCCAGCCTTTCGATTGCGTCCGTGTCGTCCGAGCACCAGATTTGCGGACAGTAGAACAGCATCCCCGCGTCAAAACGTCCGCCGCCTCCCGCGCATCCTTCGATCATCAGATCCGGATAGCGTTTCAGCAGCCTGTCCAGCAGCCGGTAGGTACCGAGCATAAACCGATACCCCAGTTCACCCTGCCTTTGGGCGGACAGGCCGGCGGAGTACAGATTGGCCACTGACCTGTTAAAATCCCATTTGACATATTCGATCTGCGCGTGATCCAGAACGGCGCTCATGGCTTCGAACAGATAATCCACGATCTCGGGGCGGGACATATCCAGCACCAGCTGGTTACGGCCCTGCGTTGGCTTACGGTCCGGATCCGCCAACGCCCAGTCGGGATGCTTCCGGTACAGTTCGGAGTCCTCACTGATCATTTCAGGCTCAAACCACAGGCCGAACCGGAGTCCCAGGGCGTGAATCTGTTCGGAGAGAGCTTTCAGGCTGCACCCCAGTTTAGCCTCATTCACTGTCCAGTCGCCGAGGCTGGATTTGTCGTCGTCCCTGTGACCGAACCATCCGTCGTCCAGTACGAGCATTTCCATACCCAGTTCCTTGGCGGAACGGGCAAAACGCAGGATTTTCTCCGCGTCAAAATCAAAGTAGGCAGCCTCCCAGCTGTTGATGAGCACAGGACATCTGACCCCCCGGAATTTTTCCGGAATCACGTGCTTCAGCAGCAGGCGGTGGTACTGTCCGCTGAGCCCGTTCAGGCCCGCCGCGCTGAAAGAAAGGATCGCCTCCGGCGTCTGGAAAGAATCCCCGGGATTCAGCTGCCAGGAAAAGCCGTCCGGATGAATGCCGGTCACGACGCGGGTACTGCCTGTCTGATCGCGTTCGGCTTCTTCAAGATGATTGCCGGAATACATCAGCATCAATCCATAACAGTTTCCCGCGTTTTCCGTACACTCTGTGTCACAAAGGATGACGAAGGGATTGCTGTGATGGCTGCTCATTCCCCGCCGGGAACCGAAGGAAGAGATGCCGTTAGGCAGGTGAATACGCTCCGCCCGGCGTTCCATGCAGTGCCGTCCGTGGAAATGAAGCATATCATACCGGCCGTAGAGAAAATCGATACACGCGGAAGCCGCTTTTTCAAGATGGATCGTTTTTTCGCTCAGGTTGGTGATTTTCGCGGAACGGACGATAACATCCTCTTCTTCGAAAACGGTATAGTTCAATTGAACCTGCAGGCCGATTACCGGGTCGCGCAGGGCGATTTCCAGCGTTTCCTCCCTGCCGTCCCCTCTGACATAGGGCAAATCGGCCGGCGTTTCCCGTCCGCGGATAATCCTGAAGCCGTTGTATGTCAGGTTAACGCTTCGGCTGCCGTTGTCCGCGATCACCTGAACCGCGGGAAGCCGGTAATCGCCCACGCCGCTTCCGGCGTATTCCTGGGGAAGGGTGTCCAGCGAATAGCTGCCGTCCTGTCCGTGAGGATTGCCGGAGAAAGGGCGGCCTGTGCAGCGGACCAGATAGCTCATATCGTCGGTAACCGCTTCGCCGTAGTAAAGATGCAGCAATGTTCCGGGACTGTCGGCTTTCATCTGGTAGCTGCTGTTTTTTGTTTTCAGATGAAAAAGGCGTGTGGATTCAATGTGTTGGATTGACATATGCAATGCTCCTTCAGAGAATAACCGGCTTTTCGAACGATTGAACGAAAAGCCGGCTTAACATACTTTCGGGTGAAAGGCAAGGCCCGCATTGCGCGGGGAAATCATCCCGCCGGAAACAGCGTTACGCGGAAACCGCGGGGATCAGTATTTTGCGCATTCGGGGGCATGGGCGTCAGCGGCAGCCTGATCGAACCAGATCAGGTTGTTGCCGCTTTCCTTGTCGAACAGCTGGATCAGCTTCGGCTTGGTGGTGAACCTGATCTCCGAGCCCATGGAAACATCCGTTTCAAGATCGACGGTGGGGATCACCATGACCACTTCATCGTCGCCGGAACGGGCATGGAGGTTATATTCGGAACCGAGCAGTTCGCTCACTTCCACCTTGGCGGAAAGCTCGCCCTTGCCGACGCTGATATGCTGCGGACGGATGCCGCAGATGACATCGCAGGGTTTCTGCCCGCGGGACTTCAGGGCTTTCTGCTGGAAATCATCCAGTTCGAATTTGATGCCGCGGATTTCAGCGATATATTTGTCATTCTCCAGCAGCAGCCTGCAGTTGTCAAAGAAGTTCATGATCGGCGTGCCGATAAAGCCGGCGACAAAAAGGTTGACAGGCTTGTTGAACAGTTCCTGCGGCGTGCCGATCTGATTCACATAGCCGTCCTTCATGATCACGATCCGGTCCGCCAGGGTCATGGCTTCCGTCTGGTCATGGGTGACATACATGAAAGTGGTGTTGATTCTCTCGCGGAGTTTGATAATCTCGGCGCGCATCTGATTGCGCAGTTTCGCGTCCAGGTTGGAAAGGGGTTCGTCCATCAGGAAGACCTTGGGGTCGCGGACCATGGCGCGGCCGATGGCGACGCGCTGACGCTGACCGCCGGACAAAGCCTTCGGCTTCCGGGTAAGGTACTGGGTAATGTCCAGGATCTCGGCAACTTCCTGCACTTTCTTGTCGATCTGGGGTTTCGGGGTCTTCTTGAGCTTAAGGGCGAAAGCCATGTTCTCATAGACCGACAGGTGCGGATAAAGGGCGTAGTTCTGGAAAACCATGGCGATATCACGGTCTTTCGGCGCGATATCGTTCATCAGCTTCCCGTCGATGTAGAGTTCGCCCTCGGAAATGTCTTCCAGGCCGGCAACCATGCGCAGCGTGGTGGATTTTCCGCAGCCGGAGGGGCCGACCAGCACGATGAATTCCTTGTCTTTAATGGTAAGGTTTACATCGTGGACGGCGGTGACTTTGTTGTCGTAGATTTTTTTGAGGCCTTTGATCACAACATCGGACATACTCTCAGCTCTGGCAGAGCGGCCCACCCGCATCTGCCTCGCGTCCGTCCGCGGAGGAACGTGACGCTTTACGGCAGGTCTCCACACTGCCGCACCGCGAGCCACGCGGCAAGGGACATACCTCCTTTTCAATTGTACGCAGTTCATATTGGTGGAGTGAAACTGCGCCATATATATTCAAATACATTGTATGTGAACGGGGTGTGATTGGATATGACAAAATGTTATTACTATATGATAAAATGAATACACAAATGGAAGAATTTGTACGTGCAAAAATGGGGAAAGACGGCTCAAAACAAGCCAAATCAAACAAAACAGGGCTTTTCGGGCTTTCGGTAACGTTTTGGATTGGGTGTCGTTTGCGACAAAAAGCCATGATGTTGTGACATTATGCCATACAACATTCTGCCGTGCGGGGGTACAATCAAGCCAGAATCGGATTTGGCTAAAATCCGGAAAACGATCTAACTTTACAGGAGGAGAAGAAACCATGAAACGTATCCTTGCTCTCGTACTCACCCTGATGATGGTGATGGGTCTGATGGGCGGCATGACCGCTGCCAGCGCCGCGGACTTCACGATCAACGTCAACATCTGGGACTCCAACCAGCAGGCGGGCCTGCAGGCAATCGCCGATGACTGGACTGCGATCTCCGGCGTGCCGGTCAAGATCGAAGTGGTTAACTGGGACAGCTACTGGACCCTGCTGGCTGCCGGTGCACAGGGCGGCAAAATGCCTGATGTGTTCTGGACCCATTCCAACACTGTCCAGATGTACATGGACAACGATCTGCTGCTCAAGCTCAACGACTACATCGCCAAAGACGGCGTCGACATGAGCCTGTACTATGAAGACATCGTAGCCCTCTACACCCGCTCCGACGGCAACATCTACGCGCTGCCCAAGGATCACGACACCATCGCGCTGCTGTACAACAAGGCGATCTTCGACAAGTACGGCGTGGCTTATCCCACCGATGACTGGACCTGGGAAGATATGTACGAAGCGGCCAAGAAGATTCAGGAAGCCGGCGCTGCTGACGGCGTTTACGGCATGGCCATGAACACCTCCAACAACCAGGACGGCTGGTACAACCTGGTGTATGATTACGGCGCACAGGTTATCACGGACGACCATAAGGGCACCACGATCGGTTCCGACGCCGGCAAGGCCGGTATGGACATGGTCCGCAAGCTGCTGACTGTCGGCGCTCCGCAGAGCGTGGTTGCCGAGACCGGCACCGACTCCCTGTTCCAGTCCGACAAGGTTGGTATGATCACACAGGGTTCCTGGATGATCAACTCCTTCTACAAGGCTGAGCATCATGCTGATTACTGCTGGGCCGCTCTGCCCTACGCGGATGTGAACGGCAACGGCCAGTGCGACGACGGCGAGCGCTGGAGCTGCTACAACGGCCTGGGCTGGGCTGCTGCCTTCAATACCGAGCATCCTGATGAGTGCGCGAGCCTGATTGAATACTTCTGCTCCGTCGACGCTCAGAAGAAGCAGGCTGAACTCGGCGTTACGATGGCCGGTATCAAGGGCATCTCCGATGAGTTCGCCAACGCGTTCCCCGGCATGGACGTTTCCGCCTTCACCAAGGCTGAATCCTTCAAGCTGTACTTCCGTCCCTACACCCGCAACACGGTGGCCTGGGAAGATCCGATCCAGCAGGCCGGCGGCTTCCTGGATGCCTGGCAGAATCCGGCTGATCCTGCTCTGATGGCGACCGCATGCGAAAACGCTCAGAGGATCATCGAAGAAGCGATTGCTGCTGAATAATCCTTCCTGAAGCTTTCACACCCTCCCTGCTGTACGGCGGGGAGGGATTCTCTGAATTTATATGAGGAGGGGGATTATGGCAAAACCCCGCAAGAAAAGGACCGCGGCCGCGCGGAACGAGGCGATTTGGGCATGGGCATTCATCCTGCCCACGATCATTGGCCTGATTATTCTGAACTACTATCCCGCTGTCGAAACGGTGATTCAGTCTTTCTACAAGACCGGTGACTTCGGCCTGGGAAACAAGTGGGTGGGTCTGGCCAATTATCAGAAGGTGCTGGGTTCCGAGGAAGTCTGGCAGTCCCTGTGGAATACGATCAAATATGCCATCATTGAAGTGCCTTTCGGTGTATGCATCGCGCTTTTGCTGGCTGTATTCCTCAACAAGAAGCTCAAAGGTACATCCGTCTTCCGCACCATCTTTTTCCTGCCGATGGTCTGCGCCCCCGCGGCGGTGGCTATGGTCTGGCGGTGGCTGTATAACCAGCAGTTCGGTCTGCTGAACAATGTGTTCCATACGCAGATTGCCTGGATTTCCGATCCAAACCTGGCATGGATTTCCATCGGTATTATCGGCGTCTGGTCGGTCATCGGTTATAATATGGTGCTGTTTATCTCCGGCCTGCAGGAGATTCCCGGAGATTATTATGAAGCGGCTGCCATCGACGGCGCGACCGGTATCAAGCAGTTCTTCAAGATCACCGTGCCGCTGCTTTCCCCGACGACCTTCTTTATCGTGCAGACCCGCCTGATCGGCGCGCTCACGGTGTTTGACCTGATGTTCATGGTCCTGGACAAAACCAACGTCGCGCTGAAGAAAACCCAGTCGATTGTTTACCTGTTCTATGACTACGCTTTTACCAAGTCAAACAAGGGTTACGGGGCCGCGGTTGTCATGGTGCTGGTCGTCTTCATTATGATCATCACGTTCATTCTGCAGCGGCTTGAAAAGAAGCTTGTCTTCTATAACTGAGGAAGGAGGGAAAGAGAATGGAAAGCGCAATCGCAAGGGCCAGGCTCAGCAAAACGGTGATTTACATCATCCTGATCCTGTTCTCCTTTATCATGATCGTTCCCTTCGCCTGGATGATCCTCACGGCGCTGAAGACCAACCAGGAAGCTATTTCCGTCGATCCCTTCTATATTTTCCCGGCCAACGGATGGCACTGGGATAACTTCGGAAAGGTCTGGGAGAGCTACAACTTCCTCGTCCTGTATAAAAATACCCTGCTGATGATTCTTTTCCGCGTCATCTGCGCCTGCCTGACCGCCACCATGGCCGGCTATGCTTTCGGCAGGCTGCGTTTCCCGGGAAAAAATCTCATGTTTGCCCTGGTGCTGGTTCAGATGATGATTCCGTCCCAGATCTTCATTATTCCCCAGTATCTGATGGTTTCCAAGCTGGGACTGCTCAACACGGTGACCGGCCTTGTTTTCCCGGGTCTGGTAACCGCGTTCGGCACCTACCTGCTGAAGACGGGCTATCAGGGACTGCCGAAAGATCTGGAAGAAGCCGCGGCCATTGACGGCTGCAATATCGGTCAGCGCTTCCTGCGCATCATGATGCCGCTGACCCGCTCCTCCATGGTGTCCCTCGGTATCTTCACCGCCCTGTTTGCCTTCAAGGACCTGATGTGGCCCATGATCGTCTGCACCCGGGCCGATACCACGACCCTGGCGGCAGGTCTGGCCAAGATGCAGGGCCAGTACGGCAACGACTATCCCACGATGATGGCTTCCGCGGTGCTGGCACTGGTTCCCATGATTGTCATCTATGTGATTTTCCAGAAACAGTTTGTGGAAGGCATCGCGACTTCCGGCGGCAAACTGTAACCGGATTTATTCAGCGCGCAGGCGTGTTTCAGACAGACAGGACTCCGGAGAGATACGGCTGTAACCCGATCCCTTCGGAGTCCTCCTTATATAAGGAGCGAAGCAGATGGAAAAGAAAGCGGCTTTATTTGAGAACAGCCGTTACCGGACCATGCTCAGCCAGCGGCAGCTGGAGGAACTGATGCTGATTACCTGCGGCGTGGAATCCTGCGTTCCCGGGTATGAATATCAGACAAATGACCGGGAAGGCTATCACCTGCATGTGATCCTTTCGGGTAAGGGTATCCTGTGCGTGAACGGGGTGGAAACACAGCTGCACTTCGGACAGATGTTTGTGACCAAGCCCGGGGAGGATACCTGGTACCGGGCGGACCGGGAAGATCCCTGGTCCTACTGCTGGATGGCCTACGACGGGACGGAAGCCCGGCACTACACCGAAGCGGCGGGACTGGGCACCGGAATCAACTGGCTGAACTGCCGGATTGATGTAACCCGGTTCTATACCCTGGTGCAGAACGCCCTTGAGTATTCCTCCAATCTTACCCTGTCGGGAGACCTGAACAGGCTGGCCCGGCTGATGGAATTCCTGGCCCTGGCGATCGAGTCTGCGAACCGGGACAGCAAAACCTCCGCCCGGAAGCCGGAGTACAATGCCAAGGTCTATGTGGAGTACGCGGTAAACTATCTGCAGGCGAATTATCCCAACGCGAAAATCAACGATGTAGCCCAGCAGATCGGGATTAACCGCAGCTACCTCACCAGCATTTTCCGCCGGCAGATGGGCATCTCTCCCCAGGAGTACCTGATGCAGTACCGGATGGACAAAGCCCAGGAAATGCTGCTGGAAAGCGATATCTCCGTCCAGGAGATCGCGCTGCGGGTCGGCTATGACAACGCGCTGACTTTTTCCAAGATTTTCAAGAGCTATTATGATCTCAGCCCCGCCCATTACCGCAGGGAAAAACGGGAAGAGCGGGAAAGGAAGACCGGAGAGGAATAAACCATGGCGAACAGATTCGGACAATGGCTCCGGGAGGAGCGCGAAAAGATGAAGGAGCTGACCGCGAAGGAAAAGCTCCAGTACATCTGGAGTTATTATTATCTCTGGATCATCGGTATCAGCGCTTTCCTGGCCATCAGCATCTTCCTGACGGTGCGGATCACCACCAGCGTGAAGGAAGAATGGCTGTACGGCATGTTCGCCAACACCACCGCAAGGGCCGGCAACGGCTCTGACCTCTGGAAGGATTTCACGGAGTATTCCGGGCTGGACCTGACGAAAAAACGGGTGGAATTCAACAGCGAAGCCTATTTTGATTACCTGAAAAACCAGGCCAAAGGGAACGATTATTACAACGCTTTCGTTGCCCTGACAGACGCCGGGATCCTGGATATCATTACGATGGAGACACCGTCGCTGGAAGCGCTGGCGGAATCCGGGCGGCTGACCGATTTGCGCCTGGATCATTGCAGGGAGCTCTATGAGCGCTACGCGGACCGGCTGGTTTATTTCCATGGCGTCGAAGGGGATATCCCCATCGGATTCGATGTTTCAGACAGTCTGCTGGTGACGAAATACGGCCTGTACAAGGACAGCTGCGCCCTGGGAATCGGCGCGCGGTCAGGAAAGCAGGACATTATCGCGCTGTTTATGCGCTTTATCCTGGAGGAATAACCATACATGCGGGACTGGATCAACTCATTCTTATCCAATGACAGCACCTTTGGAAAAACCATGACCAAGATCGGCATCATCATCGGCGCCAATCTGATTTTTGTGTTCGTCTCGCTGCCCGTGGTGACGACCGGCGCCGCGTGGGCCGCCACGCTGCATGTCATGTTCAAGGTCCTCCGGGGAACTGAAACCCTGAATCCCTTCAAGATGTTCTGGCAGGGCCTGAAGCAGAACTGGAAACAGGCCACAATCGTCTGGCTGATCGTGCTGGCGCTGGCCGCGCTGGGTTGGGTGGATGTCCGCTTCCTGCTCCATCGGGGCGGCGCGATGGTGAATTTCCGCTACGCGATCTATGCCGTCGGCGCGGTGCTGCTGATCGGTGTGATCTATCTTTATCCCGTGATGGTGGCCTTTTCAAACAAACTGACGGTCCTTTTCCGGAACGCCTGGTATTTTGCGTTCCGAAAGCCGCTTAAACTGATTGTGATTGTCTTCTTCCATGTGTTCCCGCTGCTCCTGACCTATATGGACGCGCAGATGATGCCCCTGTACGCGTTTATCTGGGCCTTTTTCGGCTTCGGCGCCATTGCCATGCTGACGGCAAAGCTGCTGGTAACGGAGTTCAAGCCTTTCCTGCCCCTGGTGGACGACGAAGGGAATTATTATTATGGCGCGGACGGGAAGCCCCTGATGCCCGGTCAGGAGGATCAGATCGTCGGGGACACCGGGAACTATTCCACAGACGAGGAAGCCATTCTGAAGGAAATGCTGGAACTCGATATGGGCAGCGGGAAAACACAAAAGAGAAAGAAATAAGGGGAGGAAAGCATATGCCCAAGATCACCTTTATGGGAGCGGGATCCACGGTATTCGCCAAGAACGTTCTGGGAGACAGCATGATGACTCCCGCACTGGAGGAAAGCCAGATTGCGCTGTACGACATTGACGCGGTCCGGCTGGAAGAGTCTTTCCAGATGCTTCAGGCTATCAACCGCAACAACGGCTCCAAGGCCCGGATCGAAAAGTATCTTGGAACGGAGAACCGCAAAGAGGCACTCCGGGGGGCCAGCTATGTCGTCAACGCCATTCAGGTGGGCGGCTACGACCCCTGCACGATTACCGATTTTGAGATTCCGAAGAAATACGGCCTGAAGCAGACCATCGCGGACACGCTGGGTGTCGGCGGCGTTTTCCGCGCCCTGCGAACGATTCCGGTGATGCTGGACTTTGCCCGGGACATGGAGGAAGTCTGCCCGGACGCCTGGCTGCTGAACTACACCAATCCCATGGCGATGCTGACCGGTGCCATGCTGACCATGACCGGCATAAAAACGGTCGGCCTCTGCCACAGCGTGCAGGTCTGCGCTTCAACCCTGCTGAAGGAACTGGGCATGGAATATGACGATACCGTACAGTGGAAGATTGCCGGCATCAACCACCAGGCCTGGCTTCTGGAAATTACGAAGGACGGGGTTGACCTATATCCGGAAATCAAACGCCGGGCGCTTCTGTACAACGCGGGCAAGCTGGACATCGGCACCTTTGAGGAACGGATTGCCGGGATGTCCCAGGGCGAAGAACTGCCGGAGTGGTGGATTGAGCACATGAGGGACGATTATAAACTGTACAAGGAAACCGGAAAGCACGGAGACATGGTGCGGCTGGAAATCATGCGCCGGTTCGGATACTATATCACTGAATCGAGCGAGCATAATGCGGAATATACACCCTGGTTCATTAAGGAACGTTATCCGGAACTCATTGAACGGTTTAATATCCCGCTGGATGAGTATCCCCGCCGCTGCATCCGTCAAATCGAAGACTGGAAAAAGCGCGGCCATGAACTGACCCAGAATCCGACGCTGAGCCACAAGCGGAGCCATGAGTTTGCCAGCTATATCATGGAGGCCATGGAGACCGGGGTTCCGACCCGCATCGGCGGGAATGTCCTGAACAACGGCCTGATCACGAACCTGCCCCGGAACGCCTGCGTGGAGGTTCCGTGCCTGGTGGACCGGAACGGCGTGCAGCCCACCTATATCGGCGATCTGCCGGAGCAGTGCGCGGCCCTGAACCGGACCAACATCAACGTGCAGCTGCTGACGATTGAGGCGGCCCGCACCCTGAAGAAGGATTATATTTATCAGGCCGTCATGCTGGATCCGCATGCCGGATCGGAACTGTCCATGGACGATATTGTGGCCATGTGCGATGAGCTGATCGAAGCCCACGGCGACTGGATGCCCAGATTCAGCTGACAACGCAAA
>Ga0265298_10009333_pt1 | contig 11691 bp, 8 predicted proteins | sample AusTroGonzalo_MG_3_FD_193486 | JGI IMG/M metagenome (GOLD analysis project Ga0265298, IMG submission 193486) | Bovine rumen microbial communities from tropical cattle in Woodstock, Queensland, Australia - Gonzalo_01 | ecosystem: Host-associated > Mammals > Digestive system > Stomach > Rumen ...
CTCCCTGCTGGCAGACGACCTGACGGACAATGCAAAATTTCTGATCCAAAACAAACTGGATGTCCTTGGCGGACAGATCAGGAATCTGCAGTCCCGGGTTGAGTTTCTGAAAAGTGAATGTTCGCAGGATTTGGATGCCTACGAATATGCTGCGGACATAATTCAAACCTTCCGTCAAGTCAAACGGAACTTGCTTTTGTCTCCGGAAAACTTTGATTTACAACGGCAAGCGTTGATGGTATATATTGACCGAATCGAAGAAATATCCGAAAAAGAGTTCCTTTTCCGCTTCAATTACAGTTCGTCTAAGTGTAAAAAATGGCACCCGGAACAGGATTTGAACCTGCGACCAACGGTTTAGGAAACCGCTGCTCTATCCCCTGAGCTATCCGGGCCCATAAAATATAAGTTATCAGTTATCAGTTTTCAGTTGTCAGTTTTCAGTGACTGGCAACTTTTTACTTCATACTTTTTACTTCATACTTTTTACTTTTTCTCTATCCCGCCTTTGTCCGCCAGCTGGTCCGCGTAATAGGAACTGCGCACCAGCGGACCGCTCGCGACGTGCGTGAAACCGATCTCACGCGCGTATTTGCCGAACGCATCGAACGCTTCCGGCGTGACATAACGTTCCAGTTTCCAATGCTCCGCGGAAGGCGGCAGATATTGTCCCACCGTCAGATATTCCGCCCCCGTGTCCCGAATATCGCGGATCGTCTGGCGGATCTCGTCGTCCGTTTCGCCGAGGCCGACCATGATGCCCGATTTGACGGGGATCCGGCCGCCGGTCATTTTATAAGCCTCACGCAGGACATCCAGCGAACGGCGGTATTGCGCTTTGGAACGGATCAGCGGAGTAAGCCGCTCGACCGTTTCGACATTGTGATTGTAAACATCCGGCTCGGCGTCGAGCACGGTTTTCATGGCGGCGAGATCGAGATTGAAATCCGGGACCAGCACTTCGACCCTGACGCCCGGAATTTTGGCCTTGAGCGCGCGGATCGTAGCGGCGAAATGGCCGGAACCGCCGTCGGGCAGGTCATCGCGGGTGACGCTGGTCACGACCACGAACGAAAGTTTCATCTCCGCGGCGGCATTGGCGAGATTTTCGGGTTCGGCGGGATCGGGCGGCAGCGGCTTTTCCACATGTCCGACCGCGCAGAATTTGCAATTCCGCGTGCATCGGCTGCCCAGGATCATGAATGCCGCGGTGCCGCGGTGCCAGCATTCGCAGAGGTTCGGACACTGCGCTCCGCGGCAGACCGTGTTGAGCGCATTGACCTTGAGCAGGGCCTCGACGTGTTCACGCTCAGCGCCGCAGGGGACGCGGACGCGGATCCATGGAGGCAGTTTAGGCCGGAAATTATGGGCTGAATCATTCATCAGAAGATCAGGGTTTGGAGATCACCAGCGTGGCGTTGGATCCGCCGAAACCGAAACTGTTGCTGATCGCATGGCGGATCTCGGTGTTGTAACGGGTCTCGCGCACCAGATCGGCCCATTCGAAACCGTCTTCGGGATCATCCAGATTTGCGGTCTTGGAAATGAAGGAATGTTCCATCATCAGCGAGGTGAAGATCGCCTCGACCGCACCGGCCGCGCCGATCATGTGACCGGTTTGGGATTTGGTGCTGTTGATGGCGATGGGATGATCGCCGAACACCAGATGGATGCCCTCGAGTTCGATCGGATCGCCGACCGGAGTGGCGGTGCCGTGCGTATTGGCATAGGAAATATCAGCGGGATTCAGTCCGGCATCGGCGAGCGCGCGGGAAATCACATCGGCGACCGCGGGCGCATCGGGGACGACCATATCCAGCGCGTTGCTGTTGGAAGCGTAGCCGGAAATGATGGCTTTGGGCTCGGCGTGGCGTTTCAGAGCATGTTCTTCGCTTTCGAGCACGAGCATGCCGGCGCCGTCGGCAAGCACGAAACCGTCGCGTCCTTTGTCGAAGGGACGGCTGGCGCAGCCCGGGCGGTCATTGTAATGGGAAGACAGCGCCCGCATGGCGCCGAATCCGAGGGACTGACCCCAGGAGAGTTCTTCGGAACCGCCGACGAGCACGACATCATATTCCCCGGCCCGGATCAGGCGGACGCCGGCGATGATGGCCAGCGCGCTGCTGGTGCAGGCACAGCTGATGTCGTAGCTTTCCCCGGTCGTGCCGAAGAGGAGAGACATATTGGCGACGCCGCAGGAAGGCATGATCCGCGGGATCGAGAAAGGCGAACAGGAACGCGTCTTGTGGGTCCGGTCGAAGGTGGTGAGGTTCTTGTAGACGGTCTCGTAGGAGCTTCCGGCGCAGCCGTTGATCATGGCGATGCGACGTTCCGGGAGGTTTTCGGGCGGCAGTCCAGCCTCGACAAACGCTTCGTAAGCGGCGGCAGCGGCCATGCGGGCGTTGGGCGCCATAAAACGGACGTTCTTCACGGTAAACATGGGGCAATTGACCATGCGGTCGGATTCTCCGGCGACACAGACGTCCAAGCCTTTTTCGACCCATTCCTGCATGAGAACAGTGCCGGTCCGGCCAGCTCTGAGCGCTTCCAGATTCGCCGCCAAACCATTCCCCAGGGGAGTCACCAGGCCTCTGCCCGTGATGAAAACCTTCCGAGACATTTTCTGAGTTGCTGCCTTTCCTTAAAAGTATTGCAATTTCAAAATTTTTAACGCGTTAATATAATACGCCGAAAGCCTTTTGTCAATCAGAGATTCGATGAAAAATTGATTTTATGCAGAAAAATCCCCGCCGCCGGGTGGAGAAACGGCCCGTTCCGTCCGGCTGATGACGGGGTTCAGCCTGGAATCATGCCGGACCCTGGCCCGGATCATGCTTTCGGGATCGTGGAACGAGGAAGGAATATCGACAGCCGCCGGCATGGAGATGAAATATTTGCGGAATTCGAGCGGGGAGTAGCCGGTATGGCGCCGGAAGGATTTGGAAAAGACCGGAAGGCTGGAAAAACCGGTCAGATCGGCGATCTCGCTGATGGAATGCTGCTTTTCACGAAGCAGGAACATGGCCTTGTAGATCCGGTGGATGGTGATGTATTCGAAAAGGCGGCGTCCCATTTTTTCATGGAACTGGTGGGAAAGATGGCTGGGGCAGATACCCGCATAAGCCGCCAGCGTTTTCAGGGAGAGATCCTGGTCCAGATGTTCGTCGATGTAAAACAGCAGCCGCGTGAAAACGGGGAGCATGCTGCCGCTTTCGGTGAGGGAGATCTGATCCAGAAACCGCGCCAGCAGGAGCCGGATTCCGGTATTGAATTCGAATCGTCTGACCGGTTCGGTTTTGACCGAGATTTCGATAAGACGGTCGAACAGCCCGGCCAGGAAATCCGGATCGGACACGGGCAGACAGATGCAGTTCCCGTTCAGCGCGAAGATATCCGGAGAATTCTTGCCGAATCCGGCATTGAAATGCAGCCAGTATTTTTCCAGCCGGTCGGGACAGAAGCATTTCACTTCGGCAAAAGCGGGAACGAGCAGGATCCTGCCGGGGACGAGCTCGTAGATCCGTCCCTTGTGCTCGACTGTGCCATAGCCGGACACCGGAAAATAGATGCGGGAATACGGCAGGATCCGCGTGGCCTTCCGGAAATATTCCGTATTCCAGTTCCGGCCCAGTTTCTGCCTGGCCAGCCAGTTCACCATAACGGTCAGATTGTCAAGATTGCAGCTCATGCCGGTCTCCGATCATTCACATCGATGGAATTATAATCGAAATTCCCGGATATGCAAACCGGAATCCAAATATTTGACAAAAAAAACTATATCTTGGTAAAAAAACTGCCAAAAAATGACTTGTTATTGAGAAATCGGCCAGTATATTGGTTTTATTGAAAAAAAGATCGTTGAAAGCAGAACCGCAGAGAATCCAAACTGCCAAAAAGGAGAGTCAGCTTATGAAAAAACAACCATTGGGCCGGAAAACCGAGCATGACGGCGAAGGAATGAAGTTTTTTACCTTGATCGAGCTCCTCGTCGTGATCGCGATCATTGCGATTCTGGCCGGCATGCTGCTGCCGGCTTTGAACCGGGCACGGGAAAGCGCAAAAAATACCAAATGCCTCGGCAACATGAAACAGATCGGACTGGGTTTCAATCTGTATCTGGACGACTACAAAGGAGCATTCCCCCCGAGACTGCCGGTCAGTACTGGATCCAGGGTAAATTGGGCCAAGCTGATCGGCGAGAACTTCATCTATCATAGAACTATGGAAGCGAAAGACTTTCCGAAAAGCGTCTTTATCTGCCCGACCGACCGGCATACATGCAAAAATGCCGATACCGGGGCCTCCCTGCAGGGGCAGAATTATATCCTTTACGGCTATAATCTTCAGCTTTCGAACGGTGCCGATGCCTCCGGCTGGGGCGGGGTGAAGGTCGATTCCATCAAAACCGCCAATATCCCCTATCCGGAAAACCATCTGATGGCGGCCGATATCACCGGACGGAATTGTAAAGAGGGACACATGGATGCCTGGGTCAACGCCAGCATGAGCATGAAAGAACCCTATGCCCGGCATCTGACCCAGACCACGACGATCATAACGGTGGCGGGCGGATTGCGGACTTATCCTTATCAATATGTCCGGGCCGGATACAGCGGCACATTCATGACGAACGCCTACAAAAATTACAACCCGTGGAATATCAAACTCACCAGAGATGTGATCACTCCTTGAAATGCAAAGGGAATGCAGGATGGTCAAAAAATTCATCACCTTGCTGATGTCGGCCGGGATCACCTTGGCACAGGCGGAAAATCTGCTGACCGGCGACACCAGCGTCGAAACGGAAGACAAGTCCATGACCCGGGGGACTTGGACCGGGCGCAAATTCTTTACCAATGGTTCCTTCGCCTGGGACACCCAGACCGGTTTCGACGGACGGCGGAGCATCCGGATCGACAAACCCTGTGCAGTGTCCTTGAACGAGTCCGCCCGCCTTCCGAAGGGGAAATATGTCTTCAGCTTCTATGCCAGGGCCGACAAGGACAATGTCGCCGGGTTCATCAACTGCAGTGAATTCCAGCGTTCCCTCTGGCGGTTCCGGATCGGAAAACGGAAGCCGGTCACGCTGGGGAAGGAGTGGAAACGCTTCAGCTATGTTTTTGACTCGGACGGCACCCACCTGTGGGTCCCTGCATTTGGCCTGACCCAGCCGGACAGCCGGGCCTGGTTCGATGCCTTCCAGCTGGAAAAGGGAACGGAACCGACGCCATACCGGCAGCCGGAAGCGGCCGCGGGGCTGACCCAGGTCACCACGCAGGAATACAATGTGTGGCATCCCGGCGAAAAAATGGTCTTCCAGGCGGCGGCACGGGTAAAGGATCCGGAGAAAAAATATTCTTTCCGCATCACCGGGATCGACTGGACGGGAAAGCAGGTGTTTGCCCGATCTTTCGCGGTCAAGCCGGATGCGAACGGCTTTTTTTCGGAACGTTTTGAATTCCCGACCGGAACCCGGGGCTGGTTCCGGATCGATGCGAAGCTGATGCAGGGGAATGACGCCGTCGCCTCGGATTTCTTTACGGTCGCAGTCGTCTGCAGGCCGGTTCCGACCGCACCCGGACTGGAGCCGTTCGGCGGCGCCGCCGGTGGCACCCAGGCATTCGAGGCCATGCGCCGGATCGGTGTCGGCTGGCTGGAATGGCACATGAACTGGAATATCGTGGAACGCCGCAAAGGTCAATATGACTACAAGTGGCTGATCGATTATGACCGGATGGCGGAAATGAAGAAGAAAGGGTTCTTCAACAAGGTTACTTATTCCCTCCAGGCGCCGCCTTGGGAATATCTCAAAGAAGAGGCGGCCGAGGCGAAAAGGCTGAAATTGTCGCTGGAACGGTATTTCCCGTTCGATCCGAATTCCATGCCCCGATGGCGCGCCTTTGTGGCCGACTCCATGAAACGTTACGGGAAATATATGGATCTGATCGAAGTCGGCGGCGAACTGGACGCCAGCTACGGTCTCAGCACCTATTTCAAGAAAAAATATCCGCAGCATATCAAGGACAATTATGTCTACGGGCCGCTGCTGGACCGTTATCTGGCGATCTTCCGGACCGCGTCCGATGAGATCCTCCGTTATAAGCCCGGCGCCCGGCTCTCGTCCATGCGTCCCAGCGACGTGGATGCCCGGCATCAGTATGCATACACGGAAACGGTCCTGCGTTCGGGCACGGGCCGGCGGTCGAACTGGCTGGGGCTGGACTGCTATCCGCAGCCGCGCTGGATCGGACCGAACCAGCCGCCCACGGGCCATGCGGCTCTGCTGCTGGGCAAGAATGTGGCACGTGCCCGCGAAATCATGAAAAAACATGCCAGGGGTGACAATATCTTCGTTTCCGAATACGGCTATTTCATCGATTATCAGGCCCGGCATGAGCTGAAATATCAGCGTGAACAGGCCAACCGGCTGGCCACCTCGCTGATCGTCGGCCGGGCCAACGGCGCCAAGTCTTTCTTCTGGTATACCATCTTTCCGGGTGCTTCCAACAGCCACGAAGCCAACCGTTACCTGATGGCGATCTCCGACCGTGAACAGCCTTTCATGGGCATCGCCGCTTACAGTGCCGCGGTCGAACTGCTTTCCAACGTGGTGGACACGAAGATACTGAAGCTGGAGGAAGATCTGGAGATCTGTGTCTTCAGGAAAGCCGACGGCACGGCGACGGCGGCGGTCTGGAGCGTCAATCCGGAATATGCGCCGCAAATCGAAATCAATCCCGCCGGGCTGCGCGTCACCGACATGATGGGCGTCGAAACCGAGGTCAGAAACGGCTGGAAACTTTCCGAGGATCCATATTATTTCTGGCGGACGGCTCCAGGCGAGGACAATTTCACCGAACTCTGCAAGACGCTGGAAAAAATCAAAATCCGGGAAAAGCTGCCGGTCAATATCGATATCCGCCAGTCCCATCGCAATGAACTGCGGGTCATCATGAGCAGCAAATCCCGGACCAGGACACAGACCGGGACCCTCACGGCCAACGGCAAGTCATACCGGATCAGAATCCCGCCGGAAGAATTCCGGCAGATCACGGTCCGTTGTCCGGCCGACGCGCTGGAAATGACGGCGGCATTCGACGGCTATGAACCCTGCCGGATCAGCTATCGGAAGCCGGACATCATCAGGATCCCGAAGGTCAGATCCTTTACCGATGCCGCGTCCTTTGTCTCGCTGAAAATCAATACGCCGGACCATATCGAACCGGTCGACCATACGACCTGGAGCGGGCCCGGGGATCTGAGTTTCGAGTTGAAACTGGGACATGATGCGGCCAATCTCTTCATCATGGCCATTGTCACCGACGACTGGCATTTCAACAAATATAACGGCGAACGGATCTGGAAGGGCGACTGCCTGCAGCTGGCCATCGATCCGCAGACCAATACCTTCGGACGGAAGCGTTTCAATCCCGATGATTATCTGATGACTTTTGCCCTGGCCCAGGGGCAGCTCCAATGGGTTGTCCATGAGGGGCCGAACAAATTGAGCCTGAAAAAATATTCCGCGGTCCGGATCACCCGGGATGAAAACAGACATCAGACCATATACCAGCTGACTCTGCCGCTGCGGTACATCGACCGCACCCTGCTGAAACCCAAAATCGTTTTCGGAATGAACGTGGCATTCTTCGATGATGATTCCGGTTCGGGGACGGATTACTGGATGTTCCTCACCCGCGGTCTCGCCGGCAGGCGGGATTGCAGCCTTTACCGGCTCTTCGAATTGGATTGATCTGCAGGATAGGAGAAAAAATGAAAAAATCGCTCTTCGCTTTATGTCTGACCGCCGCGCTGGCCGTGCCCGCGCTGGCCGAAAACCTGGTCCCGAACGGAGATTTCCGGCAATTCGACCCGCAGACCGGAAAGCCCGCCGGCTGGGTGTTCATCCGCTGTAATGAGGTCGTGGAAGAAGGTCCGGGTGTGACTCCGGTCCTGCGGATGTGTTCCTACTATCGAAGCAAAACCGGCTGCTGGAAAGGCCATGCAGCAGTGGTGATCCCGAAAATTCCCGCCGGCAAATACAGATTCAGCATGAAAACCAGAGGTTCGGCCAATCAGCTCTACCTCTTCCTGACACCCCCGAAAAACTCCGGTCTCAAAAACATCACCGTGAACTTCCGGAAAAATGCCATGAAGCCGCTTGCAGACAACTGGCGATCCGGCGAATATACCGTCTCGTTTGCCTCGGATCTGACAGGGGTCAGACTGACGCTGGAAGGTTTTTTTGCCGAGCCCGGCGAATACGAATATCTGGCCGACCTCAAGATCGAACCCGTGAAATAAGGTGTTTCAAATGGAATCTACCAACAGCATATCCGATATTCTGAGTTCGATCCAACTGCCCCGGATCCCGGATCACGAGATCGTGCTCCAGGCCGTTTCGGGGGAAGAGATCCGCGAAAAGGTCATGCAGGCGGTCGCGGACTGCACACAGCACGGCGGCGGCAGGATCGTCATTCCGCCGGGGTCGTTCCGCTGCAACGGCCCGATCCGTCTGCAAAGCCATATCGAACTGCATTTCTCCGAAGGCTGCTTCCTGAAATTCTCCCCGGAACCGGCGCTTTACCTGCCGCAGGTGTTCACCCGCTGGGAGGGAGTGGAGCTCTACAATTATTCGCCGATGATCTACGGCATCGACCTCACCGACGTTGCCATTACCGGCAAAGGTGTGATCGCCGGCGGGTCGGAGATCCGGCAGACCTGGAAGGGTTTGCAGAAACCCGCCCAGGAACGCAGCCGCTGTCTGGAAGAAAACCATGTCCCCGTGCAGGAAAGGGTCTTCGGGCCGGACGATCATCTCCGTCAGGCCATGCTCCAGCTGATCCGGTCCGAAAGGATCCTGCTGGAGGATTTCACCCTGACCGACAACGCCTTCTGGATGGTGCATCCGGTTTACTGCCGGAACCTCACCATCCGGCGGCTGAAATTGGACTGCATGCTGGAAAACAATGACGGGATCGATCTGGATTCCTGTGAAAACACGCTGATCGAAGATTCGGTGTTCCGCAACGGCGACGATGCGATCGTGATCAAATCGGGACGGGACCAGGACGGTCTCCGCGTGGGAAAACCTACCCGCAGGGCCGTGATCCGGAACTGCGTGTTCGCCGAAGTCATCCACGGGATCGCCATCGGCAGCGAACTTTCCGGCGGGGCGGAAAATATTTATGTGCACGATCTGAACATGGAAACGGTTTACTACGAAGCGATCTCGTTCAAATCCACCAAAGGTCGCGGCGGCGTGATCCGGGATATCCACCTGGAAAATATCCGCATCGGCACGGCCGGCCGGCATTTCATCTGCATCGACAATGACTACAGCAAGATCAATCACGGCGATGCTCTCACCCTGTTCAAGGACATCACGGTCCGGAACGTTTCCTGCGGCTGGGCAAAACAGGCTTTCCGGCTCCAGGGAAAACCGGAACTCCCGCTGGAAAATATCCGCATCGAAAATGTGACCGTCGACCGGGCCGATGTCCTGTATGAACTGGACGAATATGCGGAAGATGTCCGCTTCGAACAGGTTTCCGTGAACGGACAGGCGGTCGTGCGCTGACTGTCAGCCTCACGGCTTGAGACGACCGGGTTTGTTGAGGCGTTCGAGCTGAATGGTCGTGCAGTCCCGGTTGCGCAGCTCTTCCAGAATGCTGCCTTTCCCCGCGAAATGTCCCGCTCCGACCAGGATGAATACGGTCTGTTTCCGCTTGAGCATCTCATAGACCTTTGCCGCGATCTGCCGATTGCGTTCCACAAACAGCTTGCGGTGAAACTCGGGATGCTTGAACGCCATTTCATTGGTGATCAGGGAAAGCGCGTCCGGCACTCCTGTTTCCAGCGCCTGGAAGATCCGGTTCATATCCCGTCCCGCATTGGCGAAATCACGGATGCCTTCCAGCAGCAGACGGCCCGCGGCGGCATCGGAAATGTCGTTCATGGCTTTCAGCTGGACCTCGATGCTTTCCAGGCTCTCCGCTTTTTTTCCGCCGAGATGTTTGGTGAATACGCTTTCCAGCCCGAATTCCCGGCTGATCTCCGGATGTTTCATCAGGTAGATGTTGGAGACCTGCACGCTGAGCATCCAGGGACGGAACCGTTCCAGCATGGCAGGCTGCATATTGGGCGAATGTACGGCATAAAAACGGCAGACCTGCTGAAAATCCGGGACTCCGATGACCTGGGAAAGCGTCTTTCCGTCGCGGAACACCCCATACAGCAACGTCCATTTCGCGATCTCCTGCGGATCGGGCTTGTATATTTCGAAGTAAATGACCGAAGAGGCATCGAACGCCCGGTCGTAAGCTTCATCCAGGGGATACCACTTGGCTTTCCCCGAATGGATGGATCCGGCCAGATACGCCTTGCCCGGCAGGTTCGGCGCGGAAACCTCCCAGATCAGCACCTTACCGTCCGCGGCCAGAATGAAACTGCATGCGATCAGAATAACAGCAAGAATACGGGTCATGTTACACCTCATTTTTAAAGGTTAGAAAGTATGCATGTCATACAGCATTTTATAGTAGCCGTTCTTCGCCAGCAGTTCGGCGTGGGAACCGTGTTCGACCACTTTCCCGTCCCGCAGACAATAAATCACGTCCGCATGTTTGACCGTGGAAAGGCGGTGGGCGATAATGATGGTGGTGCGGCCCTTGCAGAGTTTTTCCAGCGCCTCCTGCACCAGGGCTTCGGATTCGTTGTCCAGTGCCGAGGTCGCTTCGTCGAAGATCAGCAGGGACGGTTTTTTCAGGAAAACGCGGGCGATGGCGATCCGCTGTTTCTGTCCGCCGGACAGCCGGACCCCGTGTTCGCCGACCTGCGAATCGAACCCTTGCGGCAGTGACATGACGAAATCGCAGATATTGGCTTCCTTCGCCGCTTCGATCATCTCCTCTTCGGTGGCATCCGGATTGCCGAACATGATGTTGTCGCGGATCGTGGAGTCGAACAGGAACGGCGTCTGCCGCACCACGCCGATGTTTTTCCGGAGCGACCGCAGTTCATAGTCGCGGATGTCCACACCGTCGATTTTGATGGAGCCGGAGTGGATCTCATAGAACCGCGGGATCAGAGCTCCGAGCGTGGTTTTGCCGGCGCCGGATTCCCCGACCAGGGCGACCGTGCGGCCCGCTTCCGCCCGCAGGGAGACATCATGCAGGATCTCGTCCGTGCCGGTATACTTGAAGGAAACATGTTCGACGGAGAGTTCCCCGCGGAACGAATCCGCCTTGACCGCATCGGGCTTGTCCTCGATTTCGGGTTTCAGCTGGAGCACTTCGTAAAAACGTTCGTAGGCGGACAGTGCCATGTGGAACTGTTCGGCGAATTCCACCAGCCGGAACATCGGCATCGTGATGTATTTCGAATACATGAAGAAGGTCATCACTTCGACCACGGTCGCCTTGCCGTAGCCGGTCAGAATGATCCCGACCCCCACGAACAGCAGCGAGTAGCCGTGAATGAAAAACTGAAGCCCGGAATGGAACATCGCCATGACCGAAAAAATGCCCTCGCGGACGTGCCGGTAACGGGAATTGACCTGGCGGAAACGGCTGATCTCCCGGCGTTCATTGTTGAAGGATTTGACTTCCCGGATCCCTTGGATGGAATTTTCCACCTGGCTGTTGATCTCTGCGACTTTCCGGCGCGCGGCGCGGAATCCCAGCCGCATTT
>Ga0265298_10009334_pt1 | contig 11691 bp, 10 predicted proteins | sample AusTroGonzalo_MG_3_FD_193486 | JGI IMG/M metagenome (GOLD analysis project Ga0265298, IMG submission 193486) | Bovine rumen microbial communities from tropical cattle in Woodstock, Queensland, Australia - Gonzalo_01 | ecosystem: Host-associated > Mammals > Digestive system > Stomach > Rumen ...
CGAGATCATGATTCACGCAGGACACCAATATGCCACAATCATCATCGACATGGAGACAGGACATGTCCTTTGGATTCGCCAAACCCGTAAGAAGCAGGTCGTATACTTCTCTTCTTTCTTTGTGTCCTTCGACTCGATGATCTCATCTTAATTTCTGAACCAACATAAAATGTTGGAATGTCAGAAAGCAGTTTTTTGGGCTTGGTCAGCGATTATGAGTAAGATATCCACATGGGGTAATCAATCCTTCTGGATCTATGGGAAAATAAGCGACCTGGATCAAGTTGTCCACATTTTTGAATTCACTACGCAGTGCGTAGAGTTTTCCGCCCGACCACCAGTCTGACCACTACCTGACCAGTGTCCAATCTTCATAGCTTGCATAGTCAGCTTGCATACTAACTACCCGCTTTTCAGTTGGTAAGGCAGTATGCAAGCTAAACCTTGCTCCTGTATTTCTGATCCGGGCTCTTCGGCTTATCAGGAATAGTTAGTTCAAGCAAATCTGCCTCCAGCATAGGAACCAGAATGTTTTTCCGAACATAATCCCTTGATTTCAAATCCAAGTGATCCAAAATTTCAACGATTCCCTTTGCTTCAATGCAATAATTAATCACTTCTTCGACTCGTTCCTTTGTTGCCTTGATAACCACTCCATTTATAATTATCTGATTATCCTTAGCTTTTGGCAAAGCAGGCCCGGTGCTAACTGTGGCCGCCTCACTCAATGGGATGATTATTCTGAATAAATCACCGTCTTCTGTGAATGTCGGTGTTCCGCCGGAATAGAGTTTCGTAAACTTGTAGCTGTTGCGCATTCCACTTCCCAGTTCATCTGCAAGTCCCATTTCCCTGAACGCCTGCGATATCGATGGATTCTTCTGGAATGGACTGAACCTTTGAATATCCAGATTACCATGACCATGCGGACGGTTGGCGTTTACAATTTCAATCTGGTCTCTTTCGATAACCATCCTGGCGACATGTCCAGAGCTGAAATCCCTGTGCATTAAAATATTGCCGATGATCTCCCGAAGGATCTTGTCTCTGGCGCTTACGCTCTGTACGCTTTCAAGGCCTTTTGAGTCCCTCGTCTCATTCAAGACAAATCGGTCATTAAGATGGCGTTTTCCAAATGTCATCAGTCGATCATACGAATCAATCAGATTTGTCGTAATTACATCCCGATCATCAAACCGATCCGTATCTATGATCCGCACAATCGCATCGGTTTTATGCTGGAAACATACGGACTTAATCAGATTATCAGTGCCGAATAGAAGTATAGCTGCAAGGGTTATCCCCTCTTTTCCGGTCAGCTCATCTTGCAAGATAAGACCGCACGAACGCAGCAAACCCGCGTTATCCAGTCTCCCCCACTCGTGATCGGCATTTTTGTTCAACGCCATGCTTCTGGCTTTGTTGATCAGATCCTGCCTGAGATCATTTATCGAAAACGCAGGATAGACCTTATTCACAAAATAGCTGTTTTGTCTTGTGTCAGAAAGGCGAAGCGCAGCTTCCTCCAGCTCCGGCCCCTCGATCATCTGGAGAGTCGATCCGGAGCGTGTGTACTGAACGCCATTGTAAGTGACAAGCGTCGTGTGATGTGCGACTTCTATTTCCAGATAGTAGTATCTGCCGTCCTCATCCTGACATACAGGATTTTCAATTTTCCATTTTTCGAGGCGCTCTTTTTGCTTTTCATTCTGGGGATTGAATGCCCCACATGCATATTGATTGATCTGTTTCGAAGCGATACTTTCTGGCACAGTATTATATCGAATATTCGTTCCAGGCTGTTCTGCATGACAGAGGCGAACAAATGGCGTTATGTGAAGCTTGTCCCGAAACTTGTTCGGCAAATCCTCCAGGAGTTTTCTATAGTCTTTAAGCCCGACAACATACCCATCATCGTTCACACCGATATGTAAAGTTCCGCCATTTGTGTACGCAAAGGCAGACATCCATTTCATATACTCGTCGCGCCACGACCATTTCCATTCGCAAATATCAGACTCAGGAAGAGATCTATCCACATCAGTTGCCATATTAATCTCCCCCTTTCATAAGTTGATTTATCACCATACCTCAAACGCTCAAACTTGCTTTCCTGGATATAGCTTCGCCCTTTCCCGCCTGGTCGGTTTTCTTCGACCTCTTCACGGTACCGTGACCTTGGCTATATCCTCCGATCTATACACAACGTGCAATCCACGACGATTGATTCAACCGGGATCCTGATTACTCCTGCTCCGGCAGGATGGAAAGAACATCTATCACATCGCAGTCGAGGCAGTTACAAATCTTCACGATGACCTCCAGGCCAACTGGCTCATTCCTGGCCATCTTCGAAATCGTGGTCCTGCTGATTCCCACCCTTTCAGCCAGCTCGGTCTTGGTGAGCTTAGCGTCAATCAATTTCTTCCAGAGAGGGTCGAAATTCAGGTTTCTCCTGGCAGTATTCTGTTCAGCCTTAGCTTCCTTCGCTGCTTTAGCCATCGCTCACCCTCCCCAGCGCCTCCCTTTATAATGGATGAATGTATCTTTGTCAATGATTTTGTTCACATTTCTGGTCAATATTGTTAGTTTTGTGGTCATAGTGTTCTGCATTGTGGTCAGACCGATGTCATTCCTCAAACAGTTTCCCGATTTCGGTCACTCGAACAATCCGGCTTCCAAATATCTCTACCGTTCCTTTGTCGAGATCTGGATCACCAAGAATGGCAATGCACTTTTTCTCAATCGACACAGCAACAGCGGATGTCGGCTCCGAATATACAACCGCATTCCTGACTTCCATCTGTGACTTGAAGCTCGCCGAGTACATTGTGAACACATCATGAGCCTTCACATAATCAAGCAATTCACGTATCTTTTGATTATCCGTCCTCGACAATTCATCCAACAGCCTTGTAATCGTGTTATGTGATATATACACATGGTCGAACTTCAGAAAATCATCAAGTTTTCCGTTCTCTACCATGATATACAGAGCCCAGGCATCAATCACAGCCGTCTTATCGATACTGAACTGATTTCTGAATGGTTTATCAATCTCCCGATGCCAGCTTTCATTCATCAGCCTGGATCTCACCAAGACCGCTCTCTCGCTTGTCATGCTCTGTGGCGGAGGCAGAAAGCTCGGTTTGATCTGACCAATCCAGTTCAGGAAATGAATCTCTTCAAGCTGCAGTATGAGCATATTATTCACAGGATTCACGTAGTGCGGATAATGCCTGATATACTCATTATGTTCTCTGGCCTTTTCTTCATTGAGATTAACCATATAGGCAATAAAGGCTGTTCTGTGATACTGCTCCTCTGTCAGCAGTCCCTTTTCCATGAAAGGCTTACGCTCGATCTCGAATCTCTCTGGATCATTGAACGTATTTGTGTAAACCATCAACTCAAGTTCCCAGAATCCTTCAATGTCCGTATCCTGGAACGCTTCCTTTGCATCAAGGTAGCATTGAAGTGCGTCTTTCATGTCCCTGTGATAAAGGGTGATGTAATCGATATATGCCCTATAAGCATACTCCGGGCCTTCCGCAATCAGCTCCTTCCTCTCCGCAAGAAGCTCTTTATACATTGCGTCCGCCTGATCCATCATCCCATGCCTTACATAAAGATGGTTCAGTTCCTGCCATGAACGCAGATTTTTTCTCTTATCAAATGTCTGCCTGAATCTGGCAATCACATCATCCATCGGTGCTTCATATTCATATATGAAGTTATCCATGGACTCAAGCAGCTCATCGTCATTACACTCCTGCAGCCTCTCGCGGCAATAATGGAGCTTGTCGATCTTCTTCCAGCCGAAAAGAAGCATTCCCCGGCCATACATATTCATCAGCTGAACATAAACCGGCGTCCTGTCCCTTCTGTCGATAACCCGGACATTGTTTTCGGTATCTCTTATCGCCTGTTTGATAATCTGCTCCAAACCAGACGCCTTAACCTGCTCAGGTCTGAAATTAGCAATAGCCTGTTCGATATAGTTTTCACATTCGCTTGTCTTTGCTATTGTCTCCAACAGGATCCTGTCAGAGCGGTTTATATGCGGATAATCGTATGTATTTATCTTCCCGGACTGAGCCGCAATTCTGGCGTACTTCATTTCAATATCACGCCAGAACGTGTGCTCGTCCTCCTGTTCCGGCAGGACAGTAATGTATTTCTTAATATCTGGATAGATAGTAAGAATCCTGTAGTTGTCCTGAAGGAACACAAACGTGTTGTAAATGCAAAGGCCGATTCTTCTTACCGTTCCCGACCAGAACAGTTCATCAGCCTTGCCGATGATTATCAGGAAGCACTCTCTCGCTTTGTATAAAGATTTCTGGTCGATCTTCTGATAATCAACCGTACCGTCCTCTCTTGTGGCATCCGTGATTCCAAGGAAATAGTACGCCGCGCCGAGTGACTCCAAAACAATATTATCAAAACCAATACGATAGGAACGGTTGAGAAATCGTACTGCGTTCACATGGTCGTGATAGCATTCTCCATAAACATATCCGATCATCTGGTAAATCAGCCCGCTGTCTTCCAGATCATCAGTCTGATATATGAAGTTTTCATGCTCATCAAGAAGTGAACCGATTGTTTCCTCAACCGGAAGATTTTCTTCATAGGCTTTTGCAAGAATAAGAAATGACTTGGCACAGGCAATAAGCGTTGTTTTTGATTCGTTGTCGGGATCTGACAGGCAATCTTCCGCAACAGCGATTGTTTCCTTATACTGTTTCTTCATGAAAGACCTGGTCAAATGGCGGAGAATATCATACTTCTTAAAGAAGCCTTTCTCCACCATCTCTGTTTCCAGTTCATCGAATTCTGCATCCAGATCTCCGATTTCATAACAGTACAGTAAATATTGTACTATTCGTTTCTTCGAATCAAAACCGCAGGATTCAAAACGTTCATCACATATAACAGCTTTTGCGATATCAATTGCCTTCTGAAGTTTCAGATCATCTATACTGCACCGGCAGGCTGCTGTCTGCTCTTCTATCCACTTTTCAGCATCCGATTTTTCTGCTTTGCTGACCGAGCCATCAAATTCGATGGGTTTAAAAGTCCCGCCAGCGACGTCCTCATCTGGGATATCCACAAGTTTTCTTTCAATCGTAATGCCAAATTTCTCGTTCATCAGTGACCGAATCTGCTGAGACTTCATGGCGAATATCTTTGAAAGCAGAGCAGTCTTATCGTAGGCGCTGGAAATCAAACCGAGAAGGCTCTGTGTTTCTACATCACTCTTTCCATCCCAGATTGGCGCTCCTGATAAACCACGCAGCTCATATACGCGGTTTCCCTGATCCAGATAGTTTTCTTCAATCCTAATCGTGAACCTGTTATTGTCAGCTATATTCAGGACAACGGAACCGTGAAGGCATTCCAGATACTCTACAGGATTCTGGCCTGCAGGGACTCCATTCGGATACCCCTGTGTGTATATCGGATTATGCCTTGATGATTCACCAACGAAATAATCCGTAGGAGCTATATCGAAGGTTTCCGGTTTTTTGATTTCAATGATCGCCAAGTCCTCAGAGTGTACTTTCACCTCATGATCCATTGTTACGGTATCGAGCGGCGAGAAATAAACCTGCTCACGAGAAACATCCGTGGTAAAGACCTCATACTGATCCTTCTCTACATCGAGAGGTTTCAGAACGAAAATCCTGACAGTTTCCAAATCGTCGACCACGTGAGCGCAGGTAAAGACAAACATAGTGCCACCACCGGGATAATAAAGAACGCCGCTACCATTCACGGTAGTGTCTTTATCCGTAATGTATACCGAGTATTGTCTAGTTCTATCTTCGCCGGTCACCATCTAATAGCCACGCCCTCCTTTTGCACAAGTTCTATGCTGCTGCGATCATCTGTATCTGTAAAAAATCCGCTGCTCCACCAGTTGGAAGGGCTGTATACAGTACAGCATCCATACCATTTGATGAGCTTCGCTATCGTCTGCTTGTCCGGATGCATCACTCCATCGGTACAGATCAGGAAACTATCTGATTGGATGATATTCGGATACTCTTCTGACAAATTACCAGCAGCTCCATGATGAGGCAGCTTCACAAGGTCGAAATGCTGCTTACTGGCATATACTGTTTTTAGCGCCTCTACAATATCCGTTCCCCATGCATCACCTGTGAATAAAAGCCTGCGGCCATCATACTCGAAGATGAACACAATGCTATTTCGATTGTTTATGCTGTGGTCAGTAGTTTTTATCGGTTCATCTGCCAAAGTGTTCAGGGATTTTCCATAATCGCGTTGATAAGCTAATGGCGTATCACATCTACTGTTATCAGCTATGATTTCTTTTGGCCAGATCGTTGTTATCTTTGCATTATAAAGCTCTATCACTTCTCCGGCAAGTATCGGTTTCACATCAACACCCTGATCAACAAGTCTTGAGTATACTTCGTCATTTTGCCGAACTGAAAGATAAGCATTTCCGGAAGATAATGTGCCGGATCTGTTCATCCTTACTTCCTTAAACGGGCACTTCCATCCGAATCGCAGTAACGAGAGGATACCGCCGATATGGTCATCATCCACATGAGTAAGGATCAGAAGATCATGAGATGTCATGCTCTTGCATATAATCTGAAACGATGGCGCAAACCTCGTAACACCAGTATCGATCACAATGTTATGAACGGATGTTTCATCGCCATATTCAATTCTTATGCAGTCGCCCTTTCCGGCATTATAGGTGTAGAGATGGAGCATAATGACCTTTCTACTTATCCATTTAAAGCGGTAATCACCACATACTGCTGCATTCGTTTGCCATCTTTGCAAATGAATCGAGTACATTCGCAGCAGGAAAGCATCTCTGAAGATCGTACACAGTCACTTCTGTTTGTTGCACAAGCTCCATAAGCGAAGGCACACTACCAGTCTCGTTTCTCAAATTCACAAAATTCTTAATAACATCTTCCTTAGTTTTCAATCTCCTATTTTCCTCCCGGTGATAATTCGTAGAAGACTCGATTCATAATAGGATTAACCTCTACATCAAAATTCCAGACATTTTGAGCTACTATCGTACTGAAGAATCGAATTACAAATTCTTCGATGTACTCGTTACTTTTGACACCATTATAGTACAAGAGTCTGCCACAGTAATCATATACACTTGTCATGTCTACCCGGATCGCTCTATCCTTTTGTTTCATCCCCTGTTCTAACTGAGAAATAATAGTGTCAGAGCAACTATTGGTAACATCGAGAAAAATCAGTCCCCATTGCTTTTCAGATATAGAAAAGTAAAGGAGCTTTGGCAAATGTTTCAGGAATACCCAAAGAGTGCTCTGACCTCAGATCAGTATGTGGCGTTGAAAAAAATCGGCTTCCAGGAAAATGTCACCTACGGATTCATGGAAAAACATCAATTCTATACCCAGTTGATCTCGGATTATCTGACAATGACAGAACAGATAGAAAAAACGCAAATCAAAAGTCTCCGCCGTTGGCTGTCACGGGAGAAAACGTTACGCAAAGCTTCCCTTCTTACTCCTGAAGAATCCAAGCTCCTTGATCAGCTAATATCTGATTACGAACAATCGCCTCTTTCTTATTGGAAACATTGACTTTTCAAGACTTAGAGCTTACAATTGCACTTACACCAGCTGCATCCGGAATTTCCGTGCAGCCGCCTTTTTCTTTTTATTTGTTTTCTCCGAAAAAAAACAAAAATGGTCAATACCATTTTTGAAAAGCATCAAAATTACGTAATGAGGAGACACAGAAATAACATTCCCTCTTTCACGTAAAAATATTTTCACGATCAGCCTCCCGTTCACCAGCCAACCTTAAACATCTACGTTGTTTGAATCCTGTTGCGTATGGTATTGATCGTGAAAATAACCTTCCCCAAAATCACGAAAGTTTTTCTTGGATTTACTCAGCTATACATCGTTACGAAAACGATGGTATCTATGATCTGTCCATCATCTGATCATCAATCACCTTACGAATACCTTGATCAGGATGGATCCACACTTCCGGCTTCAGGACCTTACCATCAGAATCTTTTTTGATTTCTGCTTTTATCTTCTTCATATTTGATTCATGCACAATTTCAAATAACGGATCTGGCTCAATTCCAGCATCGACATAAGCTCCTATTAAATAGTAAAGCAGATCTGTGATTGCGTCAGCCTGCTCATATATGTCCTTAGCCTGGATAAATTCCTGGAGCTCATCTTCGATCCACTTTGCTCTACGTTCTACATTCTCCCTTGGAATCATACGGGGAGTTTGACTATACCCCTGCCCAGCATTCTTTTGGAACTCCCGAACCATACCCACTGCTTCATTCAACATTTTTTACTTCAATTCTCCAGTAATCGTTAGTTCGCTAGTTTCTTTTGCTTGTTCTCCAATAGCACTAAGATTCTCACCCTCTGATGAATCTTTATTTCTGAACAAGAAATCTTCCCCACTGAATGGGTTTCCATCTGCAAGGTACGAGTATATACAGCAAGCACAACCCATACGTCTATCCATAGGTAATATGTCCTTTTCATGAGAAGCGTTGAGGATCTCCTCGAGAGTGTTATTCAACGCGTTGCCGATATAGAAAGGATTATCTTCCCCATTCTTTGTTCCCTTATCTATATATCCTCCCCAAGCGCAAATGAATACATTTCCCGCACAGTCAATGCCAATTTTCCTTTCCCGCATATCGCAGACAAATTCTTCTTCTTTAATTCCACGCAGTGCGCAATGTAGATGAACCGGAAAAACATCTTTTGCGTACTTTTCAAATGTTTCGATTACATTTGTAAGGCTTTTCTTATAAGCTTCTGCTTTATCTTCTGTATCAGGTAAATCAAAATCACATTTCCCCACCTTCATTAGTCGAAGAAGGTTTACCCGTTTTGGTTTCTTTTTCAGCATTTGTATAGTATTTACGACCTCTTTTATCTCCTTATCACTCACCTCCACATTCACTATAGGAACATTCACGTATATGTTTGTGGCATATTCATTGAGATGATTAATCATATTATTGAACAACTTCTTGTTACTATAGTTGTATTCTTTTCTACTCCCATCCTCTAGTACTCCAAGATCTAATGTGACTTCGCTATTGTATAATAACTTTTTCAGAATGCTTTCTTTCTGATCCTTTGCTTTTTTTATCCCTTTTTGCGTTGTTGTCACAAAAACCTTATCGCTGCCCATATTGTTTATAGCGCGTAAAATAAGATCTCTATCTTCCTTAAGAAGTAAAGGATCTCCTCCAGAAAAATCTATCTCAGATATATGGTCAGCATATGCAAGGATTTGAGTCAACACAGTTGACTTTTGATCAGCAGTCAAGTTTTTCCGTTGTGAATGTGTGGCACATATAGAACAACCTTGTCCACACTTTTCGGTATCAGCAATGTTCCAGATGATTTTTATCCGTGTATCTTCAGGGAAAGAATTATTATGCATTTCATCATAGGTATCTTCATTGATTAGCAATTCCTGAATCGTTGATAGAACATCTCGGTTTTGATTTCGACCTTCATCATTGCTCCTTAATCTACTGAGTAGTTCCCACTGATACTTATCTGATTTTTCAATCCTATCACATATTTCAATCTTATTTTCTGGTTTGAAATGCACGTGATAAAACTCATATTTTGTCTGTTCAAGTTTATAGTTGCTATTTCTAGCAAACTTTGTTGAATACTTGGTAGTCAAATGAACAATCTTTTCAATGCTATCCTTCTCAATGTCCATTTTCTCAGACAGTTCTTTATTAATTAGGTCTGCATCAAGCTCTCCTTCCTTCATACACAACTTCAAATCAACAAATGCGATGTATTCGCTTATATCCGTTTCTGCAACAAGCTTAATATCCTTAGATTTGCTTTGAGGTTCAGTAATTAAGCAAATCCCTGTATGCCGTGATTTTTCCAAGGAAGTACTAACCACAATTCCCCTCAATTTTTCAGTTTCTCTCTTGTTTCTCTTGTAAAAGTAAAATAAGAGAGAGCCTACAAGAATCAGCATTATCACGGCAATAATGATGGGATCTTCTGATTTAGAAAAAATAGGTATAATTCCACAAACTACGGAAATCAGAGCAGATATACATGCCCCAACCATAGCCATTTTGGGAGACGCGTCCATGTAAGCTTTCTCGATGCGTTCCGCTTCCTCTTTTGTCAAAACATAAACATCAAAGTTATTTTGCGTAATGGATCTTTTCTTCATTTCCTATCGTCTCCGTTATTTGCAATGCCAGATATCATAGTGGATTTCTACAATTTATATCTGTCGCTCTTGGATGGCATTATCGATGATTGGAGTCTGAAGCAATAGAGATTTGAACATGGCAGTTTATTATTCCTGGTGCTTCCCTCTTTGATTATTCATTGATGATTGTGGTGAATAGCACAATGGTATTCAGAATTTCAAAACAGAATAAATCCCCTCTTGCACAGTGTTGAAAATCCTACTATGATTTCAGCATCCTATGGAGGAGGTGCTGACGGGGATGAGGAAAGGTACAACGGGACGGAGAAGTACACCGTGGGATGATATGAACGACGATGATAAGACACCTACTCAACGCTTCCTTTCCGATTGGTATAAAGCCTACTTTGCTATGAACCCTCCATCAGACCACCTTGAGAAGGTCTAATTGCTGCTAAATCATGCAATTATGACGCGAAAAACGTTAAGGTACAGGGCGTTCTACAATGTGTTTTAAGGGTTTGACATCAACAACGTGCAAGAGGGGATTTAAACAGAAAGCATTGATATAGTCTTATCCCTTTGAACAAGTTGACAATGGTTCTCGAGTTACAATATGAATACCTCAGACCCTCATGTATTTTGCCCCAAGGAATAAGAGTACTGCGTATCGTGTTAGGTGCAGCTTAATCCGATCATCATCAAAGGTCGACATGATCTTTGTGACCATCTCGTCTGTTGCGGGACACCCGAACTGCGAAAACCGTGTCCCATTTTTTCCTCTGAGAAAACTGTGTCCCGTTTTTTAATTGCTCGCTATGCCTTTTAAATCAAAGTATTATGCTAATTGATTGTAAGGCACCGTCTTATCAGAAGAAACGCGCTGAATCATTTCTGAAAAAACCGCCCCTTTCCATTTTCCTTTGGTACAAGCAAATTGCGAAAACTGTGTCCTGAATATTATTCCTCGTGAATTGCGTTTCTGTTGTTGCGGGACACTCGAACTGCGAAAACCGTGTCCCATATTTTTCTCTGAGAAATCTGTGTCCTGTTTTTTAATTGCTCGCTATGCCTTTTAAATCAAAGCATTAAGCCAATTGATTGTAATGCATCGTCCTGTCAGAAGAAACGCGCTGAACCAATTATGAAAAAATAGATCCTACCATTTTTCCTTTGTAAGCGCTCCATCCAGACACGGTATCCATACTTTTGTAAAGTAAAACGCTTGCACACTACAAACTGTGCAGGCGTTTTTGAGTGGTTTTGTCATATGCAAGCAATTTGCTGTGCAAAGCCACAGTAGACTCTGGCTTCATCACTCCAGGGAGTCAGCTTCTCCAGTTCCTCATCCGTCATGCCGGCATGCGGTCGCTTCTCAAGGAGGAAGGTCAGATATTTTTCTACGTTCATGCCGTGTGCTTTAGCCATCTCCACCATGGTGTATACAACCGCACTTGCGTGAGCTCC
>Ga0265298_10009335_pt1 | contig 11690 bp, 9 predicted proteins | sample AusTroGonzalo_MG_3_FD_193486 | JGI IMG/M metagenome (GOLD analysis project Ga0265298, IMG submission 193486) | Bovine rumen microbial communities from tropical cattle in Woodstock, Queensland, Australia - Gonzalo_01 | ecosystem: Host-associated > Mammals > Digestive system > Stomach > Rumen ...
TCTCTTTCCTGAAACGGGCGTCAATTTTCCGGATGATGGACACGATCTGCGGGCAGACGGAAGAAAGCAGGCTGAGGTCCCACTTTTCCAGCGCTTCCTGCATGACCGTATGGTTGGTATAGGAGAAAGTATCCCGTGCGATCAGGAATGCTTTCTCAAAGGGGACGCCGTCCTCGCCCAGCAGGCGGATCAGTTCCGGAATGGCCATGGTGGGATGAGTGTCGTTTAGCTGGGCGGCAACTTCCTTTGCGAAGAAGGAGTAGTCGCTGCCGTGACGCATGCGGTATTTGCGAAGGATATCCTGCATGGTGGCGGATACCAGGACATACTGCTGGCGGACCCGCAGTTGCCTGCCGGCTTTTTTCGTATCGTTGGGATAGAGGAATTTTGTGATGTCCTCAGCCTTGTTTTTGTTTGCGGCGGCTTTCGAGTAATTCTGGGTATTGAAGAGAGCAAAGTCGACTTCGTGGAGGCTCTCGGTCTGCCAGAGGCGCAGTGTGCCGATGTTCTTTGCGCCGAAACCGACAATCGGCATATCGTAGGGAACGGCCAGTACATCCCCGCCTTTCAGGGGGACGATCACGGCCTCGTCCAGCCGGCGGATCGACCAGGGATCGCCGAATTTGGACCAGTCATCAGGCTCTTCAACCTGACGGCCGTTTATGAAATCCTGCTTAAACAGGCCGTAGCGGAAGCGGAGACCGTAACCGGTCAGCGGCACGTTGCAGGTTACGGCGCTGTCCAGGAAGCACGCAGCCAGACGGCCGAGGCCGCCGTTTCCGAAGGCATCATCCTCAATGTCTTCCAGCAGCGCGATATCCACGCCCTTTTCCTTCAGCAGGCTGCTCACTTCGTCCAGGAGCCCCATGCAGTACAGGTTATTATAGATCAGCCGGCCCACAAGGAATTCCATGGACAGGTAGGCTGCCTGGCGGCGGGGAAAGCGGGCGGCTTCTTTTTTGGCCCACAGCGGGGCAAGCGCGTCCATCGCGGCGCCTGAGAGCGCGTTGTGAAGTTCTGCGGCGCTGGCCTGGGGCAGCGTCTTGTGGCATTCGGTCATCAGCCGCTGCTCAGCGTCTTTCATCAGTAGCTTGGCGTTCATCATCTGTTTTTACCTCCGGTTTGTTTCTTTATTCAGTCGGTAATATTTCATGGACAGTGTCAGGGAAAGCTGATCCGGTTTCATGCGCCAGAGCCAGTTTCCTCCGGTGGTTCCGGGATAATTCATCCGGGCGGAAGTGCCGAGACCGAGAATGTCCTGCATGGGGACGATCACCGTGTCGCAGGGGCATCTGAAGAGGAAACGGATAAAGGCTTCCGGAGCATCTTCAGCCTTCGAGAATCCGAGAAGCTTGCCTGCGTAGTCAAGGACCTTTGGATCCGCCTGATCCGCCCAGCCGCGGGTCGTATCGTTATCGTGGGTGCCGGTATAGGCGACGGCGTTGGTTCCGTAGTTGTCCGGATGATGCGGGTTGCTTTCATCCGAATCGAAACCGAAGGTCAGCACCTTCATCCCGGGATAACCGCACCATTTCAGCAGCCGGCGAACCCGGTTGTTGACGCAGCCGAGATCTTCCGCAATGATCTGGATCCCGGGGACTTCCCGGTTCAGCCGCTTGAAGAGGGATTTTCTGGGACCGATGATCCATTTGCCCTCCCGGGCATTCGGCTTTCCGTGTTTAACGGAATAATAGTTTGCAAACCCGATGAAATGGTCAATCCGGATCATGTCAAACAGTTCGGCCATGCCGCGCATCCGCTCCACCCACCAGTCGAACTTCCGGCAGAATCGCAGATAGGTCCAGCGGTAGAGCGGGTTTCCCCAGAGCTGCCCGTCCTCGGAAAAATAATCCGGGGGAACGCCGGCTACCCGTTTCGGAACCAGGCTCCGGTCCAGCTGAAAGACTTCCGGATGGGTCCAGGTATCAGCCGAATCTTCCGCCACATAAATGGGCATATCGCCGAAAATACGGATTGAGCGGTCATTGCAATACTTTTTCAGATCAAACCACTGGCGGCGGAAGAGATACTGGCAGAAGATATGGTAGTCGATCTCTTCCCGAAGCAGTTCTGTGTATTTCCTGACTGCATCCGGCCGGCGGAAACGGATCCCTTCATCCGGCCAGGAAGTCCACATGACCTTATTGAAGTGATTTTTCACCGCTGTAAACAGGGCGAAATCCTCCACCCACGGGTTCGCGGAGATGAACTCACTGATCTGGCCGCTGAGGCTGTCTGCGGACTGCTTAAAGCAGCGGCGGAGAAGCATTTCCTTATTTTCCCGGACCGCGTCGAAGTTGATGGTCTCCGGATCCTCCGGGGTGAATTCTTCTGTGTCGTCGTATTGCAGGAAACCTTCCTCCCGCAGCCGCTGACAGGAGATCAGCAGCGGATTGCCGGCAAAAACAGAGGTGGACTGATACGGGCTTTCACCGTAGCCGGTCGGGCCGATCGGCAGAACCTGCCAGATGGTCATGCCGGAAGCCTGCAGAAAGTCGGCGAATTCGTATGCCTCCTGCCCCATGGAGCCGATGCCGCCGGGAGAGGGGAGTGAAGAGATATGCATCAGAATACCGCTGGTGCGCATGTTATTACCATCCTTTCGGAGAAGAAGTTATTCCGGGTCAGGGGTGCGGGCATTCGGCGAGGGATTCGCGTTTGCGGAAGAAGGCGTCTACCAGAATATGGCGCGGGGCGGCGTCTTTTTCCATCATATCCAGGAGCAGATTGACGCTCTTGCGGGCAATCTCCTCAACCGGCTGCTCGACTGTGGTCAGGCGGGGCAGCATGAAGCGGCTGATATCGATGCCGTCAAACCCGACAATGCTGACGTCTTCAGGCACGGAACGCCCAAGGTCCTTCAGGGCGCGGATGGCGCCGACGGCAACCGTGTCGCTCATGGCAAAGAGTGCTGTAACGTCTGGATGCTCCGCGAAGAAACTCCTGGCGTTTTCATATCCGGCATCATAGGAGAAGCGGGTCTCCCGGTAGAGGGATTTGTCATAGGTCAGCCCGCGTTCAGAATAAGCTTCGCAGAATCCCATATAACGCATGGCGAGGGAATCGCCTGCTACGGGGTTGGAACCGAAAACGGCCGTGCGGGTGTGGCCAAGTGACAGGAGTTCTTCAGCGACGAGGCGGCCCATTGCGCGGTCATCCACTGCCACAGAGGATGCCCGGGGCAATGCGGCGGTCTCCGCATTGACGGTGGTGAACACCATCGGTATATCCATCCCTTTGATTGCCTGCACGCGCTCATCGATCAGGCTGCCGACGAAAATCAGTCCTTTGACGTGGTTCTGCCGGGTCATGCGCACGGCTGTCTGGAATTCGTCGTCCCTTTCATCGATGTATTCGGTTACAAAGTTGTCCGGCACGGTATCCGCGCGGTCCAGAATCGCTTCTGCGAGGGAACTGAGAAAAGGATTGGAGCGGCCGCGGATCACCACGCCGATCACTTCATTTCCCTGTTTCAGGCCTCTGGCGTTTTGATTCCCGACAAAATGACAGTTCCGAATGACTTCTTCCACCTTTTTTCTGGTGGCCTGGTTCACATCCGGCCTGTGATTGAGCACGCGGCTGACAGTGGTCACGGAAACGCCGGCCATTTCAGCGACATCGCGGATCGTGTAGACCTTCATGGTTGTATTGCCTCCGTTTTTTGCCGAATTCCGGAAACGGTATCGGAAACGTTTTCAGCGTTAGGATATCATAGGTTTTGGGGTTCGTCAATAGACTTTTTCATGGAAGGGAAGAGGTTGCATTTTTTGTTTGGAGGCAATATAATTATAATAGCTATATCGTTCGGGAGGTGATCAAACTGAAAAAGCGTCTGCTTGCGCTGTTGCTGGCGGCAGCTGTTCTCTTCAGTTTTGCGGTTACCTTTGCGGACGAATGGGATGATGAGGACTTCGGTGACGACGAATTCGAAGATGAAGAAGAATTCGAAGAAGAGGAAGGCAAGGTCGATTTCAAGTCGATTGCCGGCTATGATACCGGTGAAAAATATACCAGCGGGGATTTCATTTATCAGCTTCCCGCTGATGCCGAAGGCGCAGTGGTCATCAGTTATACCGGCACTTCACCTGAGATGGTGATCCCGGATTCGCTTGACGATCATCCGGTTGTAGCGATCGGGGATCAGGCGTTCAACTTTCTGCCCATTGAGACGGCAACATTGCCGGATACTGTCAGGAGTATCGGCAATATGGCGTTTTACCAGTGTGCGAATCTGAAACAGGTCACGATTCAGGATGGGGTGGTGAGCATCGGGACGTGCTGCTTCGGCGGTGACCCGCTCCTGGAGGAGGTTACAATCCCGGAGACGGTTGAAACGGTTGATGATTTCGCGTTTCTCGCCTGTGCGAGTCTGAAAGAAGTGTCCTTCGGCTCCGCGTTGAAAAAAATCGGCGCCAGCGCGTTCCAGATGTGTGCGACGCTGAACAAGGTCACCCTGCCGGAGGCGGCGGAGATCGGAGCTGACGCGTTTACGGATTGTTCGCCGGATCTCGAAATTGTGAAACAATAGCGATAGAATAAAAATGCCGGGCAGTTCATTTCGGACTGCCCGTTCTATTTTTTGATTTTTTCCGAAGGGGTTTAGTGGCGCTCGCGTTGGAATCGATCGGAAAGCTTCCTTATTGTATAATCATTCTTCCACAGGTTTCGCATTCGATCAGCGCACCGTTTTTAATCTTCGAAAGCGTTGCGGAGGGAAGGGAAGTATTGCATCCGGAACATTGGCCGTGGGTCAGCCGTGCCACCGGCGGGGAGATATGCTTCTTGATGGTTTCATATTCCTCCAGCAGTTTGGGATCCACCTGGTCCATCAGTTCTTTGGCCTTGGCTCGCTGCGCGTCAAGCTCTCCCTTTTTGCTCTTTGACTCTTCCTCATACTCGGCCTTGAGTTGGTCAAAAGCTTTCTTGGCGTTGGCTGCTTCCATGCGGACGCTGCGCTGCAGCTTGTCGTTGGCGTCAGTTTCTTTCACGATTCGGCTGATCTCTGCTTCATACTGGCGGATGGTATCGCGGCATTTGCTGACCTCGGTCAGCAGCGCTTTTACTTCTTCCGGCGTATCAAGGGCTTCGGTCTCATACCGGCTCTGCAGAACCTGAAGCTGTTCCCGGGCGCGGTCGACGGCCTGGGCAATAATGTCCTTCCGGTCTACCATGGCGGAAACATCTTCCTCGATCTGCTTGTACTTCTTCTGCCGGTCAAGGATAAAATCACGGGCTTTTTCAAGTTTCTGGCGGGTAGGGGAGCGCTTGATTGAGTTTGCAATGGCATCCGCCTTCATGTCTTCAGTCTGATAAGCCCACAGTGCTTCGTATTTCTCCATATAAGGAGCCTCCTTCTGACAGGAATGATCAAAACCGCCTGCCGCGGTCAGCGAGGGAAGGCGTAGGCCGGAACCTCCGACACATAAACCCTCACATTACATTCTATCGCAGGAAGTGCCTTTTGTAAAGCGGCGGCAAGGACCTCCACAGCGGGTTCTTCCGTGGCAAAATGCCCGCACTCGAAGGCAACCAGCCCGCGGTCCGCCAGCGCCAGGGCTAAATGATGCTTGATTTCCCCGGAAAGGAAGGCGTCGCAGCCGGCGCTGACGGCGGAAAACCACTCATCGCTGCCGCCGCCGCTGCACAGGCCGATCTTCCGGATCGCTGCGTCTTCAGGCCCCATAAGACGGACTGTTGTTCCAAGCCTGCGGCTGAGTTCCTCCGCACAGGCGGCGGCGGTCATCGTTTCCGGCAGTATCCCGCAGCGGAAAAACCCTTCTCCCGAAACATCCGTGAGTCCGCAGAGTTCGGCCAGGGTGTCATTGACGCCGCAGGGGGCCTGGTCCAGGTTGGTATGGGCGGCAATCAGGCTGATATTCTCCCTTACCAGGCGGCGGATCAGGCGGCCTTCATAGTCTTCATCGGTAAGCTGCCGGCGGGCGGAGAACATCAGCGGGTGATGGGTGATGATCAGCTGCGCACCCAGAGCGACAGCTTCATCGATGACGGCCTCCGTGACGTCCAGCGCCAGCAGGATGCAGGATACTTCCGCGCCGGGAGAGCCGACCAGCAGGCCGGAATTGTCAAATTCCGCCTGGGTTTCGAAAGGGGCAATCTGGTCCATCAGGAGATAGAAGTCGCGTACAGTCATTTGAGGTTCCTCCGATTGATTTTACTGTCATAGAATGCGATGTCTTCCCGGACCTGCGCGATCAGGGGCTCGTCGGGTTCTTCAGCGGTTAACAGGCCGGTGAGCTTTTCCTGCAGCACATCGCGGCGGCGGGTAAGGTACGGGATCAGCTGATCCGATCCGGAACTGAAAAGCGGGCCGCCCAGCCGGATCTCTCTGGGTGACATTTCCGCGGCGCCGGCCCGTGCCCGGAGTACCAGATAGAATCGGCCGGCGCAGAAACAGGGTTCCTCCCGGTCCAGATGGTAACCGATCCGGCAGACCGCTTCCCGGATCAGGGGAAGGTCTGTATGCGCGGAGAGCAGGAGCGCGGCGCCCTGCAGCCGGGCCTGCCCGGAGAGCAGGATATCCCGGATGGTTCTGCCGCCCATCCCGGTGACGGAGATCATTCCGCAGCGTTCCCGGAGGGGCTGAAGGCCGTCGCCGCAGCGGAAGCTGACCCGATCTGTCAGGCGGCGGGCGATGATTTCGCTCCTGGCGTTGTTCAGGGCGCTCTCGCTCAGATCCGTCAGAATCATATGCTGACAGCGGCCGCGCTGCAGGAGCGCGGCCGGTAGATGAGCGTGATCTGTTCCGATGTCTGCCGCCAGTTCGCAGGGATCATAGAGATCAAAAGCGAGGGATAGGCGGGCATCCAGATTGATTGGGTTTGGCATGGGGATCAGTCCAGATAGTCGCGCAGCTTTTTGCTGCGGGAGGGATGGCGGAGCTTCCGCAGGGCTTTTGCTTCAATCTGGCGGATGCGCTCACGGGTGACGTTAAACTCTTTTCCGACTTCTTCCAGGGTGCGCTGATGCCCGTCATCCAGGCCGAAGCGCAGGCGGAGTACTTTTTCTTCCCGGGGGGTCAGGGTATCGAGCACGTCCATCAGCTGTTCCTTCATCAGGGCGAAGGAGGCGGCTTCCGCCGGGGCGGGCGCGTCTTCATCGGGAATAAAGTCGCCGAGATGGCTGTCTTCCTCTTCGCCGATGGGGGTTTCCAGGGAGACGGGTTCCTGGGCGATCTTAATGATTTCGCGCACTTTTGCCTCAGAGATCCCCATTTCCTTGGCGATTTCTTCCGGTGTGGGTTCACGGCCGTATTCCTGCAGCAGCTGGCGGGATACACGGATCAGCTTGTTGATCGTTTCCACCATATGGACGGGAATACGGATTGTCCTTGCCTGGTCTGCGATGGCGCGGGTAATCGCCTGCCGGATCCACCAGGTGGCATAGGTGGAGAACTTGAAGCCTTTCCGGTAGTCAAACTTTTCCACGGCCTTGATCAGTCCGAGGTTGCCCTCCTGGATCAGATCCAGGAAAAGCATGCCGCGGCCGACATAGCGCTTGGCAATGGAAACAACCAGGCGGAGATTGGCCTCTGCCAGCTTCTGCTTCGCACTTTCGTCCCCGGCTTCCAGCTGCTTGGCGATCTCGATTTCTTCTTCCGCGGTCAGCAGCGGCACTTTGCCGATCTCTTTCAGATACATGCGGACAGGGTCGTCAATGCTGATTCCTTCCGGAACCGACAGATCGATCTGGGCATTGTCTTCGCCGCCGATGCGGGCGGCTTCCGCTGCCTGATCCGCTGCCTGCTCGTCCGTAAGAACAATCTGCCTGTCGGCCGCCTCGTTGATTACGGTGACGCCGTAAGCTTCAAGCGTATCAAGGACACGATCCAGCTGATCCGCGTCCAGCTCCTGCTCGATCAGCCGGTCCATGATCTCTTTATAGGTGATTGTTCCCTTGGATTTGCCGTATTCATACAGCTCGTCCAGGCAGTTCCTCCGCTTTTCTTCGGGAGTCTTTTCCTCAGGGGCCTCTTCCTTGGGAGCCTTCTTCTTTGAGACCTTTTTATCAGGAATCTTTTCCTCTGAAATCTTTTCTTCGGGAGCCTCTTCCTCAGGAGCCTCTTCCTCAGGAGTCTTTTCCTCAGAAGGTTTTTCCTCAGGAACTTTTTCCTTGGAGGCTTTCTTCCCGGGTGCCTTTTCCTCGGAGACCTTTTCCTCAGGAACCTTTTCCTTGGGAAGCTTTTCCTCCTGGGTCTTTTCCTTAGGTGCCTTCTTCCTGGAGACCTTTTCCTCGGGGGCTTTTTCCTCAGGGCTCTTTTCCTTAGGCGCTTTTTTCCTAGAGGTTTTTTCTTCGGGGATGCTTTCCTCGAGGATCTGTTCCTTGGGGGTCTTCTTGCTCTGTGGCAATGGAATCCTCTCCTTCTGATTCACGTTGGTCGGTCAGGTTCCGTAAAGGTCACGGCAGCAGCACTGCCTGATTGGCGTCACTTTAGTTTCTTCAGCTTGTCTGAGATCTCCTGCGCTTCTTTCAGCAGCGCGGGCAGCGTATCGGCTGGTGCGGAATCCAGCATCCCGCTGAGCTCCTCAAAACGCTTCTCAAGCTTTGTTCTCCGGATCCGGTTCAGACAGTCGTTGGCCATGGTAATCATCTGATCCGTGTCTCCGGCTGCGGGGGAGAGCAGGATGCGGGTAAAGCGGGAACGGGTCGCATCATCCGGCGCGAGGTCCGGCAGCGAGGCGGGAGATGCACCGGCCAGAAGTTCCCTGTATAATGATTTCAACTCGTCATCCTCAAAATCCTTTTCGTCGATCATTTCTTTCGGAATCTGTCCGGAGGCAAAGAGGCTGAGCAGCAGTTCCTGCGCTTTCAGATCATCGGAAGCGCCTTCCTCGGCCGGCAGACTGCGTATCCGGGAAGGCCGGGGAGCGGACGCTTTTCCTGCGCTCTGGCGCGGAGCGGTCAGATTCATCTGCTCCAGCAGCGTCTCCCGCGGGAATCCGGTCGCCAGCGAAAGGTCCTTCAGGTGGATTTCCCGCTCTACCGGATCCACGGCGGCAATGATGCCGGAGGCGGCCCGGGCATAGCCCAGTTTTCCGTCCTGCGTGGAAAGGTCATACTGTTCTTTCAGGCGGCGGAGCCGGTAGGTTGCCGGCGAGATGGCCGGCAGATTCCGGAAGCCTTCGATTCCGTCCCGTCGGATGAATTCATCCGGATCCAGTCCGTCCGGGAAATCAAGCACCCGGGCGGGGACTCCTTCCTGCTCCAGAATCTCCAGTCCCCGGAGGATGGCGTGCTGCCCGGCTGAATCGCCGTCATATCCCAGATAGACCTGGGGAGCAAACCGGTGCAGCAGGCGGGCCTGTTCATTGGTCAGCGCCGTGCCGAGGGTGGCGCATACGCCTTCCACGCCGAACTGGGTCAGGCTCACCACATCCATATAGCCTTCCACCAGGATTACCCGCTCAAGATGCCGCTGCTGCCGCAGCAGATTCGCCGCGTAGACGCCCTGGCGCTTGTTGAACACGGGGGTATCGGAGGTGTTCAGGTATTTCGGTTCCCGCTTTTCCAGCGTGCGTCCGCCAAAGGCGATCACGTTCCCGTGTGTATTGATAATCGGGAACATGGCCCGGTTCCGGAACATATCGAAATACCGTTCCTTGCCGTCGTCGTTCTTTTTCCGGACCGTCAGCCCGGCCGATACAAGTTCATCCAGCTTCCACCCTTTTTCCAGCAGGCGGTCGCTCAGGGTTGACCAGGAATCGGGTGAGGCGCCCAGACCGAACTTCCGGATGACGTTATCGTTCAGGCCGCGCCTGCGCAGATAGGCGAGGCTCGCTTCGCCGGCGGGGGTAAAGAGCGTTTCGTGATAGAATTTCGCGGCTTCCCGGTTGGCGTTCAGCAGCCGCTCCCGTTGGGTCCGGCGGCGCTCGTAGTCCTCGTCTCTCTCCATTTCGGGCACGGGCATATGCGCGCGGTCGGCCAGCTGCTCCACCGCTTCCGGGAAGGAAAGTCGTTCCATATCCATGATAAAGTGGATCACATCTCCGCCGGCTTTGCACCCGAAGCAGTAATACAGCTGGTGCTCTCCGTCCACGGAAAAGGATGCGGTCTTCTCCCCGTGAAAGGGACAAAGCCCCCAGTAATTTCGTCCTTTTTTGTTCAGCGCCACGTAGCCGGAAACGATCTGAACAATGTCGGACCGGCTCCGGAGCTCATCCAGCCATGCGGCAGGGTAACGGGAAGCCATCGGTTATAATCACCTCATCAGAATGCGGGAAAGGCTGAAGGGACGAAAAGGTCCCGGAACTTGCGGGTGGCATACCGGTCTGTCATGCAGGAAAGGAAATCGCATACGCTGCGTTCCGTCCCGTCCCGGTATCCGATCATCACGAACTCTTCAGGCATTTCGCCGGGATGTTCGCAATAGTATTCAAACAGATGGCGGAGCACATAATCGCACCGGGCTTCTTCCGGGTCGCGCCATCCGTCCCGGTAGACCCGGTCGAACATGAATTCGCGCAGGCCGTTCATGGCGGTTTCTGTCTCCTCGGACATTTCCAGGTGCGGCTTGCCCTCGCTGCAGAAAACGATATCCCGGATCATGGTGTTGATCCGCTCCCCGTGGGTCTGCCCCAGGACGCGGAGACAGTCTCCCGGGAGTTCGAACGGTTTGAGGATTCCGGCGCGGAGCGCATCGTCCAGGTCATGGTTCAGATAGGCGATCCGGTCTGCCCGGCGGACGCATTCCGCCTCCGCGGTTTCGGGCTGCACCTTTCCGGAATGGGAGAGGATGCCCTGCCGGACCTCTTTGGTCAGGTTCAGCCCGTCTCCCCGGTTTTCGAGCACCTCGACCACCCGCAGGCTCTGCTCATTGTGCCGGAAGCCTTCGGGAAGAAGCTCGTTCAGCGTCCGCTCTCCGATGTGGCCGTAAGGGGTGTGCCCCAGGTCATGCCCCAGGGCGATGGCCTCGGTCAGGTCTTCGTTCAGGCGGAGCGATCTCGCCAGTGTCCGCGCCACCTGGGCCACCTCAAGCGTATGGGTCAGCCGGGTCCGGTAATGGTCGCCTTCGGGGGAGAGGAAAACCTGGGTTTTGAATTTCAGCCGGCGGAAGGATTTGCAATGGATGATCCGGTCCCGGTCCCGCTGGAACTCTGTCCGCAGGTCATCCGGGGTGACCGGCGCGTCGCGCCCGGCGGATTCGGCGGCGCGGGCTGCCCAGGGTGCAAGGGTCTGGTATTCCTGCTGCTCGAGCCGCTCCCTGATGGTCACCGCAACCCCTCCTCTCAGATGTACCGACGGAAAAGCATTGTTTATATTCAACACGAAGCGGAAAAATCCTGCCGTGCGTCGGATCCCTTGACAACAGAGGGGAAACAGATACAATGAAAAAGTCTGAAAAACGGGATGACAACAGGGAGATATACATAATATGACTTTTGAAACGAATCAGCACGTATCCGGCTTTCTGGTCAGGGAGATCCGGGAGAGCGGCGAACTGCACGGAAAAACCGTGCTCATGGAGCATGAGAAGACCGGTGCGCGCCTGTTCTGGGTGGATAACAGGGCGGAGAATATGGTGTTTTCCGTCACATTCCGTACGCTGCCGGAGGATGATACGGGCGTTTTCCATATTCTGGAGCACAGCGTGCTCTGCGGCAGCAGGAAGTATCCGGTCCGGGAGCCCTTTGTGGAGCTGCTGAAGAGCAGTATGAACACATTCCTGAATGCGA
>Ga0265298_10009336_pt1 | contig 11690 bp, 6 predicted proteins | sample AusTroGonzalo_MG_3_FD_193486 | JGI IMG/M metagenome (GOLD analysis project Ga0265298, IMG submission 193486) | Bovine rumen microbial communities from tropical cattle in Woodstock, Queensland, Australia - Gonzalo_01 | ecosystem: Host-associated > Mammals > Digestive system > Stomach > Rumen ...
GGAGGGGGGGGGGAGTGGGGGGCGCCGTTCTACCGGAAGAAGTTCCAGGAAATGGGACTTGAGCCCGGTGACATCAAGAGTATTGACGATATCGTCAAGCTCCCGTTTACTAACAAGTTGGATCTGCGCGACAACTATCCCTTTGGACTTGCAGCCGTCCCGATGTCGCAGATTGTCCGTATTCACGCTTCGTCTGGTACAACGGGTAAGCCTGTCGTTGTTCTTCATACCCGGAAAGACCTGGCTATGTGGTCAGAGTCCATCTCTCGTGCCTTCACCGCCTATGGTGCCACGAAAGAGGATATTTTCCAGGTGTCGTATGGCTATGGTCTCTTCACAGGTGGTCTTGGCGCCCACGATGGTGCTACGAATATCGGTGCGTCGGTCATTCCTATGTCGTCTGGTAACACCCAGAAGCAGATAACGCTGATGCATGATTTCGGCGCTACCGTTCTTTGTTGTACACCTTCTTATGCCATGTTCCTTGGCGAGGCCCTGAACGAGAGTGAGTGGTCGCGTGATGAGTTCAAGCTTAGGATCGGTGTCTTCGGTGCTGAGCCTTGGACGGAGAAAATGCGCGTCAAACTGGAAGAATCGTTGGGTATCAAGGCCTATGACATCTATGGACTCTCTGAGATTGCAGGCCCAGGTGTCGGCTATGAGTGTGAACACCAGTGTGGTACCCACCTTAATGAGGACTATTTCTATCCAGAGATCCTCGATCCGAACACGGGTGAGCCGTTGCCGGAAGGCACATTCGGTGAATTGACATTCACTCACCTGACGAAGGAGGGAATGCCGTTACTTCGCTACCGTACTCATGATCTCACGGCCCTTCATTATGAAAAATGTGAGTGTGGCCGTACCCTCGTCCGTATGGATCGTATTCTCGGCCGTTGCGACGATATGCTCATTATCCGTGGTGTCAACGTATTCCCGTCACAGATTGAGGATGTCATCCTCAAGCAGAAGGAGTTTGAACCTCACTTCCTCCTAATCGTCGATCGTGTCAACAATACCGATACCAGCGAGTTGAAGGTGGAGGTCAAGGAATCCTATTTCACCGATGACATGGCTACGATGGTTGGTCTGCAGAAGAAACTTGAGGCAGAACTCCGTAGTGTCATAGGCCTTGGCTTCAAGGTGCGTCTCGTGGAGCCGAAGGGTATCGAGCGCTCCACAGGCAAGGCTAAGCGTGTAATTGATAACAGACAACTATAAAATCAAGACATTATGACCGCAAAACAACTATCCGTGTTCCTTGAGAACAAATCTGGCCGTCTGACTGAGGTGACAGAGACCCTTGGCAACGCCGGTATCAACCTTTCTGCAATGAGTATCGCTGATAATTCCGATTTCGGCATTCTCCGTTGCATTGTGTCCGATCCCGATAAGGCATATCAGGTGTTGAAGGACGCCCATTTTGCCGTGAAGCTTACCGATGTCATCGGTTTCATCTGTCCCAATACGAGCGGCTCTCTCGCCGTCGTCCTGAAGCAGCTCTCGGCAAAGGGAATCTTCATTGAGTATATGTACTCCTTCGCTAATGGGAATGTTGCCCATGTCGTCATCAGACCCTCCGACTTCGAGGCCTGTGAGAAGGTTCTTGCCGACATGAAGGTCGATCTTCTTGCTGCCAGCGACCTCTATCAGTTGTAAACTGACCGAATCTGCAAAATTTTCCACCGAAAATTTTGCAGATTCATTTTTTCTCCGTACCTTTGCACCCGCGTTTCGCATTTCGGGCGTTTAGCTCAGCTGGTTTAGAGCATCTGCCTTACAAGCAGAGGGTCGGCGGTTCGAATCCGTCAACGCCCACTCGACACAACACACTTCATGAAGTTATAGAGAAAGATAATTATCGAAAGTTTAGATTGTAGAATTGAAAATGGAATTATCATTGCTGACAGCCATCTCGCCTATTGATGGCCGCTATCGCAGTAAGACAGAGCCGCTGGCAGAGTACTTCTCGGAGTATGCGCTCATCCGCTATCGCCTTAGAGTGGAGATTGAATATTTCATCACCCTTTGCGAGCTCCCATTGCCACAGTTGGCTGATTTCGACCATAACCTGTTCGACCAGCTGCGTGATATCTATCGTCACTTCACTCCGGCAGACGCTCAGAGAGTGAAGGACATAGAAGCTATTACCAATCATGATGTCAAGGCCGTTGAGTACTATATCAAGGAGAAGATAGATGCGCTTCATGGCCAATGGTCAACGGTCAATGGCCAATCATTCAAAGAGTTCATCCACTTCGGCCTTACCTCTCAGGATATCAACAATACTTCTGTACCTCTTTCTATTAAGGAGGCTTTGGAGCAGGTTTACTATCCTTTGGTGGAAGAGCTCATTGAGCAGTTGCATGACTATGCTGAGCAGTGGAAGAACATACCCATGCTGGCGAAGACCCATGGGCAGCCTGCCTCTCCGACGCGTCTCGGCAAGGAGGTGATGGTTTACGTCTACCGTCTTGAGGAGCAGTTGCGTTCCCTCAAGGATACTCCTATAACGGCGAAGTTCGGTGGTGCTACAGGAAACTTCAATGCCCATCATGTCGCCTATCCCCAATACGACTGGCGCGAGTTCGGCAATCGCTTTGTCAATGAGAAGCTTGGACTGGAGCGTGAACAGTATACTACCCAGATCAGCAATTATGACTGGCTTGGCGCCATCTTCGACGCCATGCGCCGTATCAACACTATCGTCATCGATCTTGACCGTGACTTCTGGATGTATATCTCCATGGACTACTTTAAACAGAAGATCAAGAAGGGAGAGGTGGGTTCCAGCGCCATGCCGCACAAGGTGAATCCCATCGATTATGAGAACTCGGAAGGAAATCTTGGCATTGCCAACGCCATCCTCCAGTTCCTCGCTGCCAAACTCCCCGTGAGCCGACTGCAGCGTGATCTGACGGATTCTACTGTGCTTCGTAATGTCGGTGTTCCGATGGGACATGCCCTTATCGCCTTCCAGTCGACATTGAAGGGACTCCGTAAGCTCATCCTCAATGAGGAGAAACTTCAGCAGGACCTCAACAATACATGGGCTGTTGTCGCAGAGGCAATTCAGACCATCCTTCGTCGTGAGGGTTATCCCAATCCCTATGAGACACTGAAGGCACTTACCAGAACCAACGAGGGAATTACGGCCGATACCATTGCAGCCTTCATCGAGACTCTTGATGTCAGCGAAGCTGTGAAAGAAGAACTGCGTGCCATTACTCCCGCTAACTATACTGGCCTATAACTATATATATTATAATAAGGTATAATAAGTAATAAATGAAAGAAATGGACTTCGAGAACGAAAAGAAACAAGAAGAAACACCACAGGAAGGTTTTCAGAGAGAACAGAGAGAGTTTCGTCCAGGACGCTCACCCCGTCCCCGTATACATACAACAACCCGTCCGGCTTTCCAAAAGCATGACGATGAAGGTGGCTTCCGCCCGGAAGGGTTTGGTGCCGGCCTTCAGGGAGGTGCTTCCCAGCAAGGCGGTTATCGTCCCCGTAATAACTATGGCGGATACAACAATCGTCCGCAAGGCGGTTATCAGCCCCGTAGTGGCTATAAACCCTATAAGCCCTACAATGCAGAGAGTGTAGAGGGTGCCGAGGGTGGCTACCAGCCACGCCAGCCTCGTGAGGGTGGCTATCAGCCTCGTGGCGGCTACCAGCCGCGTCAGCCCCGTGAGGGTGGCTATCAGCCTCGTGGCGGTTATCAGCCTCGCCAGCCTCGTGAGGGAGGTTATCAGCCTCGTGGAGGCTACCAGTCTCGTGGTGGTTACCAGTCTCGTGGAGGCTATGCAGGTCATCCTGGTAATTCTAATTACCAGAAACCCTTTAAGAAGCGTCCCCGTACTGGCGACTATGATCCGAATGCCAAGTACAGCATGAAGAAGCGCATCGACTACAAGGAGGTTAATTTCGATCCCAATGAACCGTTGCGTCTCAATAAGTTCCTTGCCAATGCTGGTATCTGCAGCCGTCGCGAGGCCGACGAGTTCATCCAAGCAGGTGTTGTCACCGTCAATGGTCAGGTGATTACCGAACTGGGTGCCAAGGTGCTTCGTTCCGATGAGGTCAAGTTCCACGACCAGCCTGTTACCATTGAGAAGAAGGTGTATGTGCTGCTCAACAAGCCCAAGGACTATGTGACTACCTCTGACGATCCTCAGCAGCGTAAGACGGTGATGGATCTTGTCAAGGGTGCTTGTCCTGAACGGATCTATCCCGTCGGTCGTCTTGACCGTAACACGACAGGTGTGCTTCTGCTCACAAATGATGGTGACCTTGCCTCGAAACTGACTCATCCGAAGTACCTCAAGAAGAAGATTTATCATGTCTTCCTCGATAAGTCTTGCTCGGCCCATGACCTGCAGCAGATTGCCGACGGTATCCAGTTGGAGGATGGTGAGATTAAGGCCGATGATGTTCAGTATGCCCATCCGACGGACAAGAAGCAGGTGGGTATTGAGATCCATAGTGGCAAGAACCGCATCGTGCGCCGTATTTTCGAGTCGCTCGGCTATCGTGTCCAGAAACTCGACCGCGTACAGTTTGCCGGTCTCACCAAGAAGAACCTCAAGCGTGGCGACTGGCGCTACCTCACTGAGGAGGAAGTAGATCGTCTCCGCATGGGAGCCTATGAGTAATTGACAATTGATAATTGATAATTGACAATTGGTCATGAAGAGAACAAAGATAATTGATGTGCTGAAAAGCACTGCTTATGGCGAGGAAGTCTGCGTTAAGGGTTGGGTGCGCACGCACCGCTCATCAAAGGCAGTTGACTTTATCGCCCTGAACGACGGCTCGACCATCAAGAATGTCCAGATTGTGGTCGACCCGGCTAAGTTTGACGAGGAACTGCTTAAGCAAATCACCACTGGTAGCTGTATCTGTGCTGTCGGTACTCTGGTTGAGAGCCAGGGCGCTGGGCAGTCGAGTGAGATCCAGGCTACAAGTCTGGAGATGTATGGTCTCTGTGGTAACGACTATCCCATGCAGAAGAAGGGTCAGTCGTTTGAGGTGATGCGTAAGAACGCCCACATGCGACTCCGTACCAATACATTCGGAGCTGTGATGCGCATCCGTCACAATATGGCGATGGCTATCCATACCTATTTCCATGAGCATGGCTTCTTCTATTTCCATACGCCCATCATCACCGCCTCTGACTGTGAGGGTGCAGGAAATATGTTCCAGGTAACGACAAAGAACCTGTATGATCTGAAGAAGGATGACGAGGGACGTATCATCTATGACGATGATTTCTTCGGTGAACAGACCTCGCTGACCGTTTCCGGTCAGCTTGAGGGTGAGCTCGGTGCGACGGCTCTGGGTGCCATCTATACCTTCGGTCCTACATTCCGTGCAGAGAACAGCAATACCCCTCGCCACCTCGCCGAGTTCTGGATGGTGGAGCCTGAGGTAGCCTTCCTCGACCAGGAGGGACTGATGGATCTTGAGGAGGACTTCATCAAGTACTGTGTCCGTTGGGCACTCGACCATTGCCAGGATGACCTGGCCTTCCTCAACCAGATGATCGACAAGACACTGATTGCCCGTCTGGAAGGTGTCTTGAAGGATAGTTTCGTGCGCCTGCCCTATACTGAGGGTATCGCCATTCTTCAGGAAGCCATTAAGAACGGTCATCAGTTTGAGTTCCCATGTCAGTGGGGTGACGACCTTGCCTCCGAGCATGAGCGCTACCTCGTCGAGGAGCATTTCAAGAAGCCTGTCATCATGACCGACTACCCCTCAGCCATCAAGGCCTTCTATATGAAACAGAACGATGGTGGTGTCGGTTATCGAGGTACAGTTGCTCCTGGTCCCACCATGCAGGGTACTGATGTGCTCTTCCCACAGATAGGTGAAATCATTGGTGGATCTGTACGTGAGGAGAACTACGACAAGCTGATGGCTGAGATCAACCATCGTCAGATGGAAACCGACAAACTGTGGTGGTATCTTGACACGCGACGCTGGGGTACATGTCCTCATGCCGGCTTTGGACTCGGCTTCGAGCGTCTGATCCTCTTTGTGACAGGTATGCAGAACATCCGTGATGTCATTCCGTTCCCCAGGACACCAAAAACGGCGGATTTCTGATGAGAAGATGGTTAAAAACCGCAATTTTTCGCTAAAAAAACTTGCGGATTCAGAAAAAAATAGTAATTTTGCAGCCGAAATTTATAAAAATGAGTATTAATATATATATAAATATAATAAGGTATAGGAGGACCTTAACTACAAAACAGAAACAATGACAAAAGAAAGTGTGCAAACCCCGATAAATAAAGAGAATTTTGCAGCAAATTCATCGAAATTCGGCAAAAAAGGCGCAAAAACGGCAAGTTTTTAGTTTTTTTTTAAAAAAATATTCGATTTTGTTTGCAAGTTTTCAGAAATATGTCTATATTTGCACCAAAAATGTAAATCCGTGTAGGAGATACAGTGCCCTGACGTAGCGGAAAGGCATGTCCGAGGGGCAGAATTTGAGAGAAATAAAAATGTATTACAACTTAATTTTTTTTATTAATTTAAATTATTAATCGTATGAAAAGAAAGATTTTCAGTAAACTGCTTATGGGAGCATTCCTGATTGCTTCTGTAAGTATGTTCGTGTCTTGTAAGGATTACGACGATGACATCAGCAAGAACTCTAAGGACATTGCTGCCCTGAAGGCTGAGGTTGATGCATTGAAGTCAAGCCTTGCAAGTGAGCTCGCCACAGCTAAGGCAGAGCTGGCTACAGCTATTGCTAACAAGGCTGACAAGTCTGATCTGGACAAGAAGGCAGACAATTCTGAGGTCGAGAAGAAGGCAGATGCTTCAGACCTTGTTGCTCTTCAGGCTAAGGTCGACGCTCTGCAGACCAAGGTTGATGCTATCAACAATTGGGCAAGCAAGGATGACATCGAGTCTTTGCAGACCGCCCTTTCCGTATTGGAGGGCAAGATTCCTGCCGCCTATGATGACACTCAGCTCAAGGCTGACGTTGAGGCTGCTCTTAAGCTCCAGTCTGACGCTTTGGACGCTTTCAAGAAGAGCGTTTCTGAGGCAGGTTATCTGACTGCTGAGGACAAGGCCGCAATTGAGAAAGAGCTTGGCGAGAAGATTCAGGAGGTGAAGGATATGATTGCAAACATCGATCCTAACGCAGGTCTTGAGGAGATTACAACGAAATTCAACGCTTTGAGCGACAAGATTACTCAGGATTTGACTGATGCCATCAACGTGATGGAGATGCTTGTTACCAAGAAGCTCACCAGCATCGTGCTGAAGCCTGCTTTCTACTGGGAAGGTATCGAGGCTATTGAGACTCCGTATCTGAAGACACCTGAATTCGCTGAGAATGGTGCATATGATTTCCAGTATCAGGTAACTGGTTATACTGAGGGTGATGACGTGATTAAGGTTCATGTTGACAAAGTGATGGCTTGGCTTGCTACTGACGGTACCAAGCTTTGCAGCGAGACTCTGAAGACTTGGGATCCTTATTTCTGGAATCGTAAGCCTGCTGGAACTTCTTCTACTGCTTACACATACTTCTCTCTGATTGAGCAGGATGGTACTGCTCTTGCAGCTTCTGAAAAGAAGACTCTGCAGTATGTTGTGATTGCCCCGAATGCAGAGGCTCAGTATCACATCAATCCGAGCACAGCTGATCTCAGCAACATTGAGTATAGCTTCTTCCAGAACACTGCAGAAGTTTACACCCGTGCTGATGGTCCTTCTATCAAGGCTACTCCTATTGCTGATAAGATTACCTTCGATAAGGGTATCCTGACTGTTCCCTTCAGCGTAGACTATCCTACGGTTTGGAACTATTTCGCAAAGTGGGCATTTGATAATAATACTTATGCTTATTGGCAGGATAATAGTAACTATTGGTCACTTTATGATTCCGGTAATGAGCCTGAGTGGGACGATGCTCATTTCAATGACTATGTTTACATTAACTGGCAGACTGGTACAGCTATTGATGCTGCTGGTAATGAGGTTAATATTATTACTGATATCCAGCAGTATTATTATGGTACCAAAGCTAGTGCTTATGGCTCAAGCAACTACTGGGATAACAATGGCAATTTCGTACAGCAGGTTGCTCCGCTGCCATTCATCTCTCTGATTGCTGCTGCACAGGATACCACTATCAATTCTGATTATGCTGTTGTTGTTCCTGCAACTTATACAATCGTTGCTCTGGCTGACAACAATCCTAATGTGACTCTGGATAGAAAGACCTTCGTCAACAATCACCAGAATATCATGAATAGTATCCGTGACAACCACCTCTATGAGACTGTTGGTGTGAATGGTACTTATGACTTTATTGGTGAGACCGCTAACCGCTATACAGCTAATAGCCCTGGTGCTATCCCCAGCCCTGCTACTCATGATGTTGGTTACCGCGACACTATCGACCTGGAGCCGTTCATCGAGACTCACTATTCATACACCACCTACACACGTTACGGTCAGAGCACTGTTGACAAGGTGATGTCTAAGGATTTGATGAAGAAGCTCGGTCTGCACTACGAGTTCAAGGAGATTGATTACACCATCGGTAAGAACGTTACTTCTGAGTCTCAGCACATTCAGCACATCGGCGACGCCAAGTCTGGTAAGTTCGCTCCTCGTTCAGTTGATGTGACGAGCGGTAAGAGAATTGACGATAAGGAGGCTGGTCGTGAGGTTATCGACCGTGAGCCGCTGGTACGTGTTGACCTCGTTACAGAGGATGGCAAGATCGTTCGTTATGGTTATATCAAGCTTCGTATCACCGAGGCTAAGGAGTCTTATGATGATATCGACGTTGAGTTCGAGCTGAGCGACTACTACATGAACTGTGGTGATCAGATGCGTCTGACTTGGTATCAGGTTGAGGCTGGTATCCTTGCTAAGCTCAATGGTGGTAAGGGTATGACCAAGTATGAGTTCGAGCGTAACTACTACTTCGTGAATGAAGGTGGTTGGACTGATATGCCTAACAATGCATTTGGTAGACTTTACAATACTGCTTCTGCTAACAAGTACTACGGAACTCGTTGGTACAGAAAGGATGGTAAGATTGTTGAGGCCGCTAATGCTACAACTGAGGCTGATGCCGTTAACAACTACGATTATACGAAGTGGAATGAGGATAACAACTGGTTCGGTCGTGTATGGTACACCCCGCATGACAATGCTACTGAGTCCCACAGCTGGGATGAGCAGACCAACGTTATTATTTGGGATCTCCACGGATACAATGAGGAAGAGTCTGCCGGTGTTCCTTATCGTGGCAACATGAAGGATCTCTATGCTGCTCCTCTGTTCCAGAAGTTGATGAGTGTATCTGGTGCTTCTTATGAGTCTAAGGGTCTGAGCACTAAGGCTATCTCTACAATTGTTCGCTTCAAGAACAAGAATAATGATACTTATGTAAATGTTAAGCTGACGATTCCTGTTGGTAAGTTGCACTTCGCTTATGGTGCTGTCGACAATAAGGACTGGTCGCACTGGTTCCAGTTCTGCTCTGCAGACGAGGGTGTTAAGGATACTGAGAAGCCTTATTGGAAGGAGTTCGATGCTCATATCAACCCGTTCAAGCCTTCTAACAATGGTTACAGATATCTGGATGTTACTTCTTACAACCAGCTCCTGACGGACAACTGGCTTGATCCTACTCGCATGGTTGTTATGGAGGAAACTAACAAGTTCACCAAGTTCAATGCTCCTACAGCTCCTGTTGTATCCTTCATCTTCACTTATCCTATTAAGGATGTGAACTCTAAGGATGTTTCTGCAAGCACAATCAAGCTTGATGGTGTTGACTTCTTCAACGCATGGAATGTACGTGGTGCTTCTGGTACAGTATGGACTCTCCAGGTTCGTGCTCACGCTGGAATCGACAACACTGCTATCTTCGCTGTCGGTAAGAATGGTCATATCTATGGTCCTGAGGAGGTTTGCTACCTCGACGATCAGCTCGTTAAGGGTGGTGTGATTATTGCTCAGAACAACCGTATCCACTATCACGGTCTTGAGACTGCAGGTGCACCGAACCTCTATCCCGCAGCTACTGACCTCGTTAACTTGGTTGGTGCTTACGATGAGAAGGGTAATCCTCGCTTCGATCTTGCAGCTGGTCTGACTTACCTGCGTAATGCTGAGTATCTTGACAACAACATTGACAAGACCTTCACCGCTTACGTGAACATTCAGGTTGCTCACGACCTCTGCTACGATCCTCTGATCGGTAAGAACAACTTCAATATCCGCGTACATCGTCCTATCAACGTTGTTGGTAAGGAGTATATGTGGGATGACCGTGTACTTGCTGACAACCGTCTGGCTATCAAGGATCTCGTTGAGATTGTTGACTGGAACCGCTTCCCGGTTGTAGCTGCTGGTTCTGCTAAGATTGCTGAGCGCAACACAATGTTCGGTATTGAGCAGCCTGCATACGAGACTGTTTACAATAACGCTACTTCAATGAAGCAGACGAACGCTGGTATTCCTTATGAGTACTATGGTATCAGTGAGTTGGCAGTCCGTTACGATGAGATTCGTACCGACCACGCTAAGCAGCCTGCTGTACGTGCTAACAAGTACTACGAGAATGATCAGATTGTTGCTAACACTGACCTTGTGAAGAACCTGAACTCTCTGACCAGCTGGCGTGAGACTAACCTGAAGACTCTGTCTCTGCTCAACGCTGACGGTTCAGTTGTTCCGTTCGATGTTGCTCACGCTTATAACCACAGTGACCTGAACGCTACTGGTACAGGTACAAGGTTCGGTTGGCTGTATTACAACAACAATGCATCTGTTGTACAGGAGTTCCATATCTATGTTCCTATCGCAGTGAAGTACAACTGGGGTAACATTGCATACGACTACCTGCTTGATCAGCCCGGTGTTAAGCTTGATAAGGATTACACTCAGACAGTATGGGCTATCATCACTGTCAAGGGTACTCACTAATCTAACGGATTCTAGTATTAGAAGCTAAATAACCCGAGGGGGAGCTTCCCAGAGCAGGGATGCTCCCCCTTTTTCAAAAAAAATAAAAGATGAAAAGAATTGCTTTGTTCTTGACTGTTGTTACTGTACTCTTGGTTGCCGTATCGTGCGGTAATAAGAAACAGCCGACTCCTACAACTTCTTCGAAGCCAGTCTATACTTTCTCTAAGGAAGATACGACGGAGATTATGTATCAGGTTAATCAGTTCATTTCTTATTTGGAGAGCAAGAACATTCGTGGTGCTGTAGAAATGCTCCATTTTTTGGGTGAGGGTGACAGCATTCGTGCTCTAAATCCGATATTCCAGCGTCGTCAGGCGATGTCGTTGATGAATGTTCAGGGTATCAAATATGATGTGAATCAAATAGTACTCCGTTCCAATACTAATAATGAGGTGAAGTTAGACATTACGCTCTTCGAAATTAATCCTGCTGACCCCAAACCAAACAAGACTGCATTTTTCCTGCGTCCTGTGAAATTTGAAGGAAAGTGGTATCTGACAGTGTGGGATAATATTACGAATACGAATCAGGATCGTAACGAGGATTAAGCAAAGAATCTAAAACAAGAGAAATTATGAAACGAATGAAGACAATACTGGCCGGCGCACTGCTGATGCTGAGCGCCTCGGCAATGGCCCAGGCAACGTACACCGCTGCCGACGGCACG
>Ga0265298_10009337_pt1 | contig 11690 bp, 4 predicted proteins | sample AusTroGonzalo_MG_3_FD_193486 | JGI IMG/M metagenome (GOLD analysis project Ga0265298, IMG submission 193486) | Bovine rumen microbial communities from tropical cattle in Woodstock, Queensland, Australia - Gonzalo_01 | ecosystem: Host-associated > Mammals > Digestive system > Stomach > Rumen ...
ATGTCAGGTCGGCCACACTCACCATCTGGCGCATCAGCTCCACCGATCGCTGTGTGATGCCGTTATAGAGCCGTCCATCGTCGCCCATGATAGGGTCTACGAAGATGGTCGTCCCCTGACGTGCCAGTTCTGTGCAATAAGCCGACACCAACTGCGCCTGCTCCTCACTGAACATCAGTCCCGTGCAGACAGCGTCGAATGTAAAGCCGAGGTTACGCCACACTGGCAGTACCCCACGCATGTATTCCGTAGTGTCGAGCACATTGAATTGTCCGTAGTCCAGCGTATTCGACACCAGCGATGTCGGCAGGTTGTATGTCGGGTGTCCCAGGTAAGTCAGAATGGGCATCATTGCCACCATACCCACATGGCTGTAGCCCACTACGTCGTTAATCAGCAATATCTTCTTCATTCTGGATGCAAAGGTACTACTTTTTGCCGATACCGCCAATTTTTTCGCAGTTTTTATTCAACAATCGTTGCCGCTCGAATGTTGCCTGACAATTTGAATATCTTCTAATTTAATCTCCCAACCTCCCGTTTTCTCTTGAAACACCTTTGTAGAAAGGGGTTTGGGGACGGGAGGTCTCACGGGAGGTCAGACGGGAGGTCTCACGGGAGGTCTCGGAATCCGAAAATCCTTTGTACATCGAGGTTTCTGACGATTGACGGGACCCTCAACTGACCCACTTTCTCCTCCCAAACAGTTTGCTCGGAGTAAACTCACCTTTTAGTCCGACTAAACTGGGAGTTTACTCCGGCCAAACTATGAAGCTTTGGAGCCTCCATTCAAGTCGTTTGGAGCTTCGACACGGGGGTTTCTTCATCAGCTTTGCGAATGAAGTCTCCAAAGTAATGGAGCTTCAGCCAGAGGTCGTAGTGCAAGCTCCAGCGGCAGAAAGGCTTAATATTCGCTTCCCACTTCATGCCGTTGGCGACGTAGATGCAGATGGCCAACGAACTGATGTGGGCGCTGGAGGGGCTTGGTAGAGAATACACAGCAGCGCTCGGCCCGAAGGGACGCTTTGCTTGCAAAGAACCGACCCGCTGTGTATTTTTCGACTTTTTTTTGGAAGTATCGATTATTTTCCCTATCTTTGCAGGCGAATATACATTATTTAAAAAATCAACTATATGAAGACTGTGAAATGGATATGTATGACCCTATTGGCATTAGTCATGTCGATAGACGTGGTGGCGCAGACAACATCAGGTAATACACAGACCTATACCGACAATCAGGGCGTGGTGTATGAACTTACCTTGAGAAGTAGAACAGAGATAGTGGCTACCGTAGTGGGACTTACCACTCCCACCTCAACCATAGGTAAGCCCACTCTCATCAGAAGGACATCTATTAAGATTCCCGACGTTTTGCTGTCTACCAGTACCGGGCAAACGACCATTCGGGTACATGTGGTAGGCATTAAGTCGGGCGCCTTCTCCAGCGTCAGCTATCTGAAGAGCGTAACCATCGCCTCGAAGGGCGTATTTACCATCGCCTCCAATGCTTTTAGCAAGTGCTCCAATCTGGAAAGCGTGACACTGCCTGCGAGTACCATTATCGAGGAAGGTGCCTTTGACTTAAATTCCGCACGCAACGCTGAGCTGAATATTGTACCAACGGGTAATTACACTGCCGTTAGTTCAACGTTGGGCCAGGGCGCAACATTGTTCAAGAAGATTGTCTTTGAAGAAGGAATCTATGCTATTAGTGCCAGCGCGTTTGAGAAGGAGGACGCCCCCAACGCCCTCAGTCCGCATCAAATTCTGATATCAGGACCCACCAACATCGTACTGCCCTCTACCTTGGAATCGATCGGCAGCAGTGCTTTCGGAGGCCTTACGACCATCCAAGAGATCACCATCAACAGAGAAACTCCCCCTGTTGTTTACCCTCGAGCGGCTTACCCATTCCCTGATTTCTCAGCAAAACTCTATGTGCCGACAGGCTCCAAGCAGAACTACATGGATGATGAGTATTGGAAACTGTTCGGCTCAAATATCCACGACGAATACTATGTAGACGCAACGGGTCTCCGCTATGAGATTACGCTTGATCCAGATGCGGTACCCGACCCCACCGGGGCTCCTTCTGGCAATTCCTCCGCCAAATGTATAGGTATGGCTGAAGGGTTCACAGCGCCGAAGTCCATCTACTTCCCAAGTGCTATCTCATTAAGCAATGGAATTGTGTGTGCTGTGACTTCCATCGCCGAAGAGGCTTTCATGAACTGCACCACCGTGGAAACCATCAGTATGCCGTCGAGTATATGGAATATCGGTGCGAACGCCTTTAACGGGTGTACCAATCTCAAAAAGGTGTATGCCACAACCTCCCTTGGGTATTTTGATTCTTCTGCGTTTGCCAACTGTGGCTCGTTCGACTTGGACGTTGCGATAGGAATCTGTACTAATGTTCCTGCGCTATATTTCTATAATTGCCCCAGCGTGGCGAGCGTCACTATCGCGAAGGGAATCACCTCCATTGATGCTTCCGCTTTTATAGATTGTTCCAACCTGAAGTCAGTCAGCATTCCAAACACTGTAATCGAGATTGGTGCTTGGGCATTCGTCAACTGCCCGATAGAGACGGTGAATATCCCGGCCAGCGTGAAAAGCATAGCCGATGCTGCCTTCGCGTATTGCAGCCAATTAAAGAAGGTGGTTCTCAACAACGATGAACTTTTGAGGTTAAATCCAGATGTGACCAAGCCGTTGAATAACCCCACAATGGCTAATGCACCCGAGGGCGAGAAAGTGAAGCTTCTGGTACCCTACCTCTACTTTGAGCGCTACAAAGAGCATGACTTCTGGGGCAAATACTTCACCGTGGAGGCCAACCTCGTTACCAATGGCGACCTCGAGGGCGACGATGTGAGCTGCTTCTGGACCACAGGAGAGCCTACGGCACCCAGTCCGAGTGCAATTGTTCCTGCCACCACTTATTATCAAGAAGGTGTCAACTATTCGGATGGCATCAAGGTCACGTCCGTCGACACCCCCACCAACGAGTGGGATACCCAGTTCTTCATCCGTCTGTCCAAGCCTCTACCCGCAGACACCAAGTTCCGTGTGTCGTTCGACTGCAAGGCCAAACGAGAAACAACCGTGAGCACCACGCTTAATCGAGTCGACGACGCCTCACCCACCATGCTATTTCCTTATCTCTCCTACAATGCTTTAGGCCTCGTGAACTTCACAACCGAGTGGAAGCACTATGAATCGGAAATCATCACCAGCCCCGACGACCAGATGCAGGTCATCACCTTTATGCTGTCGCCTCTGGGACAGGAGTCCAACGACTTCTACTTCGACAACATCGAGGTTGAGGAAATAGTCGAGGAAGAGGTGGAGTTGGCCAACGTCATTAAAAACAGCAACCTCGAAGGCACCGACGTAAGCTGCTTCTTTACAAGGGGTGAGGACGGCAACGACCAGTATGGCATCGTGCCCGCCACCATCGTCGAGGGTAAAGGCAAAGACTATTCGCGCGCTATCGAGGTAACCACTGTCAACAACCCCGGTAACCGCTGGGACACCCAGTTCTTCATCCGTCTGCCCAAAACGCTGCCCGCCGGCACCAAGTTCCACGTGTCGTTCGACTACAAAGCCGACATCGACACTGGCACCGACAACTACGGTGTCGACACACAGAGCCATAACGAGCCCAGCGAGTACATCCATTACCAGTGCATCGGCAATATCTTCCCCAGCACCTACTGGCAACGGTTCAGTGAAGATGTTGTTGTACCAGCAGCCTGCGACGGCAGCAACTACGGTAGCTACAACCGCGATTTCCGCACAATAGCCTTCAACCTGTCCTTGCAGCCCAACTCCACACACTTCTACTTCGACAACATCGAAGTTGCCTGCCCCACCGACGGTGAGACCACCGAACCAGAGGTAGAAATGATCGACATCGTCAAGAATGGATCACTCGAAGGCAACGACAAGAGCTGCTTCTATGCCGTTGAGCAGTTCGTCGACGAGGATGGCTGGACTATATTATCGGCCATCGGGCCAGCCACCATCGTCGACGGTGAGGGTGTCAACGGTTCGCGCTGTATCAAGGTGCAGTCACACCATGACCCCAGCCACAACTGGAACTCAATGTTCTTCCTCCGTCTGCCGCAGACCCTGCCAGAAGGAACGAAGTACCGCTTCTCGTTTGACTATCGGGCCAGCGAACTCGTTCCTTACGTTGGAACACAAACCCAACAGGAACCTGGACAGTATCTCTACTGGGACGCCTTTAACTATACTAATCCCCAGTTCACCACACAATGGCAGCACTTCGAGAAAGAGGGAACCATTACCGCCGACCAGAGTCCCGACGGCACACCCATGCAGACCATCGCCTTCCTGCTTGCCCAGACCGATGCCGACCCCGTCTACTACTTCGACAACATCGTCTACGAAATTGACATCGACCACAAGCAGTGGGACATGAACAACCTTGTCAAGAATGGCGACCTGCAAGGCTGCTACATGTACAACTTCCGGTCGGCAGGTGACCAGGGCAAAGACCGTATGACCGTTGAACCCACCAGGGTAGTAACCGATGCCGCCGGCATGCGCAGCCTCGAGATAACCACAGGCACCACACACGAGAACGAGTGGGACACGCAGTTCTTCATACGACTGCCACAGGCCCTCCACGCCGGCACCAAGTTCCACATCGCCTTCGACTACATGGCCGACGATGACGTACAAGGCGTTACCACCCAGACCCACGCTGAGCCCACCTATTATATTGACTGGCGGGGCATAGGCTCCCTCGACTTCACCACCCAGTGGAAGCACTTCGACCTCACTTCAACCGTCACCAGCACCATGAGCCCCAACAACGACATGAAGTCTATCGCCTTCCTGCTGGCTAAGAACATGAAACAGGTCACCTACCACTTCAGGAACATCGTCTTCGAGGTCGACGACCAGCGTTACATCACCCCCGAGGCCGAGGAGGGCGACGCCAACGGCGACGGCACTGTCTCGGTGACAGATATTGCACTCATCGTGAACCGCATCCTCTCGCTTCCCCAGGGCACTAACTTCTATGAGATAGGCGGCGACGCCAACGGCGACGGCGAGGTGACGGTCACCGACATCGGCGTCATCGTCGACATGATTCTCGGCAACGATGCCAACGGCGGCAACTATGGCAATGCCCGACGGATGACCGACGACACCGTGGAACCACAATAAGGAATCTGGGGACTTCCCCAGATTCCTTTTGTCCAATAACAACCTAAGAACTTAGATAAAAAACAACGTAAAACAAGTAAGCAACATGAAGAAGAAACTAATAGCGATGCTACTGCTGATTGGTGCAGTCCTGCCGGCTGCTGCACAGCAGATAGCAGTAGTTAATGGCAGCACCTTGAGGACATGCACCACACTGACACAGGCACTGAACAACGCCACTGACGGCAGTGTCATCTACCTGCCGGCCGGGGCTTTCCAGATTAGCGACGTGAGAGTTACCCATCGTGTGTCAATCATCGGACTGAACCACAAGCCGAAGTCGCTTAATGCCGACGGCACAACCACCATCTCGGGCACCCTCCACTTCGATGCGGGCTCCGACGGTAGCGTGGTGATGGGATGCTATGTCTCGGGAAACGTAAACATCGGCTACGATAGTGAACACACACCTGTCCACAACATCTTCGTGCGCTACTGCAACCTCAACGCCGTGAACGTGTATGGACCAGGGTGTACGGGCACCACCGTCAACCAATGTTACATCCGCAGCTCTTCCGGTTTCAACGGCGCACCAGCCATCCTTACCAACAACGTGATGAACGGCACCAACAGTCTGAACGGCGGCATCGTGAGCAATAATATAGTGGTGGCGGGCTCTATCGGTGCCAGCAACACCACTATTATAAATAATGTGTTTATGGCGGACCCCCCCAGCGCCAGTAACTGCCCTACACGCAACAACATGTCGAAAGGCTACTCATGGGGCGACGACGGCATATCCATCTCCGACGACTGGAACGCGGTGTTTGTCAAACCAGACTTTGGTATCAGTAGCAACAGCAACTTTCACTTTACCACCAACTATGCGAAGTATGAAAGCTCTATCGGCATCTATGGCGGCAAGAACGGCATCATCAACTTCCATGAAGACGCCCTACCCCCAGTGCCATACGTCAGGATGAAGACGGTGCCAGAGACTACCAACTTCAACGGAATGTTAGACGTGAACCTTACCGTTATGGACGGTAGCAAATAACACTCCTTTTTTGTTCTAACGACTACAAATTAATAAAACTACATAAAGTTACACGATATGAAAAAGACAGTGATTTCCATACTCCTTGCAGCAGTAGCCGCAACCATGAGTGCCCAGCAGATAGCCGTAGTAACGAGCAACGGCAACACCACGATGCACCAAACCCTTGATGATGCCATTGCAGAAGCTCCGGGAAACAGTGTCATCTACCTACCCGCTGGCGGTTTCCAGATTAGCGATGATACAAGAATCAAGAAGAAGCTCACTATCATGGGCGTCACTCATAAAGCTAACTCCGAGAATGTGGAGGGCAACACCATCATCTCGGGCAACCTCTCGTTCGAAGGCGGTAGTTCGAACAGTGCTGTCATGGGCTGCTATATCTCCGGCACAGTGTATATCGGACATGACGACTCTGAGATATCAGGCATTCTGATAAAGTATTGCAACCTCAATGCCGTATCTGTGAAACAATATGGAAATACAAGGTCTTCTTTGGTCTCAGGTACAAAAGTTAATCAGTGCTATGTGAGAAATACATGCTATTTCGGATGGTCTACGATTTCCTTTACCAATAATGTGGCTTATCATATAGAAGATATAAATGGTGGGAAAATAGCCAATAATATATTTTGTTATGACGGATATGACCTTTATGAAACATGGAATGTGTCTGTCAAAGATAATTACTTTTATGGTAGCCCTCATTGTTATGGTGATGGTTTAACCACTTCAGGAAATATGGGGCCTAACTATACCTGGGGTGATGAACCCAGAAATGCGGGATTGAGCACTAGTTCTGATTGGGGACAGGTCTTTAAGAAACCTCTTGGCATCACCCCTGCTTCCAACTACCATTTCACTGAAGCCTATGCAGAGTACGAAGGTAAGGTGGGCATCTATGGCGGCACAGGCTTTGACAATGGCTGTTTGCCTCCTGTACCCTTTGTCTCTTTCAAGAATATCGACGAGCAGACCGATGCTGCCGGCAATCTGAAGATTACCCTGCGCGTGAAGGCAGCAAGTGAATCAAACGACGACGAATAAACCAGTAACCCTTCTTCGCCATGAATAGGAAATACGTACACGGCCTGTTGTTGCTCTTGTTGGCTCTGTTGCCAGCAGGCCTATTGGCGCAGTCGGTGACAGGCATACAATACTGGTTCGACAACGGTGGCCGCCACTCCATGAGCCTTGGCTCTGGCGAGTCCACCTTGAACCTCGATACCGACGAGCTAAGCGTGGGCATGCACACCCTCTACTACCGCTTTATTCAGAGCGGTGGCGACATCGTCTGGGATGAAGACATCACCGACGTGGAAACAGAAGAGGTGACGCACGAGCACATCTACTATGCCGACGTCGAATACTCACCCGTCTACAGCTCACGGTTCTTCAAACACGACCCCACGGAGGGCCGCAAGGTTGAATACTGGTTCGACAACAAGCCAAAAGCCACGACCACCATCACGGGCGACGAGAACGAGACGGTGAGCCTCGACCTGACGAATACGAGCCAGTTTCCTTTAGGCTTCCACCAGCTGAACATGCGTTTCTCGACACCCGGCAAGAGCCCCAGTGCCATCTATACTGCCGACGTGATGAAGTTCTCGGCCGGCTCCGACTACCTGGAATACTGGGTTGACAACGACTATGAGCACAGCAAGAAGTTGGAGACCGGCGCCGGCAACGCCAGCGTCTATGTGACCACCGCCATGCCTTTGGACTTGAGCGAGGTGACACCCGGCCTGCACCATCTCTATTACCGCCTCAGCAACAGCGAGGGCGTTGCGGGCAGTGCCGTCTACTCGGCCATGATTTTCCGCCACGCCAGTGAGGCTAGCCAGATAGAATACTGGTTCGACAACGATGCTGAGAGTGTCACGAAGAAGCAGTTCTCAGAGCAGTACCAGAACGGTGCCACCTATACGCTCGACCTCACCGATAGCAAGTTCGACCAGGGCCTGCACATGCTGAACATCCGCGTATCGACGAAGAACAGCGGCAAGAGCGCCATCTACACCGTGCCCGTCCTGAAGATGGGTACTGGCAGCTTCAGCAAACTGCAGTGCTGGCTTGACGACGACATGGACCAAAGTCAGTATGTCACGGGCTCAGCCTATGGCAACGGCATTAACTTCCTCGATGACCTCGACTTCGGCTATGCCGCCCCCGGCATGCACTACCTGCATTACCGCACCATCGGCAACGATGGCAAGCCCAGCAGCGGTATCGGCGAGGAGCCCATCTTGGTGAAGTCGCACTATCCTGCCGACCCCAACGAGGCCAGAGTAATGAGCTACAGTTTTTGGGTAGACGACCAGACGCCAGAGAAGTTTGAAAAGATCAATCCTACGAAGCGGACGACGATACACCACCAGATTGATGCACGCAACCTGTCGAAAGGTAACCATACCTTGCACACGAAGATATGGAATGACAGTGGTGTGGCGTTAATCGAAGAGGATGTGTTTACTGTGGGCGACACCGAAGCCCCGAACCTTTTGATGACGGCAACTGTAAAGGATGGTGTGGTATCGCTCTTGTCAACTGCTGTCCCCAACGACATCGGTTATGATTTCTGTCGTAAGACGACGGGATCTCCTACCCGTATCTTCCATAAGGGAGTCAGCTATCCTTATACGGTGGATCATATCGACAAGAGCATTCCTTCGGAAGGTGGTGACTACACCTATTATATAGAGGCTAAGTACTATGACAAGGATCACCAGCCCCAGACCATCAGAAGCAATGAAGTCACGGTCAACGTCCCTGCGATACCCAAGGAAGAGAAGCCGGTGTTTGGCTATCTGAGCGGTGATATCACTTGCGACAAGGGTTTACCGTTGTTCAGCAACATGAAGGTGAAATGCAGGTTCCTGAACTCAGAAACGCCCGATTGCTATATCCAATTGCGTGATAATGGCTCTTACTATATGGATAAGATACCCGTCGATACGCAGGTGGAACTCACAGTCATCGGTGATACCCGTCATGACTACGACGCGTGGACTGGTGTCATCCATAAGGGTAAGAACAAGATTGACTTCGATGGTCGTGTCAACACGGAAGACGATACTTTCTCGTATGAATACGACCTCTACACCTCAGCTGCCTTCACGTGGGGCAATACGGTTGACTTCGAGGTGATGTCAGCCTCGCCTACCCATACCTGGAAAGGCCGCATATATGTCTATGCAGTAAAGAAGTCGAAGGCTAAGGATCTGAGTGAGGAGCAGATTGAGAACCCCTCTGTCCTCAAGTGCGATTACACATTCACGAACGAGATTACGGTCAAGGACAAGAGTGTGAAAATCAGTATCCCATTGAACTTCATTGGTAAACTATGGTGGGATACCGAATACTACTTCTTCTTTAAGACAAAAGGAAACAAGAATGATCTTCCTGAAGTCATCAAGCCCCTGGCTATTAAACCTGAGTTCTGCGAGACAGAACGATATGTACTTCACAAGGTTGACAAGGACTACGCTGAGCAGGTCATTGAGAACATAGGAGATGAGGACGCTAACAAGATTGCCAATTTGCTGGTCAGGATCTGTAGCAAGATCAAAGGGCTGAATGGCAAAGTGGGCGACCTCAACGGATGCGCCGAGGATGTGAGCAAGAAACTGAAAGGTTCCAGTTATCATACTCTGACGGAAGAGGAAGAGTTTGAGTTGTTGATGAGCAAAGTGAGGAACCGTAGCGCGTATGAATTCCTGAGCGACCCCACACTGAATACGTTCTGTACTTACTTTGATTATGGAACCTCGCTGACATCCTTCTTTTTAGAGGACCTTAAACCCTTCTGTAAGTCGACACAAGGGATAACGTCGGTAATATCACTGTTGTCCGATCTCAACCAATGTGTAAACGGTGAAAATCACTATGACAAGTTCTTCTCGTGTGCGCATGCCATCTTCTCTATGGGAAGTAAGTATTCTGGCGACCCGATAATCAGTACTGTCTGCAGCATTTTAACGACTTATGTCGATATCGGCGATGCCTTTGCGCAGGCTGCCTCAAATATTGGCGATGCCATTTTCGAAGCCAACGAACTGCGCTACTGGGCCGAGAATAGGGAGTTTGCCCGGGAGGATCAGTACAATGCCCACATTGACTTCAAGATTAAGATCAAGTCTGGCAGGAAGTGGATCAACTTCTCGAAATACAGCGACAGCGACTTCTCAAAGATGATTGACTATGTGAAGGTCCACTTTACCAGCTATCTGAAAGGTACTGGTGAAATCACTGGAGAGTATGCCGCCAATTTCCGACTGATAGGTATCGACGATGGCATCATGCTGAAGCAGATTGGTAATCTCGAACCTAATAACTCCGTGCCGTCGACTGACCACTCCCTGCACCGCATGTGGATGGAGATCAAATGGGCCAACGGCCGTACCTCACTGATTCCGCTGATAAAGCATAACGACTGGGGTGTAGAGTATAAGAAAGCTGCCAACAACGTCAGCACTTACCTTCACACGGTGAAGTTTGCTACGGAAAGCAGGGATCCCGCACAAATAGCAGATAAGATTTACCTGAAAGATTAGTCAAGATGAAGAAGATATCAATTATCACCATACTTTTCATGATGGCTTTCGCTGCCAATGCTCAGAAATTGTCGTTCGTATCGCCAGAGTTTGAGGAGGCTATTCGCGAATACCTCGAACTCGAAGAGGGCGAAGACATCTTGCAGACGCAGTTAAATGCCATTGAGGTGCTCAACCTCAAGGGAAAAGGTATCGACGACATTGCCGATGTCATCTATCTGACAAATGTCACAGACTTGGACTTAAGCGGCAATCACATCACCGACCTCTCCCCGCTGCTGGTGCTGGAGAACCTGCGGACCCTGAACCTGAGCAACAATGGTCTCGAAGATGTCGACCAGCTACTCTTTACATCGTCGAAAAGCCTGACAGTCAATGTGGGTCATAATTACATTGAGGACTTTAGCCGCTTCTATACCCCGACGGAGTGTCGGCTCACGTTGTTGGGCATTGACACCCAGTCGCAGAAGGATGCTACCTTTGTCAAGGTTACGCAGCTCTATGCCAATACCGCGGAGGGAGGGAAGACCTATATATATTATAGTGGTCAGACCAATGCGACAGCGGCACTATCGCTGCAATACGACTCCCAGACCATGCCGGCGATACTCGACGGCAACCTGAACACCGTGCTGCTGCCTGGCAAGCGACTCGCCGCCACAAGGGTGGTACTGGCCGACAGCGATGAGCGCGACTATACATACGTTGTTCCCACGGTACACTATGCCGCAGCACCCAGCGAGACCAAGACTCTCGAGACGGGACTGCCCGATAACTTCAGGATTGACCAGGCTATGACGCGGCACGGATCGGTGACCATCGACGGCACGAACCTCGTCTATACCGCTCCCGACAGAAAGGTACCCGACGTCATCTCGTTCAGTTACTAC
>Ga0265298_10009339_pt1 | contig 11689 bp, 7 predicted proteins | sample AusTroGonzalo_MG_3_FD_193486 | JGI IMG/M metagenome (GOLD analysis project Ga0265298, IMG submission 193486) | Bovine rumen microbial communities from tropical cattle in Woodstock, Queensland, Australia - Gonzalo_01 | ecosystem: Host-associated > Mammals > Digestive system > Stomach > Rumen ...
AATTATGGGCGAATTCAATAGCGCCGCAAGCAAGTGGTTCTCCGAGAGTCCACAAGAAGTCCTACAAAGCATGGAGTCCAATTACGACACAATAGTCGAAGAACTGGAAACCCTTTTAGCGTCAGCCAGAGTTTTTTTCAAAAAGAACTTCTTTAGATTCATGAATCCATCGTTCTGCTGGCTCTTAGGAAAACTCTGCTTGACCTATATGATTAATGATCAAGACGAAAAGGCTGCCGCCTGCGCAAAGGAATTTTGCTTACAAAAGAGCTGCACCGATTATCACGAGCCTGTTCTAGAGTTTATTGCATACGTAGCTTTGTTGGATGATTACGACAGATTAGGAAACAAAGAAGAAAAACTTAAATACGCAAATCTTTTATTGGAACTACTGCAGAACCCCGATAAATCACTGCTTTCCGATATGCTTTTCCAGTTCCTAAAGATACAGACGGGAAATGAATTGACCCAGACTTTCTTGAATACACGCCAATACGAGAAATCCTTAGACTGCGCCAATCTCGTAATAAAAATGATTCAAGAACAAGGCAACGTAGATCCCGAACAAAAAGATCGTGCGGAACAGTTGCTAAAAACAATCAAGTCGTTGTAGGCCTATAGCCCAACAACTTCATACTGTAAAGAGCGGTACCCTTGCTGATGCTGCGAACACCCGTAGCGTAACCGAAGATTTTACGCAGCGGAATATCCGCCTTCAAAAAATGGGTCTTGCCGTCACCGCCGATTTCTTTCACCTTGCCGTCCCGAGCCTGAATATCACCCGTCACAAGACCTGCAAAGTTCACAGGGCATTCCAGGGAAAGTTCCATTACGGGTTCGTAGAGTTCCACGTCGGCTGGCTTGATAAGCTTTGTGACCGCATCGGCACAGGCCTTCTTGATCATGGGCGGCAAGGCACCCTCGGTCCAGGTGAATTCATGGACTTCAAACCGTACACCCACCAGCGCTCCCTTGCCTAAAATTCCTACCTCGGTAGATTCCAACAGGGCAGAACGCACACCTGCAAGAATCTCGCGGGGCGCCGTCTCCAAGAATTCCGCAGCAAGACGGATATCGTGGGCATCGCTGTCCAGCGGTGTTGCGGAAAGCTTTATAAAAATCTTGTGCGGACCCAACTGGAAGGAATTCTCCACGGGGCCAACACTGCGGCACAGCCGTTCCTGCCAGCGAACCTCCGGAGAACCCGCCTTCACTTCGCAGCCAAATTCCCGCTTGAGGCGGGCCAGCAGCACTTCCAACTGCACCTCGCCCACGGTATGCAGGTACCAAAAGCCACCATCCAAATCGTGCTGTACGCGGAAACTGGGATCCATGCGCCCCAAGATAGCGAGGCTTTTTTCCACATGGGCATAGTCTTCGGCACCAATGCACTCCACACGGGTCTGCAGTAGCGGCTGGTACTTGTCGCGCAATGTTTGCTCACCCGTTTCGTCATCCTGAGAGAACCTCCCCGCTTCGTCTTCCTGAGAATGCGCAGCATTCGAAGGATCCAGGCCCAAGGTTCCATCCACGCGAATCACCTGACCCAATTCCGTCTCGAAGGGAGTGCGCATGGCGTAAATGTCCCCCGAACGGATTTCTTCCACAGGCTGCAAAAGGTTGGCCTTCAACCGCGAGAATTCAAAACCTGCGGGCCAAGCTTTCCGCTCCATGTCCGTATGGCTGCGGAACAGGGAAATTTCCCCCACGCCCTTAAAATGGCGAAGCCGTATCACCTGGCCAAGTTCGCCTGCGGCAAACTCCGGGGAGTCCGGCAAAAAGAAGGTCAGTGCTGTCACCAAGCTCCGCACCCCAAAACCTTCCAGGGCAGAACCCGCATAGCAAAGGGCATAATCACCACTCTTGGCTAGGGACTTCAGGCCCCGCAACAAAACCTTTGGCGGCACCTGCTTGCCTTCCATGGCCATCTTCAAAATTTCGTCGTCAAAATTGCTGGCAAACTCCACCGCCTCGGCGTAGTGCTTTTTCAGTTCCCGGGAACCGTCCCAGCCGTTCTCCACGCTCCAGCCGTCGTCTACCACCTCTTCGCCCGTTTCGGAATGGGCAAGCCTGCTTTGGCTAAGCACGTCAAGAACACCCGACATACGGCCATTCTCATACTGCGGAAGCGTCATCAGTACCGGACGCACGCCTAACACTTCCTCGATATGAATCAGAGTTTCGTCCAGCGAATAGTCGGGATTGTCCAACTTGTTCACAAACAAAATGGTCCGTACACCCGCTTCCCGCAGTTTTTTGAAAGCGGCTACGGTCTGGGTCTCTACGCCACTGGCGGCACTCACCACCAGTACGGCACCTTCCACCGCCGAAAGCGCCATGTCCACCTCGGCACCAAAATCCACGTGCCCCGGCGTATCGATAAAATTGAACCAAGTGTCTTTCCACTCAAAGTGAGCCACGCCACTCTCGATGGTAATGCCCCGTTCCTTTTCTTCGGGCATGTAGTCCATAGTGGCAAGGCCCTCTTCCACCTTTCCCGGCCTACGCACCTCCCCCGCCGCAAAAAGGATACGCTCAGAAAGAGTGGTCTTTCCGGCATCCACATGGGCAAGGATTGCAATGTTGCGTATGGCCTGGGCCATGGGGCCCCCTACTTGTTTATCTGGGATTCAAGAAATTCTACACGGGCAGAAAGTTCAGCAACCATCCGTTCCAAGCGCACAATGCGTTCGTCATGTTCCTTGTCCTTCTCGAACTGGCGGCGCAGTTCTGAATCCTGTTCCTCGTTCTTGAGGGATACGGAATCCAAACGACGGTCATGTTCCTGGTCCTTGGCGGCCTGAACCTTAAGCTTAAAGTTCTGCTCGTTGTCTTTGCTATACAGGGCATCAATACGCAGGTCGTGTTCCTGGTCCTTTTCTGCCTGGGCATCCAGGCGGGCATCGTGTTCCAAGTCCTTCTGGACCAACTTGGATATGCGCTCATCCCGTTCCGAATCTTGCATAAAGCCCCCTTGGTAGCGATAGTAAAGATAATTTAGAAAACTATACAAAAGGAAACACCATCCCAAAAACAACAAAAATGTCACTTTGGGCAAAACTGTCTGTCAAAAACATTCTATTTTCTCGCACTCAAAGAAAAATCTACTCTAAAAAGGAGAACCATAATGAAAAAAATGCTCTTAGCGGCTTCCGTCGTTCTGACAGTCGCTAGCCTTGTCGCCTGTGACGACGAGACCACCAACGTCACCGAGACCACGGGAATGACCCTCGTAGAAAAGGGGGCCAATATGCCCGAATGTACTGCCGACAACGCAGGCGAGATGGTCTACTCCACGGATTCTGCCGCCGCATTTTTCTGCGCCGATGGCAAGTGGCAATCCCTGAAAGGTGAAAAAGGTGAACAGGGGATTCAAGGTGAGCAAGGTCCGAAGGGTGAATCTATCGAAGGCAAGCAAGGCCCCCAGGGTCCCAAAGGCGACGATGGTGACAAGGGCGACGATGGCGTAGGAACGCCCGGCGCAGCAGGAGCATCCTGCACCGTAAAAGCCCTGGACGGCAACAAGGGCTACAAAATTGAATGTGGCGGAGATTCCGTAGGCGTGGTGCTCAACGGAAACGACGGCGTAGGTACGGCTGGCGATCCGGGAGAATCCTGCACCGCACAAGTCCTGGATAACAACAAGGGCTACAAGATTGTGTGTGGCGGAGACTCCGTGGGCGTGGTACTCAACGGAAACGATGGCGTAGGCTGTTCCCTCGAGGACAATGGTTACGGTTCCGTAACGGTAACCTGTGGAGAGGACGCTCCCGTAACGCTTTACAAGGCCATGTGTGCCGACATGCCATATGAACCTGTAAATCAATTCTGTGTCGCTGGAACGGTCTACAACAAATGCGGCCATTCAACTTACGATCCGGCATTATATTATTGCTCCGAAAATGGTGAACTGAAAGCTCTGCCGTCCTGCAGTGGCCAGTCCTTTAACCCCACAACACAACTCTGCGACACCCGCGATTATCACGTATATAAGATTGTGACGATTGACATTCCGAGCAAGAACTATTCTGGAACGTGGATGGCAGAAAACATAAACTACATCACCGCCGAAGGCAGCTATTGCTACGATGATCAAAGCTCCTCTTGTGCAAAGTACGGCCGCCTTTATTCATGGGCAGCCGCAATGGGAAAAACAGAAGCCCAATGCGGTTACGGTCATCGTTGCGGATATGATGTTAAAGATACAGTGCAGGGAATTTGCCCCGATGGATGGCATTTGCCTAGCTACGTAGAATGGAGCGCTCTGATTGCTGCAACAAATTACACCGCCCTCAGGTCAAAAACATGGGGCGGCACGGATGCCTATAATTTCTCCGTATTGCCGGCGGGTCGTATCATTCCAATCGGATGGTCTCTGGATGAAGAAGAAGACGCCTTCTTCTGGACTTCCACAGAGGAAGGCTTGAATGAAGCCGACCATATTGCTTTTGTAGATAACGAAGTTCCCGAATATATCGACAAGGGATACTATTACAGCGTCCGTTGCATCAAGGACGCCGAATAGTCCCTAAGCACTATTCTTTACAAGATTTTCCAAGATTAATGCTTTTCATCAATAGATGAAAAGCATTTCTCTATATTTGGGCAAGGGCCAGCAGTCGTCGGGCACAATCTTTTCCAAGGCGTCCACTTCCTTGCGAAGTCCCGTCATGGCGTCCAGAATGTCCTCGTGGTCCTTTTCCAGGCAAGATTCCATCTTGGATATGGCAGCCATCAAGCGCTCGGAACCCTCGCCCAAAGACTTAGCGTAAACATCCAAGCCCGGGAAACCCTGGTTCAGGGCCATCTCGTTGGTCTTCAGGGCCTTGAAGTAGGCGTCCGTCACCTTGGGCAAAATCACGTTCTTCGCCAAGTCGCGGGCAATCTCCCCTTCGATGCGGATACGCTTGTGGTAATCCTCCACGTTCACCTCGTAACGGGATTCCAGTTCGCGACGATTCATCACGCCATACTTCTCGAAGAGGGCGATGTTCTCTTCCTTCACCAAGGCCTTCAGGGCCTCCATGGAGGTGCGGATGTTGGGCAGCCCGCGGCGTTCCGCTTCCGCAATCCAGGCATCGGTATAGCCGTTGCCGTTGAAGATCACCTTCTTGTGTTCCTTCACGATCTTTTGCAAAATCTTTTGCAGGCCCGCGTGGAAGTTCTTCTCGTCCAACTTTTCCAGCTGTTCCGCAATCATGTCAAATGCTTCCGCCACGATGGTGTTCAGCACCACGTTGGGTTCAGAGCAACTCTGGCTGGAGCCGGGTGCGCGGAATTCAAACTTGTTGCCCGTAAAGGCGAAAGTGCTGGTACGGTTGCGGTCCGTGGCGTCACGGGGCAGCGGCGGCAACATGTCGGCACCAATCCGCATGGCGCCCGCCTGCTTGCTGGACTTGGGAACACCTTGTTCCAATTGTTCAATCACGTCCATCAATTGGTCACCCAAGTACATGGACACGATGGCCGGAGGAGCCTCGTTGGCACCCAGACGGTGGTCGTTGCCTGCGCCTGCCACAGTCATGCGTAGCAGGTCGGCGTGGGTATCCACCGCATAGATAATCGCACACAACGTCGTAAGGAACACCGCGTTCTGGTGTGGGTCCTTGCCCGGATTCAAAAGGTTTCCGTGACCGTAGGTTATGCTCCAGTTGTTGTGCTTGCCCGAGCCGTTCACGCCGGCAAAGGGCTTTTCGTGCAGCAGGCACACCAGGCCGTGACGGTCCGCCACTTGGCGCAGCACTTCCATGATTTGCATGTTGTGGTCGCAGGCCAAGTTCACTTCTTCAAAAATGGGAGCCAGTTCGAACTGGGCAGGGGCCACTTCGTTATGGCGAGTCTTGGCCGGGATTCCCAGCTTCCAAAGTTCCTTTTCCACATCGTTCATAAAGTTCAAGATGCGGGTAGGAATGCTACCGAAGTAGTGGTCGTCCATCTGTTGGTGCTTGGCAGGCGTGGCACCAAAGATGGTGCGGCCCGCTTGGTACAGGTCCGGCCGTTGCAGGTAAAAACGCTTGTCAATCAAAAAGTATTCTTGCTCGGCACCCAAGGTCACCGTAGTCTTCTTGGGGCTTGCCTTAAAGCAGGTCATGAGCCTCTGGGTAGACTTGGAAAGGGCTTGCAAACTGCGGAGCAGCGGAGTCTTCTTGTCCAGGGCCTCGCCGGTGTAACTGCAGAACGCCGTAGGAATGCAGAGGGTGGCACCGTTACCGTGACGCTTGATGAAGGCAGGGCTGGTGGGGTCCCAAGCGGTGTAACCGCGGGCCTCGAAGGTAGAACGCAAGCCGCCGCTGGGGAAACTGGAAGCGTCCGGTTCGCCCACGATCAGGTTCTTGCCGCTAAAGGTCATAATGGACTTGCCGTTTTCCAGTTCCAAGAAGGAATCGTGCTTTTCGGCGGTGGAGCCCGTTAGGGGTTGGAACCAGTGGGTAAAGTGGGTGGCGCCGCGATCCAGAGCCCACTTCTTCATGGCGTGGGCCACTTCGCTTGCAATGCTGGGGTCCAGGGGAGCGCCCTCGTCGATGGTGGCCAGCAACTTTTCGCAGCTCTCCTTGGGGAGGTAGTTGCGCATGGCCTGGGCGTTGAACACGTCCTCACCGAAATAATCCACGTTCACCGGGGCAGCAGGCAGAATGGTGCTGGCGGGAGCGGTGGCAATGTCGTAAATGGCGTTCTTGCGGTAATTGTCCATAATTGTACCCTGTTTTTTTGTTTATAGGGTAAAATTAGAAAGGTCCAATAGGCGGAGCAGGGCTAAAAGCCCCTCTTTTTTCCCTATTTTCATTACATTTTTGTAAAATTCACTCGTTTTATTACACTTTTGTAAAACTAACTCGGCAAAACCATCAAAAACAACCTATATTTAAAGCCATGGAACTGGAATTCTTGCAACAACAGGCCCGGGAACAACTGGCACAGGCCCTCAAAAAAGGGCCTAAAAACGCCGAACTCCTGGCAACTCTGGAGCAAATCCTCCAGGATAACTTTCAGGCGTGGAACCGGGCCCACGAACAGGAATGCGAATCCCTCCGTTCCCTTATCGAGGGCAAGGCTGGCGACCTGATTGGAAATTCCAACTCCATGCAAGAGGTGGAACGGCAGGTCCGGCAAATCGCAAACAGCGACGCCGTGGTGCTTATCCGCGGGGCGGCAGGTACCGGCAAGGAACACACCGCCAAGAACATCCACAGCCTTTCTGAAAGGAACGAGAAACCTTTCATCATCCTGAATTGCGATTCCCTGAACGAGAGGGAGGGTTTCAATTCCTTCGAAAGCGAACTGTTCGGCTACGAGCGGGGCGCCTTTACCGGCGCCACCAGCAGGCGCCTGGGCAAGGCGGAACTGGCCAACGGGGGAACGCTCTTTATTGACGAAGTGGGTTCGCTTCCCTTGCCCGCACAAACTAAGCTATTGCAGTTCTTGCAAGACCGCAAGTTCAGCCGTCTGGGCAGCAACATCATTATGGGCGCCAACATCCGGGTCATCGCCTGCACCAGCAAGGATCTGGAAAGCCTTGTGCAACAGGGGCTGTTCCGCGAAGATCTTTACTACCGTCTGAACATTTTCCAAATCAAGTTGCCGGAACTGGCACAACACAAAACGGACATCTTGCTTTTGGCGGACCACTTTATCGCCAAGATGAACTTGAAATACGGCAAGCACATTTTGCGGCTCAGTACCCCTGCCATCGACATGCTCATGAGTTACCACTGGCCGGGCAACGTGCGAGAACTGGAAAACTGCATCGAGCACGCCTGCCTTGCTACAACAGACGTCAGCATCAATGCCTACGACTTGCCGCCTACATTGCAGACCGATGTCACCTCGGGAACCTCCCTGGTTCCCGAAGGTCCCGCCTCCCTTTCCACGCTGCTCCATTCCTACGAACGGGAAATCTTGAACGAAGCCCTGCGGCGCAACAAGGGGAACCTGAGTGCGGCTGGCCGCGATTTGAAGGTGAGCCCCCGCATGATGCACTACAAGGTGAAAAAGTTCGGAATCGAGGTGCAGGAATGAGCAAGATTGCAAATGTCGCGCGGACCGTCGTCTCGAATCAGGAAGGCCCCTACAAGGACTTGGAAAAGCAGGTGCGCAAGTATGCCGCGGCGGAGTACCGCAGGCCCATCGCGGAACACACCCACGAAGCCTTCACCAGCACGGAAAATTTCGTCGCAGCATTTGCGGCCCGCCGCGGCAATGCAGTCAACCTCATTTTGGATTCCGGTTGCGGTACAGGCGAAAGCACCTTGCACCTGGCCCGCAAATTTCCCGACATTCCCGTTATCGGAATCGACAAGTCTGCGGTGCGGTTAGAGAAAGCGGCGCAGTTCGCAGCAAACAGCACAATAAAAGATAAGAGTGCGCAAGACCTCCCCCGCAACGCCTTCTACGTGCGGGCAGAACTCATTGACTTTTGGCGGCTCGCCTTGGATAAAGTAAAAGCAGGTGCATGGAACATTCCCTACCACGCCCTCTATTACCCCAATCCCTGGCCCAAGCAGAGTGAAGCAGGCAGGCGGTTCCACCTGCATCCTATTTTCCCCACACTGTTGCAGTTGGCGCAAGAAACGGAACTCCGTACCAACTGGGAAATCTACGCCCAGGAATTCGCGCAGGCCGCAAGCATACTAGGCTACAACGCGACTGTTCAGCCATTCACCCCCGACTCTCCAGAGACCGCCTTCGAGCGCAAATACAACGATGCCCACCAAAAACTTTGGCGGGTTGTCGTGAAGCGTTAATTTTCAGCTTTAACCTAGTTCCGCTCTTCCAACCACTTGATAAAGGTGGGAACGTTCTTGGTAAAGAGTACACGCACCTTGGAATCCTTCAGTATCAGGAATTCCGTGAGGCCGTACTTTTTACCGGAACTCCCCCAGTCATAGGTATAACCCAGCCGGGTCCAAGGGGCGCCGGCTTTCTTGTCGTAACTCTTGGTGCGGGTCTTGTCGAACCACTGCTTGTAAGAAACCTTGAAGTCCTTGTCCGTGCTGTAGTCGTCAAAACTTTCGTCAAACTTGACGGTCATGGAATCCAGCGTCACATCCGTCTGGTAGGCGGGCCGCACCAAATCCCTGGGGTTCACCCACAATGCGGAAAAATGGGTGTAGTTGTCGTTCTTGTAAAGCCCCAGCAACTGCCGCAAACGCAGGTCCCAATCCTTCACGCCATCCTTGTGCGCCTTGTACCAATTGTAGAGTTCCTTTTCCGAGACAGTCCACACTTCCTGCGTCAACACCAGGGAATCGGTAACGTCGTAAATGTCGGGGCGGTTGTGCAGCGTAATGAGCAGCACCTGGGTAGAGTCGTTGTTCCAGGTCACTCCATCGGACTCCTTGCCAATCTTTACTAGCGGGTAGATTTCCTGTTCCGTGGCATCGGCGGCATCCGTAACGGCTGCCTCGTACTTGGCCCGCAGCAGGGAATCCTGGTCCTGAGGCATGGCCACCTTGTTCCCCTTGGGCGTCACCACCTCGCAATAGGGAACGCCATGAATGCTTGCAGCCACCTTGTGCTTTTCAAAGAATTCCAAAAGCAGGTTGTCATCCTGGGAGAACAACTGGTCCCCTTCCACAAAAGAGACCACCGTCTTGCAGAATCCCGTTGCAGGCACCACGATTCCCGTGGCACCGTCCTTGCGGGTGGTGTCCAGCACAAACTTGTGCTTGTCCTCGCCGCAAGAGTATTCATAGGAACGAAGTGTGGCGGTACCGGGTTGCAGCTCCGTCACAAACAGGTTGTCCTGCTCATTGCTATAGGAGGGCTTTACCAGCACCGTGGAATCACCCAGCACCATATACTGGGGGCTAGCTTCACTGCAATAAAACGCCGGCTGACGGAAAACTCCAATGACACCCGTCCTGGTCTTGAACAGTTCGGCATCGTCCACCTTGGGACCGCCACCGCAACAACAAAGGGCAATAGCCGCAAGTCCCACAAACAATTCTAAAAACTTTCTTTTCATCAGCTACAATATACAATTCAAAAAAAAGAAAGACTCCTGTGGGAATTCCCACAGGAGTCCAGAATCTTACCTAGTCAGCAATTATGCTTCTTCGGCAGGCTTTTCTTCAGCAGCGGCTTCTTCAGCCGGCTTTTCGGCAGCCTTCTTCTTCGTGGTCTTCTTCTTGGGAGCGGCAGTGGCTTCACCAATGGTGGTGCCAGATTCGCCCGGCTTGTGGGAGTCCATCCAAGCCTTCAGCTCGGCGGATTCGCGGTTCTTGAAGTAGTCCACCACAGAGAGGAAGATCTTGCGGTTGTTCTGATCAATTTCGGTCACAACGGCCGGAACTTCGTCGCCAACCTTGAATGCATCGGCAGGAACCTTGATGTATTCAGCGGTGAGCTTAGAAACCGGGATGAAGCCTTCGATACCGTCGGCAAGTTCAACCACGACACCGCGGTCCAGCATGCGAACGATCTTGCCCTTCACTTCGGCGTCCACGGGATAGGTGGATTCCACGGAATCCCACGGATCTTCGGTGAGGTGCTTCATGGACAGAGAAATGCGGCGCTTTTCCTTATCGACGGCCAGCACAACGCATTCCACCTTGTCACCCTTCTTGACCATTTCGTTGGGGTGAGTGATCTTCTTGGTCCAGGACATGTCGGACACGTGGATAAGGCCATCCACACCTTCCTTGATTTCGACGAAGGCGCCGAAGGAAGCGATGTTGCGGATTTCGCCAACCACGCGGGCACCCGGGGGAAGTTCGGTTTCGATAGAATCCCACGGATCGCTTTCCAGCTGCTTCATGCCCAGAGAGATGCGCTCGGCATCTTCTTCGACCTTGAGCACCACGGCTTCCACTTCCTGACCGACGGTGAGGATTTTGGAGGGGTGCTTAACATGCTGGGTCCAAGACATTTCGGAAACGTGGATGAGGCCTTCGACGCCGCTATCCAGTTCGACGAATGCACCGTAATCGGTAATGGACACCACCTTGCCCTTGACGATAGCGCCTTCGGGGTAGCGTTCGGCGATATCCTTCCAGGGATGCGGCTTGAGCTGCTTCATGCCAAGAGAAATGCGTTCCTTCTTGTCGTTGAAGTCCAGCACCATGACTTCCACTTCCTGGCCCAGCTGGACCATTTCGGTGGGGTGGTTGATGCGCTTGTAGCTCATGTCGGTAATGTGGAGCAGGCCGTCTACGCCGCCCAGGTCGATGAACGCACCAAAGTCGGTGATGTTCTTGACGATACCCTTGCGGACCTGACCCTTCTCGAGAGTTTCGAGAACGTCGCCACGCTGCTTGTTGCGTTCTTCTTCCAGAACCACGCGGCGGGACACCACGATGTTGCGGCGGGCCTTGTTGACCTTGATAACCTTGAGGTCGAATTCCTGACCGATGAGGGCGTTGATGTCCGGGATCTGACGGAGGTCGATCTGAGAACCGGGCAAGAAGGCGTCGATGCCGAACAGGTCGACAACCACACCGCCCTTGATACGCTTGGTGAGCGTACCGCGCACGACTTCGTTGTTTTCGAAAGCGGCGTGGATGCGGTCCCACACGCGCACGAAGTCGGCCTTCTGCTTGGAGAGGATGAGACGTCCGTCTTCATCTTCCAGCTTTTCGACAAACACTTCGATTTCGGAACCGATTTCGAGGGAGTCCGTGTCCTTGAATTCAGCACGGTCAATGACACCTTCGGACTTGTAGTTCACGTCGATCAGGACTTCCTGGTCGTT
>Ga0265298_10009340_pt1 | contig 11689 bp, 20 predicted proteins | sample AusTroGonzalo_MG_3_FD_193486 | JGI IMG/M metagenome (GOLD analysis project Ga0265298, IMG submission 193486) | Bovine rumen microbial communities from tropical cattle in Woodstock, Queensland, Australia - Gonzalo_01 | ecosystem: Host-associated > Mammals > Digestive system > Stomach > Rumen ...
AGTAGAGATGTAATAAGATATGCTACTTCAATAGAAGAAGTGCAAAAGGACATGGTAATAGGCGAAACACCATATTTTAGTAAAGATATGAGTGTCGTGTGGGTTAAAAATCTAAAAGGAGAAATAAAAACTTATGAACTTAATGAAGTTATGTTAAAAGATGACAAAGATATTAAAATAGACTTTTTAATGGCACAAATAGAAGATTTAAAAAAGGAGATAAATAATAATGAACCCAATGCAAATACTTATGAACCAATTGAAGATGAGAAATCCAGAATTGTTCAATCAATTTCAAAACCTACAAAAAGGGCAAAATAATCCGCAAGAATTAATAAACGAAATGATAGGAAAATACAAACCAGAACAAATAAAAGCATTTAGACAATATGCCAATGGGTTTGGAATAACCAATGAACAACTCGATAAATTTGGTATCAAGGTTAAATAACCTTTGATATAGATTAAAGAAAGGAGGAAGTTATATGAATGGTTCTCAAGGAATAACTCCAACTATTGAACTAGCGACTACTAATGGAAATGGCTTTTACCCATATCCCGTTATGTATGGTAACGGCGGATTTGGTGGAAGCAATGGTTTTCTAGGTGGTGACGGATGGATTGTTCTATTATTATTACTTGCCTTTGGTGGCTGGGGTAATAATGGAAACGGCGGTTTCTTTGGTGGAAACAATAATGACTTTGCTTGGCTATCTAATGGTCAAAAAGACATTATGAACCATACAAGCGACGGATTTAATTCATTACATTTAAGCAATCAAGTTGAAGGCATTAGAGATGATGTTAACGACATTCAAAATGCTATTTGCAATTCAACTGCAAGTATTACATCATCAATAAACAATGGTTTCTACAACAGTGAAATTGCTGCTGCTAATAGACAAATGGCAAATATGAATACTGCTTTTGACTTAAGTAGACAATTTGCTGATTGTTGCTGCGAAAATAGACTTGGAATTGCTAACTTAAATAGTACAATTTTAAGTGAAAATTGTGCAGATAGAGCAGCACTTGCTGATGGCTTAAAAGATGTGTTAATCAACCAAACTGCTAACACTCAACGTATTTTAGACCAATTATGTAATGACAAAATTGATGCTAAAAACGAAAAAATTGCAGATCTTGAAAGACAATTATCTATGAAAGACCTACAAGCTAGTCAAGTAGCACAAAACGCATTTATTGCCCAAGGATTTGCTAATGAAGTTGACCAATTATACAACAGATTAAGCAACTGCCCTGTACCATCAACACCAGTTTATGGTAGAACACCTATATTCACTTGCAATGGTGGATGTGGATGTGGAATGAACACAACAAGTCAATTTATTTAATAGCATAGAGTAGATTACTACTAACTCGATTACGAGAACTTGCTAATTTTTAGAGAATAGGCATAGTTCTATTCTCTTTTATTTTAAAAATGCACAATAAAAGTGAAAATATTGTAATAATTTAGTATAAAATGCACTATTTTTACAATATATTGTGCAAAATTATGAAAGGAGAAAGATAAAATATGATTGAAACTATATTAAATGAACCTCTTGCCCTACCAAGTAATGCAAGCCCAATAACTTTTGATGAAACTGATATAAGGACTAGATGTGCTTCTTGTAGTTGCAATGGTTGGTTAGATTATTCAAATGGAAATCCTAATTTCAAGATATTTGGAAATGGATACACAGGATATTATGATGTAGAATTTAGTGCCTCTGTAAGTACAGCAACAGCAGGTGTTGTAGCCGTAGGATTATTCCAAGATGGTGTATTAATACCTGACACAGTTAGAGCAGTAACAATTGCAGCAGCTGATGATTATGAAACTATTTCATTTGACAAAAAGTTAAGAGTATGTCCTCGTGGAACTACTAATATATCAGTTCAAAGCGTTCCAAGTGTGCCTACACCAACTGACCCTACAACGCCAATATCAACTACACAAGCTATTATAACTAATGCTACATTTAGTATAAGCAGAATTTAATGAGAAACAATTTAGATATGACGTCATTAATCTTGCAATTATATAGTGTTATTTTACTTTTGCAAGATTATAATAACAGAGATTTAATGCAAGAATTACAATTGCAAGATGAAAAATATCTAAAAACAATAATCAAACAAAATGAAGAAATATTAAGCCTTTTAAGGAAGGAGGAATAACAATGCACGAGAATTTAGAGAAGAAAACTGAAGAAAGCATAAATAAGATACTAGAAGAAGGGATAACTACCAATAATCTAGATTATTTATATAAACTAACTAAAATAAACCATATAGCAAAGGAGGAAGAAAATATGAATTATAATGAATATGGAAATTATCGTGATTATAATGGACGCAGACCAGGACATGGAAGTTACGGAGAATATAACCGCGGATACGGAGAATATAATGATGGCTATGGTCGTAGAGGAGTAGATAGTAAATATAGAGGCTATGGGCATTTAGATAGAATGTACAACGAATATGGAAATTATAGTTATGGCAGGGAAAGATACGGTGCTAATCAAGATACTATGAAAAGTCTTGAATATATGTTAAGAAGTATGGAAGATTTTGCTCGTATGCTAAAAGAAGAAGCACAAAGCCAAGAAGAAGTAGAAATGATTAGACAAACTGCTCAAAGAATAGCACAAATGTAATATGAGGTACTATTTTTATAATGCAAATCCAAAAGGATTATTCACAGAGGATTGCGTTTGTAGATCCATTAGCGTGGCCGAAGGAATTAGTTGGGAAAAATGTCACGAAAAGTTAAGTAATTTATCAAGAGAATATGGAACGCTTTTAAATAATGTTAATTTTGTAGAAGATTATTTAGATAAAAGATACCAAAGAATTTGCTATGACAATATGACTATTGGTGAATTTTCAAAAATAGCACCTAAAGGGCATTTCGTTGCTACGATGAATGGACATATTACCGCTATTATTGATAATGTAATTGTCGATACATTTGATTGTTCTAATAGAATAATGAAGTGTTGTTGGCAAATTATGTAAAGAACACAATTTTGTGTTCTTTTAACTTTATGATATAATTAATTAGGTGATATTATGAAAATAGCAATTGATAAAAACTCATTGAATGCTATTGATAACAAAAATGAATTTATATATCTTTTTGAAAATGAGCCACTTGAAGACTTATTAAAAACTGGTTTACATTGTATGCAACCAAATTATTGTAAATTTGTTGACATAAACTTGACTAATTATGACATAGATTGTATTAAACAAGCAAAAATAACAGATAAAGATTGGGATAAATTACCAGAATATGTTAAATATAAGATAGGTATTATTATCCCAAACTACAATTACGAACATACTATCGAAAAATGTTTGACAAGCATACTAAATCAAACATACAAGAACTTTGAAATAATATTTGTAGATGATGTTTCAACTGATAATAGTGTTAAGATTGCTAAAAAGTTGTTAAAAACTCCTCATAAAGTTATTGAATTAAAACAAAAAAGATTAAATGGTGGTGCTAGAAACGAAGCCTACTTACATTTAAGTGACGATGTTGATTATGTTTATTATGTAGATAGTGATGATTGGTTATATGATGAATATGCACTTGAAAAAATAAACAGAAAATTGCAAAAAAAACCAGATGTATTATTCGTAGGGATGGCAAGTTATAAAAATGATAAAACGCAACAATGCTTTATACCACAATATAAAGACAAATATGAGGCTTTTAGTGGTTGGAGTGGTAGTTGTGGCAAGGTAATAAAAAAAGAGCTAGCAACAAGGCAAGAATGCTTATATAACGAAGGTACATTAAAAGAAGACAAGAACCAACATTGCAAAATATGTTTTTATATGAATAGTTTTGAATTATTAAAAGATATGATATATGTCTGGAACCAAACAAACACGAAATCAGTAACTACAATTCGTGAAAAAGTAGTATGGGGAACTAGTACAATAAGACATTACGCAGATACATTACAATTAGCATTAAGCATTAAAGGAAAAGATCCGGTAATAGACAGCTTAATGAATGAAAGAGTAAGTAAGACAAAAAGAGAAATGGAAAGCGGAGGTGATAAACAATGGTAAAAAAACTATCAATCGTTATACCTTATTATGAATGCTATGAATACACTAAAAAATTATTAGATATCCTAGTGCCACAATTAACTGATGAAATAGAAGTTATTTTGATAGATGATGGATGTAATGAAACAAGACTAGATGAATATAAAGATAAAATTAATATAACTCATTTAAAAGAAAATGGTGGTGCGGGGCATTCATATAACGTAGGAATTGAAAAAGCCACAGGAAAGTATATAGGTTTTATAGACGCAGACGATAGCGTTTCAAATGACTATATAGAAACATTATTATGGGGGATAAATGACAACCCAACAGACGTTATTTATTTAGATTGGCAAGATACTGCTACGGGAGATATTATAACAAGGCCAGATAATTATGCACCTTGGAAAGCAATATATAAAAGAGAAATAACTCCTAGATTTTGTGAAGAAAATAAATATCACGCAGACGTAGCGTTCTATGATGAGTTAAAAAGAAAAGGTTTTAATAGAAGCTATGTGGATAAGTTATTATATTTCTACAATTCAAATAGGGAAGGCAATTTAAGTGACAGAAATGCCAAAGGAGAAAAATAATGAATAATATAAAGTTGGTTTTTGATATAGACGATACTATATGTAATAACAAAAATAGAGATTATGAAAATGCAATTCCTTTTAAAGATGTAATAAGGAAAATAAATAAATTACACAAACAAGGTGCAAAGATAACGTTATATACTTCAAGAGGCATGGTAAGTTGTAATGGCGATTTAGAAAAGATAATTAAAAAGAACAAAGCAATATTAGAAAAATGGTTAGAAAAAAATAAAGTAGAATATGACGAATTAATGTTTGGTAAACCGCTTGGCGATATGTATATTGATGACAAGGCTATAAATGTTAAAGATTTTTTAAATCAAGAATTTAAAGTATTAAATGGCCATTCTGGTTACAAAGTAATAAGGCTTGGTAACTTGGTAAAAAAAGAAATGTCAAATGATAATTATGCAAAATTAATGGATTGGTATAAAGCAAGTAAGGACGTTGCAAAATCACCGGCAATAACATCAAACTTATATAGTACGGTGTATATGGAATATATTGATGGCGAAAACGCCTATAATTGTTTAAATAAAAAATTACTTAATAAGATAATAGAACAAATATTAAAGTTTAAAGAAGTAAAATATAAGAAGTTCGATAGAAATATTTTAATAAACAAATTAGAAAAGCATAAGAGCAATGACAAAGAGTGGAATAATATGGTATATGAGTGCCAAGGGTTAATTCAAGAATTAGATTTAAAACAATACGCAAGTCTATCACATTATGATTTTACATTAGCAAATATAATAGTTAAAGATGATGATATTTATTTATTAGATAGTTTATATGATAAAGACGCAAGTTCTTATTTGTTAGACTTTGCTAAATTAAAAATGTCACTAGATGGTTATGAAGAATTATTTTGTGGTGGCAAACACATTAATAAAAAGTATTCGAGGTATTTATCAAAGAAATTAAAAAAGATGGGAATACTAAAAATAGTAAACGTTTTAGAATATATGTGGATAATAAGACTTTATAATTACAATGATGATAAAGAACTTGTTAAAAAGTTTGCCACGGAAAGAAGGAAAGAAATATGGTAGTTGGTTTTACTTCCGTTGTTGGTGATTTATTCCATGCGGGACATATTAGAATGATAGAAGAATGCAAAGAACATTGTGATTATCTAATAGTTGGTTTAATATGTGATCCTAGTGATAGAAAAGAAAAAAACAAACCAATAGAAAGCGTCTATGAAAGGTATTATCGAATTAGCAGATGTAAAGGTGTAGATAAAGTTGTGCCGTTAGAAAATGAAGCCGACTTAAAATTGTATTTAGAAATGAGTTCTAAAATAGACATAAGATTTGTTGGCGATGATTACAGAGGCAAAGATTTTACAGGTAAAAGCGTGTGTGAAAGAAAAGGAATAAAAATATATTATAACGACAGGCAACATGGTTTGAGTTCAACAAGTTTAAGAGAAAGAGTTAAAAATGCAAAATAAAGATTATATAATAAAATGTGAAGCAATACAAGATTTTACCCTTGGAAAATTTGATGAATTAAAAAACATCAAAAGAAAAGGCATTAATCAAGAAAAACATTTATATATAGGTGATATATTTGAATGCACTAAAAAAATGGCCGAATATTTATTAGGAGATAACCCAAATCAAGATGTTGTAATAAAAATAATTGAAGTTATACCAAATCAAAAAAGCAAGAAATAATCTTGTTTTTTTTATGTAATTTTGTATTTTTTAAAAAAAGTGTTATAATTTATATAGAGTTGGAAACAACTATAATATACCGAACTTGTAGGTAAAAAATGCAAGGGTTATACTCCAACTTAAAAGAGTATAAAGAAAGGAAAATATGGAACAAGAAGTTCAAAATGTAGAAACTGAAACTACTACTACTGAAGAAGTAGAAAATAACAGTGAAGAAGTTGTACAAAAAACATTTACTCAAGAAGAAGTAAATAATATTGTTAAGGACAGACTTGCAAAAGAAAAAAAAGGTATACCTAGCAAGGAAGAATTAGCAAAATACAACGAATGGAAAGAAAGCCAAAAAACTCAAGAAGACAAATATAATGATTTGTTAAAATCAAACGGAGAAAAAGATACTACTATTTCAACTTTAAAAATGGAAAACGAAGTATTAAAAGCAGGTATTACTGACGCTGATGATATTGAATTTATAGTTTATAAAGTTGGTAAAATGGAAGGTGACTTTGCCGATAATTTAAAAGAGTATTTGACTAACAATCCAAAATTTGTCAAAAGACAAGAAACAAAAGCAACAGGAATTGAACATCAATCAAGTTATGTTGCAAAAGAAGACGGTGTAACTGCTATTTTAAAAGCAAAACATCCAGATTTATTTGAAGATTAAAAAAAGAAGGAGAGATTAAATTATGGCAAATGCTATTGCTACAAATGGTACACATAAACGTCAAGAACGTTATGCTGATACTATTGTAAAATTAATGAGAAAAGAATTTAATATTCGTAACGAATTCTCAAGAGATTACGAAGGTAATCCAACTGCAGGTGCTGTTAATGTACCTACAAGAAATAATGATATTACTTTAAGTGATTATGATATCTTAAATGGTATTACAATGACACAAAGTGCTACTGACTATTTACAAGTATTAGTTGATGGTCACAAAGCATTTAGTGAATTAGTTGATGGATATGAAGCTGAAGCTGTTCCAGACAACCTAAAAGCACAAAGACTTGAAAGTGCTGGATATGTTGTTGGTAAAGCTCTAGAATTAGACGCTATCTATGCATTAATTAATGGTGGTACTACTGACGCTAGTACAAGTGAAACATCAACTGACAACGTTTATACTGCTATTGCAACAGACGTAAAAAATCTTAAGGCTAGAGGTATTACTACTGATGGTTTAAGAATTGCAGTATCTGCTGACACTGAACTTAAACTATTAACTGACGCTAAATTTGCTAATACTGCTGGAACTTTAGGCGCAGAATTAGTAAGAAATGGTGTAATTGGTAAAATCAATGGTGTTCAAGTAAAACCTAACTACTTATTACCAGAAAATGTTGAATGGATTGTATACGCACCAGCTTGGTGTCAAGCAATTGATGAATGGAAAGTTGAACCTTCATTCAAAGACATTAGTGATGGTAAACACGTAGGAGCAAGTGCTTTACAAGGCCGTATGGTTTACAAAGACATTGTTACTAATGAATTAGCAGTACAAGTAAAAACTTCTGGAACAGTACCAAGTTTATAATATAAAAGGAGGGCATTATGGAATTCGAAGGGCAATACCTAACTTATGAAGAATATAGAGGGCTAGGTGGAACTGTAGACCTAATGCCTTTTAATTTATTAGAATTTGAAAGTAGAAAAAAAATTGACGAAAAAACTTTTAATAGATTAAAAAATAGTGAAGATATACCACAAGAAGTTAAATTGTGCGTATACAATTTGATAAATAGTATAAGTAGTATTTCAAACTCAACGAGTAATGTTACAAACACAAGCAATATCGCAAGTGAAAACATAGATGGTTACTCTATTAATTATGTTACGCCAGACAAAATAAGTTCAATTATAAAATCAAAAAACGATGAAATAAATGATATTATAGAAACTTATTTATTTGGTATTATATATAATGGAGAACATTTATTATATACGGGTGTTTAATGATAACTAATTCCTCTGTTACTATTTATCACAAAGATTATGACGCTATAACAAGACTTGAAAAATGGGTAAGATTTAATTATCAAAATGCTTGGTTCTTTGGTGGTAAAGGCGCAAGTATCAATAAAGGGTATGACAATGCAAATGACGTAGAGGTGCGAATACCATATAATAAAAATAATAATTTAAATATAAATGATTTTGCAATAGGTGATATCATAGTTCAAGGTACGATTAATTTAGACATATCAAAGCAACAAGATTTAAATGGATATTTAATTTATAATATTAAAAGCATTAATAATAATAATTTTGGGAACAATCAACACATACATATTGGTGGTAAATAATATGCCACTAAAAATAAATCCTACAAGTCAAATAAAAACTAGACTAGGTATTCAAAAAGGTGGCGATGTTCATAGATTTTTAACTGCAACGTGTGCAAAACACATTGACAAATATGTTCCTATGGATAAAGGAAACCTTGCTGATTATAAATTGACGACTAATTTAATAATATATAATGTTCCTTATGCCGAATATCAATATAATGGTATGAGAAAAAATGGGACAAGGCCTGTTATAAATAGAACACTTGATAAGCACCCATTATCAACTACTTATTGGGATAAAAGAATGGTAAGTGCTGAAATGGGAAATGTTGAAAAGGAAGTCAAAGAATATATCAAAAGGAGAAGTAAAAAATGGAAATAGAAACTAGCGAGTTAAGAATATCAAAATTGAGGAATTACTTGATAAATATAATTGATACTCTTAAAAATAATAGTAATTCAAAAATTAATGTTAATATGTTAAGTAATAATATAGATAATTATTCATTAGATAAAATACCTGTTGTTACAGAAATCACGCGTTGGATTACTGGCGAAGAAATACATAGAGATTTATATTCATTTAGAAGTCGAATGAGTTATAGTCAAGATACTATTAACAATTTACAAAATATTGGTTTTTTTGAACAATTTGAAAATATGATTAGAACTAATAATAGAAAAGGCATTATGCCTGATATAAAAAACATTCAAAGTATAGAGTGCTTAAATTGCGGAACTATGAATAGTGACGATGGAAGCACTGCTGAATTTGATATTCAAATCCAAATCACATATATAATAAAAGATGAGGAAAATGAAATAAGTTTATAAAGGAGGAGTAAAAAATGGCTCAATTATATAGAGATCAATTTTATCACTATTTAAATGTAGCGACTATTAATGGAGAAACTGAAAATCCAAATTATGTTAGAGAAGGTTCTGGTGTTGAAAGTTTATCAGTAGCATTTAACCCACAAAAAGATACATTTAAAGATATCACAAAAAGAACTGCAACTACTACATTTGAAAGTTATCAATTAAGTTCTTCAATTAGTGGCAAGAGATTATATAGTGATGACGCTATTTATACATATCTTGATAATTTAAGAAAGAATGCTATTGCTGGTGAAACTCAATTAGTAGAAATTAATACTGCAAATAGTACAGGAACAAATACTTATGAAGCTGTATTATATAGGGTATTAATTACTATAACTGAATGGCTTGGTGAAAATGCAACTATTTCTTATGATATGGATTATAGTAATCCAGTTGTTGGAACAGCAACTATATCAGCAGGCGGAACAATATCATTCTCACCAACAACAAGTTTATAAAAACCTAGATGGGGTTGAGGGGTAACCCTCGCCCTATTTTTTAATTAAGAAAAGGAGATTAAAATGGAAGAAAAAGTTACTATTAAGCTGAAAGAAAATGGGGTTATAAGAGTTCCTATTGTTACTCATGATGGGAAAGAAACAGGAGAAGAAATTATATTTGACTTGGAAGATTTTGAATTACCTTTTAAATTAAATAAATGTAAAATTGAACATGAAAAAAATTATAAACAAGCAATGAAAAAACTAGACGAAATTGAAAAGATGGAACTAGAAGAAAATATAGAAGAAGGTTCTATTGCTACGCAAAAAGAATTAAAGTCTTTAGAAGTTATGGAAGAATTTTTTGCTAAAGAAACTAAAGCACTTGATTATTTTTTGGGTGAAGGTGGAACTAAAAAAATGTTAGGCGGTAGACACCCATATTTTTCAATGTTTGATGATATCGATGAAATGTTACAACCAGTTTACCCATTATTAGACAAATGCTATGAAAAATCAATTGAAAAAATAAAAAACAAATATAGCGAAGAAGCATTTAAAAATGGAAAATTACTTAAATAGTTATCCAGAATTTGTTGAAATATTAGGTGAAAAATATCCAATAAATACTGATTTTCGTGTCGCTTTAAGATGTAATGAGATATCAATGGACGATAGCATAACCGAAGAAGAAAAAGACATGGCTATGGTTTATTTGCTTTTTGGTGAAAAAGGAATTGAAGATAAAACCATAATGGAAATACTTGTATATTATGTATATCAATTTTTACTTTGTAGGAATGGCGACGACGATATTGATGAAGATATTAACGATGAAGATTTTGAACCAGATATGGATTTTATACAAGATATGCCATTAATTGAAGCAAGTTTTATGAGTGACTATCATATTGATTTAGAACACGAAAAAATGCACTTTTGGAAATTTATGAACCTAATAAATGGTTTATCTGCAAGTGAAATGGGTAATTGTTGCATATTAAATAAAATTAGGGAAATAAGAAGACGAGATCCTAAAAAAATCGATGACCCTAAAGAGAGAAAAGCTGTTGAAGATTTGCAAAAAAAGTTTGCATTAAAGAAATATAAAAAAGAAAAACAATATACTGAAAAAGAAATAGAAAATATGGAAAATTTTCAAAAATTAATTAATTAGAAGGGAGTGAAATTATATGGGAAATGCTGATGGAAAAGTAGTTTTTGAGATTGATTTGGATACCAAAGGTTTTGATGAAGAAATTAAAAATACTGAAGCAAAACTTAAAGAATTAATTGAAGAATATAAAGAAAGACAAGGTTTTGAAGACACCCCTAGTTACAAAAAAATGATGGCCGATCGTAGAAATGAAATCGAAAAAACTAGAAATTCATTGGTTGATTTAAAGAAAAAACAACTTTCTTTAAACGAAGGAACAGATGATGGTGTTGACGGATTAAAAGATTTAATAAAAAAAGCATTCACAGGGTTTGACAAAATAACTAAAAAAGCTATTAGATATACCGTTGCTTTATTTGGCATAAGGTCTGCATATACTGCAATACGTCAAGCTATGTCAACCATTACACAATATGATAAGCAAATGAAAAGCGATATAGATTATATGCGATACGCTGTTGCTATGACATTAAAACCGATAATTGAATGGATAATTAATGCTATATATAAATTAATGCAATATGTTAA
>Ga0265298_10009341_pt1 | contig 11689 bp, 12 predicted proteins | sample AusTroGonzalo_MG_3_FD_193486 | JGI IMG/M metagenome (GOLD analysis project Ga0265298, IMG submission 193486) | Bovine rumen microbial communities from tropical cattle in Woodstock, Queensland, Australia - Gonzalo_01 | ecosystem: Host-associated > Mammals > Digestive system > Stomach > Rumen ...
AATCTGTAGGATCATAAGTATCAACATAATATGCATTCTCACCAGTTTGCGTCATATTTTTATAGCGTTGACAGGAGTATACAGCTTCGACTTCACCATAATCAGTAATCGCTTCTGTACCTTCATGGACCGTAAGTACACCATTATATTCTTCGCAAACTGATTTAGCGAGTGCAACTGTTGGTACTGGGCCCTCTGGTTCTGGCTCTGGCTCCGGAGCTGGTGCTGGAGCTGGAGCTTTTTTGCCACCGAGCATACCGCTCATTGCAAGCGTTACACCACCGACTGCAAGCAAAATCACTACGCCAATAATACCAATTAGAAGTGTCTTGTTTTTCTTCTTTGGCGCATTGGTAATTTGCGTCATTGGATTTGGTTCTGGAGCTACCGGTTGATTTGGATCTACTGGCATTACTGGTGGCATGACTGGCTGTGGTTCGGCTGGAGTTGCTGGAGCTACTGGTTGTGGAGCTGCTGGCATTGGTTCTGGCATAGGGGCTGGCTGTTCAGGCATAGGTACCGGTTCTATCGGTTGCTCTACTGATTGCTCCATCACTGGGGCTTCTGCCACCGGCTGTTCTACCACCGGCTCCTCCATTACTGGAGCTGGTTCAGGAGCTACCGGCTGCTCAGGCACTGCCGGCTGCTCCGGTGCTACTGGTTCTAAATTATTTGGATCCATAATAAATTCCTTTTATAAAATACTTATGTTTATTATACCATAAAAAATCGCCTAATTTATGATATAATATATAGAGGTGGCCGAGTGGCGGAATTGGTATACGCGTTCGACTTAAAATCGAATGGAGCAATCCGTACGGGTTCAAGTCCCGTCTCGGCTACCAACAAAAAATACCCCTTTTAGGAGGTATTTTTTAATTCAAATATTTTACTGCTTCAGTTGCGGCAACCGCACCATCCGCCGCCGCCGTTACAAGCTGATTCACTTCTTTAGTCCTACAATCACCTGCTACAAAAATTCCATCAACAGAAGTTTTGCAATTCTCACCTGCAATAATATAGCCGTCCTCATTCATGTCTACTACACTTTTAAACGTCTCTGTATTTGGTACTCTACCAATTGCCACGAACACCGCTTTCGCATCCTCTGGAATCGGATCGTCATGGTGGATATGATAGACTTTGGAGCAAATATTTTCTAGATATTTAATTTCATATTTAGCAGTATTGCCATGCCCCACTACCACCACTGGTTTACCAGTATACAAAGCGCCGTCGCAGGTAGCACAATACGAAATCGGTCTATCTCCCGCATCGGCAGTTTGTTTTTCACTCATTTTACGTGGCACTGTACCAGTCGCGATAATCACAGCTTTGGCAGAAAACTCTTCCTCATCCCCTGACAATTTCCATATTTCACCATCTTTTTCTACTTTGTCAATAGTAGTATGTTCTATCTTTGCGCCAAAGTCCAAAGCTTGTTTTTCGATATTTTTCATTAAATCTGCACCAGAAATATTAGAATCTCCCGGCCAATTTCTAACCGAGAGACTCTCTACAATCTGCCCACCAGTTACACCGGATTCAAATACAATTACAGATTTACCAGCCCGACCCGCATAAATCGCCGCGGTCAATCCGGCTATCCCCGCCCCTATAATTGCTATATCATACATTTTATTCAGCTTTTGCTTCTTCTTTAGCTTCAGCAGCTTCAGCAGGCTTCTCACCGTTGTCAGAAGGAACATCAGCAGCATCGACTTCAGGCTTTTCTTCTTCGGCTTCACGAGCGGCAGCCTCTTGAGCTGGATCATAAAGTGATGCAATTACTTGCTCAGCGCTCATTTCTTTATCGGCAAATTCTACACCGACAGGAAGCACGATATCAGACAGTACCAATTTGTCGTCTACATCTTTAAGGTTGATAGCATCAATTATAAGTTCTTTAGGAAGATCGGCTGGTTTAGCTTTCACATCAATTTCCTCAAGTGCTTGAGTCATTGCATAGTGATAAATCTTAGAAGCTTCAGAAGCTTCGAAGTTGATAATTACGATTGGGGTAGTAGCTTCAACTGCAGCATTTGCAGAAACTGCATGAAACTCAATATTCACGATTTTACGAGAAACTGGATCGAGCTGCACATCTTTTACAATTGCAAGTTGCTTTTTACCAGCGATAGTAAGATCAATTGGTGAGTGGTAACCAGCTTCAAGAAGTACCTTTTCGGTTGGTACATATTCAGAAGCGGTTAGGATTGGTTCACCTGCACCATAAACTACTGAAGGAATCAGACCACCAGCTCTTAAATTTTTCAACTTTTTACCAGTTGCTTCACGCTTATCAAGCGCCAAACTATATTCAGCCATTATTTTTTCCTTATCTACTTAACTTTATATTATATTACCACTTTTTATCAAAAAAGTAAAGATTATTTAAGCTCTACTTTTACCATGGCCGGGCGGAGTACTTCCCCTTCGTAAAAATACCCTGGGCGCAAAGTTTCGGCGATAGTTTCTTTTTCGCCCTCACCCTCTGTTGCCACAGCCTCGTGGACATCTGGGTTAAAGTCCGCTCCCACCTCTGATGGAATTTTCGAAAGTCCCAAATCCGTCATGGTCTTTTCTATCGATTTTTTGAGTGGTTCTAATTCCTGATAGGTTGCAATTGCCCGTTCCATATCATCAAGGAGCGGCAAAAACTTCATCACGGTCGCAAGTTTTACGGTCTTACGATCATTTTCTTTTTGCATTTCGATTTGTTTGCGGTAGTTTTCGAAATCCGCTCTCGTTCTCTGTAAATCATTTAAAAGTTCGGCAGTTTTTGCATCAGCTTTTTCTTTTTTCATAATGTTTCCTCCAACATTCTACCTGCATATTTAACCAAAGACATTACTCTAAGATAATTTTGACGAGTCGGCCCCAAAACGCCGATATAGCTATTGTCCGAAAATGGCGAAACAAACTTTGAAATTATCAAAGATACCTCAGAATTCTTGCCAATTGGGTTTTCGTGACCAATAAAGATATTAAGTGGTTCACCTGGGGCAGCCTCTCTTAGCCATGGCTCCAAATTATCAAGAAGTTTCGCCACTGCTTGTACTCTTTGATAATCCATAAATTCTGGCTGAGTAAAGAGACGGGACATCCCCGAAAGATAAAGTTGTCCATCAATCGTAGCAAGACCAAGATTCCCAGTAAGTTCTACCAAAGAATCTACAGCGCCTCTAATTGCGGCATCGGCTCTAGATTGCGAGCTTACTCTCTTTTCTAGAGCGTGCATCGAACGACTTTCGATCGCTTCATCTTTAAATGCCGGAGTATTTTCGGTCATGTGATTTACGTAATGACGATAACCTGCATCAGTTGGTACACGCCCCGCTGATGTATGTGGTTGAGCAATCAACCCCATCGCCTCAAGCCTTGCCATTTCAGCCCGTATGGTCGCTGGCGAAACATCAAAAAGTTTAGCCATCATCACGCTACCAACTGGTGATGCAGTTTCGGCATATTCCTCTATAATTTGAGCTAAAATTTTCTCTTGGCGCTCAGTTATATTCATACTTCAATTATACAAAATTAGCACTCAAAATGCAATAGTGCCAATTTAAGCATGATTCAAAGAGTATTCGTAGAGCTTATTAATAATTTCTTCAAAAACTTCTTCTCTAGAACCATTGCCGGCCACGTTTACGAGAAGTCCCAAAGACTTATAGTGTTCCAAAACTGGCATAGTTTTAGTCCTAAATTCATCTAAACGATTTTCAAATACCGCTAAATCTTTATCATCCTGTCTTTCACCGCGATCATTTAGAATCTGTAATTTTTGAAAACGTGCCATCACGTCTACTTCGGAAATATTAAGTAGCACTGCAGCCTTAATTCTATGACCATTTTTCTCAGCAGTTTCCATCACGGTATCTTCCTCACCGAACCACCGACCGATCGAGGACAAAATCAAAGGATAAGTCTTCAAATCTTCTCTTTCAAAATATGGCAAAACCCAATCGTAAAAGATATTAGTTGGGATCAAATCACCATTACTAGTAAGTTTTTTATGCTGTTCTATTTCTTTGGCTCTAATAATGATACCAGAGGAGAGTAATTTGCCACCAATTGCCTCAGCTAGGCGGACTCCTTGTGTATCCTTGCCAGACATTGGGTAACCGAAGATATTAATCGACCCCGTCCCCAACCATGATCTGATTGCTGCGATTTTTTCTTCCATGTCTTTATTATACCATAATTTACCTCTTTGTCACTTTTCTAAAAATTTTCCTGATTTCGTGCCTAAATTCATAAATTATGTAAATTCCACCCACTAAAAGTACCAAAAGCACCAAATTTAGCGCCACAAAGTTCGAACTTTCTTTAAAAGTTTCCGGCACCAAAGCATAATCCGCTCCATTATTCTCCTTTAATTTCTTACATCGCCCTGTTTCTTCATTATAAAAATACCCTTCCTTGCATTCCTTCGGGCCTTTTTCAGTGTCATATTTCTTACATCTGCCCGTCAAAATGTTTAAATACTGCCCTTCGCCACAAATTTTCTCCATTACCGAAGTAATTTTCACGCAATTTCCCGTCGTCTCGTTAATTACTTTCCCTTCCTCACAGGTTCTAAATTCTTGATAATTGTTTGGTTCGCCCGGTGTGGGCGCATAAGTCACTTTCCAAATTTCGCCGCCAGAGCTATCATAACCAATCAGAGCATACGATGCACCCTTTCTCTGCCCATTCGGATAAACCAATTTATCTAGCACTACACCATTTGCGTCAATTAATTCCAAAACATTTGAAGTGCTTGGATTTTTAGTGATTTTAAGATCCTCCGAAAATTCAGCAAAATATCCTTCCGGAGCAATCATCCCGCTAAGCGGATAATATTTGTTTTTGTATTTAATCGAGCAACCATCTAACCTTACTGTTTCATGCCCACTATTATAAAGTTCGACGAATTGTTCGTTTTGCAAAATCTCATAGTATCCCAAGATTTCCGAAAACACCACGCCTTTACATTGACTCACGCCCTCACTAAGGTCACCGGAATCTTCAAAAGCTTCTTTTAAAACTCCATCACCATCCGGATGATAATTAGAGATATGTTCAAAATTTCCAGTTTCCAAATTCCGCGCGAGAGTCGTTGGATTTTTTGAATCAAACGGAAAGTAGCAGCCATCCTTTCCTGTCCAGCAAACCGAATCCACTATTGCCCCATTATATACCAGACTCAGTGGCCCAGCCTTGAACGCCAAAGTTTTGCCATACCGCACCTGAGCCAGCTCACTTCCAGGTGAGCTGGCTAGTTGGAGGAGGATAGTCTCGCCGCTCGCCCAAATGTACTTGGAAAGTTCCACAAGTTCTGTGACATTTCCACTGGAATTAATATAGCTGATGGACCAGCCGGCGAGCGAAACTTCATAATCGGAGTTTATACGGGCGATTTCTATGATTTCTCCGATATTTTGAACCCCGTCTATTACATACCCCGGGTTCACGGATTTAATGTAAACTTCCGGCACGCTTTCTGCATTTGCATTTTTACAGGCAAAAATCGTGCCAAAAAACATTAATGAAAATATTAAAAATTTTTTCATGAGGCTTTTCTAGCACGGCAATACTAGAAATGCAACCCCCCACGTGGTATAATTAAGGCATGAGCATGTTCGCCTCTTTGGCAATTATAATATTAGCGATTGGGATTCAGACTTTGTTACAACTTTCACAAGGCGTTTTTGCGGTTTTCTATCACCATGCTCTTGGTAAAACCACCGCCAAAAAGGCTGATGATCGCTCGCTTTCTTTCATTCTCGGCGTGGAAATTTTCACCGCCGTTTTTTATTTGCTTACTTACCTTATTGTAAGTTTTGTAATTACCCAAAAAGGCTTTGATAACATTATTCTCGTTTGGATTATGATTGGTATTTTTATTGCCGAAGCTGTATTCTTCTTTTTCTGCTACTATAAAATGGGCAAAAAATACAAAAAGACCAGCCGGCTCTTTGTTAATCGCCACGTTGCTGAAGCTTTAATTTACAAAGCTGAACACGCCAAAAGTCGTACCGATACCATCATTCTTGGTATTGTTACTAGCGCTATTGAGCTTGCCTTCACCCTTCCGCTTTTTGTCATTTCTTCCGTCGAGATTCTCCGCTTTGACTCCCGCTTCGGATTCTTATTCATTGTAATTTATGTCATCGCCGCTACAGCACCACTTTTCGGTACACGTATTCTTTTCCGCGCTAATAATACTCTCGCCGGAATTATGCAAATTCGTAGCTCCAAGAAAAATCTTTATCGCATTCTTATCACCATCGGTTATCTCAGTATTGCCGCTTTAGTATTTATTACAGGAGTAGTTAAATGATCGATGAAAAAGTTTTAAAAAATATTGAATCCGAACTAAAAGTTCATGCTAAAGCTATGGGCATTCCTTCTGGTTCTGCTGAAGTTTTTATTAAAAAATCTTTGCAGGCCGTAGAAAAGAATTTCAAAAATCGGAAACTCGTCACCAAGGACGATATCACTCGCGCGGTAGCAAAAGAGCTTGCTAAATACCATAGCGATTTAGCTTATGTTTATGAAAATTATGATAAAATCATATAAGGAGAAAACAAGATGGGCAAAAAATACGATTTCGACTATATTGTAATTGGTAGTGGGCCAGCTGGTCGCACAGTTGCCGAAAAACTCGCCAAAGCTAAGAAAAAAGTAGCCATTATAGAAGGCAAATTACTTGGCGGCGCTGAAATCAACACCCGCGATCTTCCATACAGAACTGCTCTTGAATTTGCCAAAACTTATCATAAATTTATGAATTATTCCGCCGTTTCTGGTAATTCCACATATTTCAATCTTCCAACTTTGGCCTCTAACATTAATTCCGTCGTCCAAACTGCTAATAAAAAAATCGAGGAAGATTTTACTGCTCTAGAAATCAAAATCATCAACGGTTTTGCTAATTTTCTAGACGCTCACACTATTGCCGTAGATGATAAAGAATATACCGCAAGTAATTTCATTCTCGCTACTGGTTCTCAACTCAAAGCCAACGAAATTTCTGGTTTAGAATCTGTCGATTACATGACTCCAGATCTTGCGCTTCGTGTGCGTCGCCTGCCACGCTTCGTCTTTGTCGTGGGTGGTGGCCCTACTGGCGTTCAAATTGCTGAATATTTTGCTAAGCTCGGTACCGGCGTAATTATCATGGAACGCGGCGCTCACCTTCTTCCTCGTGAAGATGATGAAGTTGGTGAACTCATCGCAAATTACTTCACCGAATCTCTCGGCATTACTGTTGTCACCAATGCTAAAGTTCTTCAAATCACCGAAGATCACATGTCCAAAGTCGTAGTCTTTACCAACGGTGCTGAAGAAAAAATGGTCCGCGTAGATTCTGTAGCTCTTGCTACTGGTTCTGAACCATTCTTAGATTATGGTCTCGAAAACGCTGGTGTAGATTACAAACGCGGCGGCATTAAAGTTGATAAATATTTCAACACTAGCGCTAAAAATATCTACGCTATCGGCGACTGCCTCGGGAATAGTGATTCATCTTCCGAACGCGCCAACCTTGAAGCTTCAATCCTTGCCGAAAATATTCTTCATCGTCAAAAATTCACCGCTAAATATTCTGGGCTTGTTCGCCGCATCAACACCGGTATCCCTATTGCTGTAGTTGGCATGAACGAACGCGATACACTCGCTCGTGACATTAAATGTAAGCGTGCTATTATTCGTTTAGAAACCGTTTCTAGCATTAACTATCCAGAATATCAAAAAGGCTTCGTTAAAATCCTTGCCGATCATTCTGGTCATCTCATTGGCGCCACTGTTGCAGCTCCAAATGCTGAAGATTTAATCAACGAACTCTCTCTAGTACTTGCTCGGCACCTCACTGTGGAAGCTCTTGCTACTACTCCTCATCCACTCGATACTCCAGCAGCCGCTATTTCCCTCGCCGCCAAAAAGCTCTTGTCAAAATAACCCCTTCGTGCTATAATTATAAAAGGTTGCATCGTGGGGTAGAGCAGCCTGGTAGCTCGTTTGGCTCATAACCAAAAGGTCGTTGGTTCAAATCCAACCCCCACAACCATTTTAAAAATCCCAGCGCCGTGAAGGATTAAATTCAAGGCAAAAATCAGGCTAGTTTACCCCCCTAAACTAGCCTGATTTTTTTGTTTACTATTCCTAGAAGTAGAAGTTGTGCTCAGAGGTTACTTTCATATCTTTCTCAGTTGCTACGTCACCGAGAATCTCTAGTGCATAGTATGGATATTTAGAACCGTAGTTGGTATCTGCAGTTTCAAGGCGAGTTTCTACACGACGATAAAGATCGTTAGCTCTACCAGTAGAATCAATTGAAATCTGCGAGTTAGTAATCTTGGTGATATTATCCGATGCGCCATTATTTGCTGGGACTGCATCAGTGCAGGAAGTACCATTGCGACAAAGTAGTTCTACCGAGAAATCAGTATCTGGTTGTTGATACGGCAAGGATACTGAAACCATAAACGTATCATTGCTTCTTCTGCCACCAATCACGCCAGGAAGCTCAATCTCAGCAGTACAATAAAATTCTGCTGAAGCATCGGCTTCGCAATAGGTTAGGAATGATTTATTCTCAACATAGCGGTTGTTGGTCTTAGCCACCTTATCAGCCGTGACATAGTTAGTTCTACCATCATAAATACCAATAAAGTTTGCATAATCACCCTTACTAGCCATATTCACGTTGTTAGTTGGCACAAAGTACATGGTGGCCCGGTCCGTATTATTCCCCTCAACCAAATCAAAGTCACTCATGCGCCATCTTTCGGCAGTCTGCATAATTTTTACTTCAATCGTTGGTGGGACCGCAATTGTGCCGTCGCTAAGCTTTGGAAATCTCACTCTATAACCACTAAAGTTAGCCCAGGTTAGTCTCACATCGCTTCTTACTGAATACCAACTAATCCTTAATTTATCTACATTGTTAAAGCTATTGTGCCCAGAAGAAGCCTTAAAGGTTTGAATTTTCTTGTAAGCTGTAATTGTCGAACGATAATCATACAAATTAGTGTTAATCTTGGTGCAAGTATAAGCCTGGTTGGTTGTAGTTTCTTTTGATCCAGCGGCTACAATTTCGCCACCAACTTTTACTTCTTCCTCAGCATCTTTAGGAATCTTACCTAGAATATGGCCCACCATATAGCAATCTGGATGTTCCATCCACCAAATAATCTCTTCGCAGGTAATTGGCCCAGTGCCAGTTGGCTTACTACGAGCAGCTTTTTTATCTACTTCAACGCATCTACGATAGTTAGCATAAGCTACCTTCGCATCTTCGGTACCAGCTAAAGCCGAGTCATATGCAGATTGTGACAAATCGTCATTGGAGGTTCTAGAAATTTCCGAAATAATCACCATTGCAAAGCTCGTTGAAAGAATTACCAAAATCAAGGTCGAGAACGCCACAATATAATACGATGCCGCCCCTTTCTTAAACCCCTTTAGTTTTTGATTTAGTTTTGACATTAGGAACCTCCAGCCATTACGGCAAAGTTAAATTTATTAATTGCGCAATATTCAAGCTCCGAGAATTCAGAGGAAGGCGGCTTACAAGTAGTGCCTGCCTGCTTAATATTAATTCCACCTCGTCTTGTCCCGAGAATAAATGATGCCGAATAAAACAAATTCAATCTAGTCTGGCTAAGTGCTGGCCTTGCTACATACAAATCATAAAGCACCAAATCCGAAGAGTCGTTACCAGTCATCATTTCCGCAATATCTTCTTTATCATTGTCAATCATCGAACTAGCAATCTCTAATTGATTTGGGATATAGCTCTGACGATAATTTTCAAATTTGGTATAACCACTACCTTGGGATTTCATTACATTTACACAAACCGATCTTTCATCATCATAAACTTTTACCAAACGAATTGGAACTGGATTTCCAGATTTATCTCTAGAAGTTACAATTTCTTCCCAACGATAATTTCTACGCACACCAAGCCTTGCTCTAGTAGCACCAGAGACTTGTCGTCTGTTAATGTTACCCATATATTGACGTGTGCCAAACCAGCCTAAATCAGAAGATGAAACATCCTCAAAGTAACCCGAATTCCAAATATACGTATAAGTACCGGTACAGATGCCGCCATACACTGGCATCAAACCATAATTCTGACCGTCCGAAGTTACAGTACCCATTTTTACAAAATAAACAAAGCTGTAGCCATTATCTTCTTCACATTTTCTGCGATCGTCACTACTTGGTTTGTAATAAATCTCGCACATCCTCGTTACCGGATCAGATGTCGCATTTTGAATTGAAACTCTAAAGTCATCCACAAGATCCATGCCTACCGAGTTTACTTGATTCAAAGTAATGCCTCTTCTATAAGAAGCCGAGACGTTGTTAATCAGAAAAACTAGCATCAAAGACAAAATTGCAATAAAAATCAAAGAAAGCGAAAGCTCAATTAAAGTAAAACCTCCACGAAAGTTTTTCTTCATGCTTTTATTATAGCATAATCTCTTTACCTTGTGGTGCATTTGTTATCCCCACCATCTGTTTCAATCATCACCACGCCGCTTGCGTTCCTCGAGTTTTTGATCAAGCGGATGTTTTGGCGTGGTATGCCACCACTTTCTCCACGGTTATATGGGCTAATACAGAAGTTGAGCTCATCAGTCTTAAATTTAGCACTACCAGGAGAATCATCAAGATATTTTTTAAGTAATTCCGTAATTGCCGGATAGCTATGCCCACTTTCGTAAGCACCCTTGGCTTGCAAAGCTTCTTTGTTCACATCAATCACTGTACCAGGCATCACCAAAGTATTAATGGTACCCGAACGCGGATGCCTTACAATCAAAATCGAACCAGAAAAGACCGATCCATCAATATTCTGCACATCGGTTTCCCATCTTAAAGAGAATTGCTCCGGTTGAGCTAATTCTACAGTAGTGATTCTACCTCTAGCATCTTTTGGTGTGCGCACTACGTTTACATTCAAAGATGACATAATTTGTGATACCGTACCGGTTGCGCCATAAGGCGGTTCAACGTCGCCAATTACATCGTAAGAAAAGACCGGACGGCCATCATAATCAGTGATATCTTTACCAGCAAAATCAGTCTTTTCCCCAAACACGATTAGCCTACCATAGATTGCAGTTTCACTGTTCCCTTGCCCACCACTCTGTGGGTTGGAAACCATTGAATAGATGCCTCTTAAATACTCCGCAAAACTCTGCACCGAGTCATTATATTTTTGCTGATCAATTGCGTTACCCATCGAAAGAGCCACCCCTAAGAAAAGCGCAGCTGTAACACCCAAAAATAGGGTCACTTCAATCAATGTAAAGCCCTTACGCTTACTCATATATATATTATAGCACAAAAAATGGTCGGGGTACTTGGATTCGAACCAAGGACACTGCGTGTATAAGACGCATGCTCTAACCAACTGAGCTATACCCCGAACGCTGTTTATATTATATCATCACAGCAAAAAACCGCCAAGATGGCGGTTTTTGCATAGCAACTACTAATTATTTTTTCTTGAGGGTCAAGAAACCGTTGCGTGGGTTTTCACAAACTTTGCGATCAGCTGGCAAATCACAAGCGGTACCTTTGCCGCCGTCAGCATTCTTAGTGAAGAAGTAAATAGTCTGCTTCTTGCCGCCGCGGAGAGTAACCTCTGATTTGCGTAGATAGTATTTTACACCTTTACCGTTGG
>Ga0265298_10009344_pt1 | contig 11687 bp, 13 predicted proteins | sample AusTroGonzalo_MG_3_FD_193486 | JGI IMG/M metagenome (GOLD analysis project Ga0265298, IMG submission 193486) | Bovine rumen microbial communities from tropical cattle in Woodstock, Queensland, Australia - Gonzalo_01 | ecosystem: Host-associated > Mammals > Digestive system > Stomach > Rumen ...
GCCCACTCAAGAAGCTCGTCTCTCGTTGCCGGCCATGGAGCATCCTCCATCTTCGACGCTAATTCTAATGTCCAATACATATCTAACTATTTTATTTTTCGGGCTGCAAAAATAGTATAAAATTTCATTCTGTCAAGAAAAATTTTATAAAAATTTTTCTCGTAGGGACATGGCGCGCCGCGTCCCTACATTTTATCGTGGTTGCCATTTCAAATCGCCTTCCGAAAACACCCTCGACATCACAAAAAACATGTCCGACAAACGATTCAAATATCTCATTATCACAGGGTTAACCTCATGTTGCCTGCTCATGCGCACCACGTCTCTCTCAGCACGCCTGCACACAGTCCTGCAAACATGGCACTTCGACGCCAACAGGTTTCCGCCAGGGATAATCAGGCTGTTCAACGGCTTTAGGCCTTCGTTCATCTCGTCGATGAACTTCTCGATGCCTTCCACGTCGGCCTCTTCCATCTGCGGAAGCTGTTTTTTAAGCTCAGAATTCTCGTCAGTCGCCAACAAGCACTCCGCAACCAAAAGACGCTCCTGAATCTTCTTGAAAACGTCGTTATACCTTTCTGTCGAGTCCATCAGCACCGCGATGAAGGCACTCAGCTCGTCCAAGGTGCCGTAAGCCTCCAAACGAAGGTCGTCCTTGCCTACCCTTGTGCCGTTAACCAACGACGTGGTGCCCTTGTCGCCCGTTTTTGTGTAAACTTTCATACCTTTAATATATAATGTTCTTTTTTTAACCTTTCCATGATAAAAACCAGCCCAAACCGCCAGCAGTCGATGCTCAATCGCACCTTCTCGTCACCAATCAGCCTCTCCCAATCTCTCTCATTCTGCTTGCCGCGATGAATGTCCTTCACAATCATCACAACATCATTTTCATTAAAAATCAATGGATTATCGTTAATAAAATCTTTCAGGTTTTTATCAATATCATCGAATGGTTTTTCCAAAACGCGTTCATACAGGCCAAACACCATCGGCGAATGCAGATGATATTTCCCCTGCGCTTTTCTACGATATTTCAAATAACTGATAATCATTGATTTAAACGATGGGGACGCAATTGCGTCCCCATATTTTTGTCGCCTTCGGCGAGAAATCATTCAAAATCTGTTTTCAAAATCTTTCAAAATGTTTTACGAAGAATATTTTGTTTGATTTTTTAAAAGATTTTGTTTGATTTCTGCCCTTTAGGGCACCGAATTTATTTCTTTATGAATTTTACAACGCTGCTGTTGATCTTCACGAAATAAACGCCGTTTGCGAGCTCAGCCACGTTGACTGTGTTCTCGCCTGCGTTCACGTTGACGTTCATCACCACGCGGCCAGTCATATCGATGACCTGTGCCTCTGCTGCTGTCTCAGCCTCGATCTTGACGATGCTGTTGGCTGGGTTCGGGTAGAGGTTGAATTTCACTGCCTCGTTCTCGTCGACTGCGTCATAGCCCGAGTAGACCTTGAACTCAGCGACTTCCCATGTCGAAGCTGCTGTGTCTGTGCTGGTGTATTTGAATGCGATGTACAAAGCGTTCATACCGGTTGTGTTCATGGTGTAGTTGGTGTTTGCCCAGACATAGTCACCTGTCGACCAGTTGAAATTAGCTGTGATATTTGTCCAGTTGAACTCGTTAGGATCGCTCATGCCGTCATACTCTGTTGAATACAAGCACTCGAGAGCGTTGCCGTCGAACTTATAAGCGTTCATGAAAGCGATTGTCAAAGTATTGTATGAGCCGCCGCCGATGATGTTAGGTGTGATGAGCCAGTCCTCGTTGGCATGGTTGGTGCTGCTTGCATAGCCGCTCATCTTGGCGTAAGGAATGTTATTGTATGAGCCTGTTCCCCACTCTTGCTCGCCTGCCACGTTGTAAGCGATGAATGGTGCGAGACCTGCTGCAAAGTCTGATGCGAAGATGCATTCAACATTCTGTGTTGTGACGTTTGCTGTCGGATAGGTGCCATCGGTCTTGTAGTCGATGTTAGCGCCACTGTTGGTGTAAGGGAACACAGCGAAATGCCATGTTGAGTTAGGTGTAAGCTGCTCGAAATACACGCTTGTGCCTGTAGTGTTGTATGCCACATGACCGTCTGAAGGATCTGTGTCATTCTCAATAAGATTGCCGTCTGTTGGCACTGTGATGTTGCCTGTTGAGCCGATCACCACATAGCCTCTTGGGAGCTGTGCGCCTGTCGAAGCTGTCCATGTGAGTGTCACCTTGGTGATGTCAAGAGCAGCCTGGAAGTTGGTCGGATAGTTGCTCGGCTCCGGATCGATGACTGGAGTGCCGCCAACCTTGTAGATGTAAACCAAACCAGTAACGTTTGATGATGGTTTGTAGCATCCGAACAAAGGAGTTCCTGTGGGTGTTGAATTGTTGATGTTGAAACGCATGATGTTCTGCTCAACGGTGGCATCGTTTGAGGTAGGTACAAAGCCATCGCCGTCCATTGTGAGAGTCCATTTGCCTTTGTCGTCAAGAGCAGTCTGGGTCTTGAGGTAGTTGCCACCACCTGCTGCGTACAGATAACCGCCTTTCACCTCATCGTAGAATGTGAAAGCGCTGCCTTCCAAGCCTATTGTGATCTCGTAAGGCTCTGTCTGGCTTGATGGATCTGTTGCGACTGATGTTGTAATACTACCACCGCTCTCTGCGATTTCAAGAGCATGACGGTTGTTTGTTTTCTGATATGACATCACAAATGCTGTGCCTTCATCGTTAAAACCGACGAGGAGCACTTTGTCACCAGCGCTCAGCTCTGATGCCGATGAAACCTTTGTGTAGGTGTTGGTCTGAGACATCATACTCAAACCCATTAACACCACTGCTAATAACAGTAAAGTTTTCTTCATGTTTTTAATTTTTTAAGTTATTACTAAATCAAATTCCTATTTTTTATCGCCTTTGGCGAGAAATCTTTCAAAATCTATTTTAAAATCTTTCAAAATGTTCTTCGTAGGTTATTTTGTTTGATTTTTTAAAAGATTTTGTTGGATTTCTGCCCTTTAGGGCATCCATTTATTCCACTTTTTCAACAGCCTTAATCTCCGGGATCACGCTTTTCATTGTGTTCTCGATGCCGTTTTTCAGTGTCTGCGTGCTGTGTGGGCAGTTGGCGCAATGTCCTGTAAGCTTCACCCACACCGTCATGTCGTCGTCGAGGCGCACAAACTCCACGCCGCCGCCGTCAGCCTTCAAGTAAGGCTCAATCTGCGTCAGTATGTTCCTGACTTTCTTTTCTATAGCTGCTTTATCCATCTTAGACCAATTCAATAACTCTACGTGCCACTTTCTCAAATGCCGCCGTCACCGGACCGAAGTTGCCGAAGGTGTAAGGTGTTCCCTTGTCGCCCGCGCTGGCGATGTTCTCGTCGATCGGGATGGCTCCGAGGAACGGTATTCCGAGCTCTTCGGCGAACTGTTTTCCATGGCCTTCGCCAAAAATGTAATATTTCTTCTCCGGCATGTCGCTCGGCGTGAAATATGCCATATTCTCGACCAAACCCAGAATCGGGACGCTCACGCCCTTGTGTTTGAACATGTTAGCGGCGCGACGCACATCGGCGAATGCCACTTTCTGAGGTGTCGTCACGATGACAGAGCCCGCGACTTTGAAGTTCTGCGCCAGACAAAGCTGTATGTCGCCTGTTCCCGGAGGCATATCGACCACCAAAAAGTCGATCTCACCCCAGTCGGTCTCGGTCATGAGCTGTGTGAGAGCGCTGGTCGCCATAGGTCCGCGCCAGATGAGAGGCGTGCTCGGGTCGACCATCATGCCGATGCTCATCAGCTTGATGCCGTATTTCTCGAGCGGCACCATGTATGTCTTGCCGTCTTTGTCGTAGCACCGCGGCTGCTCGCCCTCAATACCGAACATGATCGGCACCGACGGACCGTAGATGTCGGCATCGAGCAAACCCACCTTAAAGCCTTGTGTGGCAAGGGCTACCGCAAGATTCACCGACACTGTCGACTTGCCCACGCCGCCTTTGCCTGATGCCACCACTATGATATGTTTCACCTTCGAGAGCATCGTGACAGGCGCAGTCGGGATGATGTCAACATCGATGTCACCAAAATTATCGTTCAAAATCTTCTTTGCCGACTCAAACAAAAACTGATTTTTCTCGTCATCCACGTCATCCAAAACGAGCTTGAAGCGGACGAGGTTCTCCCCCACTTCCAAATCCTTAATCATTTGAGCATCAACGATGTTACTTCCTTTAGGGAAATAAACAACGTCTTTTAAAACTTCCAAAACCTTCTGTTTCGACGGTATCATTACTAAAATTTTTTAATCAAAATAAGACTACAAAGATACAACTTTTTTAAACACGCAGCAAAAATTTTTCTGTCGCCTCCATAAACCCTTTGGGGTCATCCACATGTATCCAATGCCCCGACTCAGGGAGCGTAACAAGCTGATAATCAGTGAATTGTCTCTCAATTTGTTCAACATCTTTATCCACAATATAATCCGACTTGCCACCTCTGATAAACAGCGTAGGACCTTCGTAAACGCCTTTGTCTTCAAGGCCTTTGCTTATCTCTTCAATGTTTTTGTAAATAGATTTCAGATACGGCTTCCACCTGAATCCATGTTCGTGGCTAAATGACAGGTTTTTCAGCAAAAACAGCAGAATCCGCTTCTCAAAATTGTATTTTGCGAGCTGTTCCTCCACGTCGCTGCGTCTTTTCACATGTTTCAAATCGACGTTGCCCATTGCAACAAGGAACTCCAGATGCTGCAGCGGATGGTCGAATTTCCTTGGACTGATATCCAGAACCTCCAGTCGCTCAACGAGTTGCGGGTTCTCAAATGCCAGCATCATGGCAATCTTGCCGCCCATGCTGTGACCAACGACGTAACATCTCGTAATATGTTCATAATCAAGCACTTTCTTCACATCACGAGCCATCACCTTGTAGTTAAACGTCTCATAATGCGGCGACTGTCCGTGGTTGCGCATGTCGGGCACAATCACGTAAAAACCCAGCTCCGCAAAGCGTTTGCCGAAGTTATCCCAGTTGTCGGAAAGGCCAAGCACGCCGTGCAGCACCACTATCGGCTTGTTCTTTGGGTCACCGTATTTTCTGTAAAATAACATATTATCTTTTTTATTCTCTCGCAGATTTCGCAGATATCACAGATATTTCTGTTCTTTCTCTGCGGGATTGCTCGCGTCGCGAGCTGCAGATTTCGCGGAAGTCTTCGTTGATAGTATTATTTCTGCGTTTTCTGCGGTATCTGCGAGAGACTATTTTTCTTTCGTATCAATTATTATCGTCACTGGACCGTCATTGATGAGCTCCACTTGCATGTCGGCGCCGAATTCACCAGATTCGACTTTGCGCCCAGATACTTCCGCTAACCTCTTGAGAAACAATTCGTAAAGAGGTATCGCATGTTCCGGTCGCGCCGCCTTGATGAAACTCGGACGGTTGCCCTTTTTCGTCATCGCGTGAAGCGTAAACTGGCTCACCACCAGGAAATCGCCCCCAATCTGGTTGATGTCGAGGTTCATGGCGTTGTTCTCGTCAGCGAAGACACGCAGCTTCGTCAGCTTCTGGCAAAGATATTCCACATCTTCCTGATTATCAGCCTCTTCGATGCCAAGAAGCACCATAAAACCCTTCCCTATCGCCGACTTCAGCACGCCGCCGATGGTCACCGAAGCCAGACTCACACGTTGTATTACAACCCTCATAATTATTTGTTATATATCGTGTTGTAAAGACGTGCCATGGCGCGTCTCTACGGTCTGCAAATGTATGTAATTATTTTCAATAAAAGGCAACCCTGCATTAAAAAAATATGTATTTTTGCAATCACTATGGAAACGAAAAGACAACAGAAAATCTCGAAGCTGATTCAGAAAGAACTCAGCGAGATATTCCAGAGGGAGATAAAAACCCAAGGAAACATAATGATTACGGTGACCAAGGTCAACGTGACCAGCGACATGTCGTATGCCCGCGTCTACCTCAGCGTGTTCGGTCCCGACAAAGAGACGAAGACCGCCGTGGTGAAAGAGGTTAACACCATGGGCAAAAGCATCCGCGGCAAACTCGGCGACCGCATCAAATTGCAGGTAAGAGTGATTCCGGAGCTGCAGTTTTTCGAGGACGACTCACTCGATTATATTGAAAATATTGACAATCTGCTCAAATCTTGAAGCTGCCGTTATTCATAGCGCAACGTTATCTTCTTGCGAAGAAAAGCCACAACCTCATCAATATCGTGACATGGATCTCCATCGTCAGCGTGGCGGTGGCGGCGTTCGCCATGATTTTCGTGCTCTCTATTTTCAACGGCTTCAACGTCGTCATCAGCGACAACATCCATAAGATGTCGGCCGATTTGCAGATCACCTCCGTCAATGGTAAGACAGTGAATATCAACGACTTCCCTTTTGAGAAAATCAGGGAGATAAAAAATGTGGAGCTTGTTTTGCCGACCATCACAGAGGATGCGCTGTTCCGCAACCAGGACAAGCAGCAAATCGGGCAGATAAAAGGCGTCCCGGCGGAGCTTTACACAGTTGAGCGAATCGACAATTCCATAATAAAATCAGGCAGTTTCGGCACCAACGCCGATGTCGCTTTCGCCATACCAGGCATCGGGATGGCATATTATCTGGGCATCAACCCGAACAGTCCGTTTGCGATGGTGCAGGTGTACGTGCCACGCCGAGGCAACGCCTCTTCCTTCAATCTCGAAAACAGCTTCAACACAGGCCAACTCGTTGTAAATGAGACCTTTTCGACCCTTCAGGACATCGACGAGACAACGATTTTGGCTCCTTACGAATGGCTGTCGGAACTCATTGGTTATGATGAACTAGCATCGGATGTGGAGATTTTCATCAACCAATCGGCAAATCTGAACAAAATTAAAAAGGAAATCAAAAAAATAGTCGGCCCGGATTATCGTGTCCTCGACCAATACGAGCAGCAGTCGACATTGTATAAGATGATGAAATCGGAAAAACTCGCTGTGTATCTGATACTTGTGTTTATCTTGGTGATGGCCACGTTCAATGTCATCGGCTCGCTGTCGATGCTCATCATCGAGAAGAAGAAAGACACTTCCACCATCCGTGCCATGGGCGGCGATAACTCATTGATTCGCAGCATCTTCACCAACGAAGGCATGATTATTTCGGTTGTCGGCGGCATCATCGGCCTGATTCTAGGCATCATCGCGGTGCTGTTGCAGCAATATGTAGGCATCATCCGTCTTGGCGACGGCACCGGCAGCTACATCGTTGAGTATTATCCTGTTGCGCTCCAGCTAAAAGACGTTCTCATCGTCCTCGCCACCATCACCATCATCGGTGGCATCGCGGCATTCAGCACGGTGAGGGTTTCGATGAAAAGACTATAATTGTCATTTCGACTGAAGCTTGATTTAAGGCCGATGTCGCGTAAAAACCCCAAACGAGCTGCGCAAACACGTAAAAAGGGGATTTGACTCCCCTTCTTATTCCTATCCGCTACCGTCATAAGGGCGGGCGTTGAATCGGTTTTACTGACAGGCCTGTTCCCTGTCAAACGGATTTGTGTTGCAAAATTACAAAAAATTTTAATTGATAATCAAAAAGTTGAAAAAAAAATTAATGATAAAAAATAAAAGCCCTGTATAATCAAAAAATCAAAAAATCCATTTTTTTAAATTAAATAGTACATTTTTCGACAAAAACATAAGGCTGTGTATTGTTGCACAGCCTTATTTGTTTAATGGCTTTTAAATGCCTTTTGTCAGACGTTTAAATCGAATTTAACACCTGCTTCACCTGCTAACAGCTGCTGCGTTCTCTCAATGTTATTCTCGTATATGTGAACGTTACCAATGTACAGCGTTATGGAGTTTAAAGGCAGGTTTATCTGACGTGATATCAAATACAACTGGTACATATCAGACGGCAACCCGAGATTAGCGTCGCTGCTTCGCTGATAAGCAGTCATGACCAGACCTCCGTTGTCTATCTGGAACTGCACAAGCGAGATACACGGTGCCTGATTGCTCTCGGCATCGGTGGCACCGAGAAACAGCACGTAGTTCTTGCTGTTGCGCTTTTCCCTGTTGATTTTGGCGATTAACGGAGGCAGTTTCTCCATATAAGTCGGGTAACTGTTAACCAGGACTGAACCGCAATAGTCCCACCACGTTATTCCGGCTTCGCGGTAGCGTTCTGTCATACGTTCGCCTTCCATGAAAAGCTGCAGCTCACTCTTCAGCTTGCCACGCGCTATCGGATGGCCTTCAAATATTTCCAGAAGGTCGGCAGGTGTCAGAACCATGCTTTCATTAAGCAGATATCGGATATTTCCCTTCTTGTTTGTCTGGCTTTTCCCTTCGGTCAGAATCTTGTTCAGCATTTCATGGTATTTGTTCATACAGCCTCCTTTCTCTTATACATCATGATGTCAAGATACGATGTGTTGTAATTCATGTTTTCCTTGACGGTAATCTTCTCGGCTCCGATAAACGGATTGGCGGTCACACGGCCATCACCAAGCCACTCGCACAATTCGACGATGGAACTCTTGTTAGAGGTGAAGTAAACGTAACTGGTGCCCTGTAAAACGCGCAGAACGTCAAGATAGTCGCCAAGTTTCCAGTAGAGGTTGTTGTAGGTGGTGCAGTCGGTGCTCAAATACGGAGGGTCAACGAGCCAAAGCACGTTTTTCTCATTTTTGAACCGCTCAAATATTTCCTTGTAGTCGCCTTTCACAACCTCTATGCCGTCAAGGTAACCGTCTGCAGGGCTGTAGTCGTTAAGGCGCACATTGTTGTAGAAGGTCTGCTTTTTCAGTCCCTCAAGCGAGGTTTCGTACTTCATCGAGAACAACAGGGATGACGAAATCGACACAAAGTCAACAAAGCCAGTCTCTTTTTCAAGAATTGAAATAATGGCTTCCTTTTTCTCCTTCGGGATCAGCGAATGCCTCTTCAGTCCGGCCACAACCTCCCTGAAGGCGTGCAGCAGACGGTTTGTGTTCGGGATGTTTCTGACCCTGTCGGCAAAGTTGTCGAAATCGTTGAAGATGACTCTCGCATCAGGCCTTTCGTCCTTTGATATGCGTGCCAGAAGCCCGGAGCCGCCGAACAGGTCAACGATTGTTGTACACTCTGGATACAGCTTCAGAACCTCTCTGTAAGCCGATGCGAAGTTCCGCTTCTGCCCTTGGAACGGCAATGGTGCGGACGACCAATTTTTGGTTTTTGCTGTCATTTTTTGTTTTGGTTTTAAGTTATTGTATATGCGGTTTCAAAATTTTGGTTTTGGTTCTAAATAATTTTGGTTTTTGGTCTGCGTGTAACAAAAAATGCGTATTTTTGCAGTCTCCTACCATTATTAATGATAAAAGGTGCTGACACACCAAGAAGACTTACGCCTTCTGTCGTGGTGTGTCAGCACCTTTGTCGTTGCTCTGGGGTAGGAGCCGAGCAACGGAGATGGAGGGCTTTTTAGTGCCTTATTGTCTGCTCAGCAATTCATCAATCTTGCTCTTGCATTCTTCTCGGTAGTTCTGGAGACCGTCAAGCTCCTGCGCATGCTGTTCTGTCGATGTGCCGTTCAGAATGATGGCCTCCACTTCATCCTGGCTGTATCTCTTGCGGATAAGGCCGGAGATGAACTTGCCGCGCATATTTTCATTGTTGACATCCTTTGCGTTGATGAGTGTCGAGCCGTCAGCCTCGTCACCGGTGTATGAGTAACCGTTAACCGGTGTCTCGCTCTCACCTTCCGTGAAGCTAACCTGTGCCTCATCCAGAAACAGTCTGAATTGCTCCTCGTTCTCCTTGAAGAATGTCATTCTCTGTCTGTAATTTACTGTGTTCATTTTTTTGTTTTTACGGGTCGGTTATGCTGTAGAAGCACCTTCCGCCCTGAAGATTCTGTTTAATAATTTGCGCATCAATCGGGTCATTGGGGTCAATCTCCAAGTCCTTCAGCTGACTGATGATTTTTTCCGAACCGGTGAAAACAATGTGCTGAACCCATTCTGTCGTTTCACCTCCGTCTTTCTCAACTTTCTCCTCCATCAGAAACTGGATGGTGATGCAGTTGTCGTGGTATTTTGAAGGAGTAACTTTGAAGGCGGTTATTTTAATGTGCCTGCCAAAGATATCCTCCAACCGAACCTTTGTGCCGGTCAGCCCTCCGCTGACCTTTGCCACTTCACTAAATTTTGCCATATTGAGTACTCTTAATAAGTTTTTACTGTTGCAATGTTTAGCCCAGCCGAGCCATGAGCATACGGCTTGTTTGTACTGTTTTTCGGTCAGCTTCCCATCCTCGTACATCTTCTCGAATTTGGCTACGTTCCGCGCCATGTTTTTCTTGATGCTCTTGCGCATCAGCGTATGGGTGTGGAAGCACACATATCCGAGAAAGTCGATGCCGCGACTGTCAACAGGGAATATCTGATAGTTTGACTTCATCATAAGGTTCCGCTGCTCGGCCAAATAGTGGTTAATCGTCAATAAAACGGCGTTTAACGTGTCTTTATCGGCTGCGAGTATGACTATGTCATCGGCGTACCTGTAATAATAGCGCAGGCGCATTCGCTCCTTCGCCATGTGGTCGAGTTCCGACAGATATAGGTTTGCGAAAAACTGTGAGAGATAGTTTCCGATAGGTATGCCCTCGCCTTCAGGGACGCTGTCGATAATCGTATCAAGCAGCCACAGAAGGTCAGTGTCTTTCAGCTTGCGACGGATAACAGTCTTCAGAATGCCGTGGTCGATGGTCGGATAAAACTTTCGGACATCGAATTTCAGACAGAACGCCGTGCCTTCAGGGTCTGTGCTAAGGTCACGCTGCAGCTTGTGGAGACAGGCGTGTATGCCGCGTCCCTTGAGACAGCTGTAAGTGTCAGACGTGAGCGTTGAGACCCATATAGGCTCCACGACCAGCATTATTGCCCATTGGACTACACGGTCGCGGAACGGCAGCTTGCTGATGATGCGTTCCTTCGGTTCGTATTTCTTGAAGATTTTGTAAGGAGAGACACGGTATTTGTGACCTAACAGCTCGTTCCTTATATTAATAAGGTTGTTTTCGAGGTCGGCGGCGAATTCTATTACATCCTTGCGGTCATGTTTGCCACGGCTCGCATTGATGTACGCAAGCCGCAGGTTTTCCATAGATGTAAGGCGTTCATATAAAAAGCCGTACTTTTTCATGTCGTGTCAGTGTGTCTGCTTAAAAGTCTTCAGAACCGTCGAGCTTTAATTTAAAGCCTACCAGTACCTTTTTTGTCGTAATCTTCTGGCCAGTGCCAAGGCCTTCCCCTTAATGACTGCTAAGTATAGAGGCGCGGAGATGTTCGCATTCGTATTCGTGGCCGAGTTGTTCGTGTTCGAGTTGGACGCGCCTGCATTCGCACCATTGTTCGCATTACCGCCTGCGAGACGAACCACCGCTTCAGGGAACAGCCTGCTCCGTCATTCGGAACACCGCAAAGATACAACAAAAAAACTTTGCAACAGCAAAAAAATGATACTCAATTTGTCAAAGAACGATTTTTGAAAAAATCGAAATTTTAAAAAAAATTTCGACAACGAACCCCCTCAAAGGGGATTCGTTGTAGTTTCGTTTTCGTTTTATTCGATTTGCGGGTCGTCGCTAAATACGCAGAGAGGCGCGGAGATGCCCGCAG
>Ga0265298_10009345_pt1 | contig 11687 bp, 10 predicted proteins | sample AusTroGonzalo_MG_3_FD_193486 | JGI IMG/M metagenome (GOLD analysis project Ga0265298, IMG submission 193486) | Bovine rumen microbial communities from tropical cattle in Woodstock, Queensland, Australia - Gonzalo_01 | ecosystem: Host-associated > Mammals > Digestive system > Stomach > Rumen ...
GCGTTTCTGTCGGGATAGTTCTCGGTATCTTTTCCGAAATAATTTAAATTCGTTAATGATAACGGCACACGGAACTGCATTCCGACTTTCGGGAATGAAGTCACCGTCTCCATCGGCTCGACGCGGTTAGTGATGGCAATGTTGCCTTCGCCGTCAATAAGATAGACCTTGTTGACCACGATTTGCAGTTGCCCCATGTTGTCGTAATACTCCACATTGGCATTCACAGCCACTGTATTGGCATCTTGACGTTCGAAGTGCAAGCCGCCTGCCTTCGCAGTCAGGTGCTGCAATCCTGCCTTTTTCCAACGTGGTAAGGCCCAACTGTCGACCTCGTCATTCAAGGTAGGCGCGCGCCAGAAGTTGTCTTTGAGACTGCCTTTCAGCAGCTCCTTTCCTTTCACGACATACGAAATGATCTCGCCCGTGGTCTTGTCGAAAGCCACCGAAAAATCATCGTTGTAGACCGAGCAGTTGCCTGCATTGAACTGCACTGCCTTTTCGCCAACCAAGGGCATCAGCTCCTCCGAAGGCCAATCCAGCTTGAACTCATCGTAGGCAACTTCCTTTCCCGCTGGCATAGCCAACTCATCTTCTTTCAGCCTCACCGAGAAACGCACAAAGAACTCCTCGCCAGGATGGCCGTAAATGCGCAGACGCTGGATGTTGAAATGTGTCGATTCGTATGGTTTGAGATCAAGGTTGAACTTTTCCTTTAGCAGCTCCCTCTCGGCAGAGAAGATGGTATAATCACATTCGTATACAGAGGCATCGGTGAAAGCATTCCAGTTCTTCACTTCAAATTCCCCTGCCTTCAAGTCAATGGCTTTGAACTTGATGGGTTGATACACCTTTTTCACCTCGGCGGCATGATGATGCGGTATCCTATCAGAACTGACTATGCCATTAGCGCAAAACGCATCATCGTCGCCTACGCCGTAGGCATGACCGAAGTCGCCGCCAACGGCATACCATATTCCTTCCAAAGGAAGTTCTGGGTCTGGTTCGCTGACTATAAAACTCTGGTCCACCCAATCCCAAATGCAGCCGCCTTGCAGTTGCTCGTTGGCCTCAATCACATCCCAATAGTCCTTCAAGCCGCCCATGCTGTTACCCATCGCATGGCAGTATTCCACCATGATAAAGGGACGATGATATACGCTATCAAGACCTTCATCCACAAAGCGTTGAAAGTATTTCGGGCTGGCGTACATCAAGCCGATGACATCAGTATTTCTGTCATAAATGGCTCTTTCGTATGTCACGGGGCGATAAGGGTCACGTTCCTTCATCCAGTTGTAAGTGTATTCAAAATTGACACCGTTGCCGCACTCGTTGCCCATCGACCACATGATCACTGAAGGATGGTTCTTGTCGCGCTCCAGCATGTTGCGGTTGCGCGACCAAACCATTTCCTTGTATTGCGGATCTTTGGCAAGGCTCTTTTCTCCGTAGCCTTGGGCGTGGGATTCGCAGTTGGCTTCATCCCAAACGTAAAGTCCATATTTATCGCAGAGTTCGTACCAATATGGGTCATCAGGATAGTGGCAGGTGCGCACCGTGTTGATGTTCATCTGCTTCATCAATGCGATATCGCGTTCCATCGACTCGCGCGAAATGACGTGGCCCGTATAAGGGTCGTGTTCGTGGCGGTTGACACCTTTTATTAATACGTACTGACCATTGACTAGAAGTTTGCCGTTCTTGATTTCCACATTTCGGAAGCCAATATGGTTCTCCAAACGCTCAATCTCCTTACCTTTCTTATCCAAAACCTTGATTTCCAATCGATAAAGGTTAGGATATTCTGCCGACCAAGGCTTGATGTTAGGTATAGGTTTATCTAAACCAAGAGTAGCAAATAAACCAAATTCTGCATTCTTCATCAGTTCTTCCATACGAGCCAACTCATTCTCACCATCATATATCGTCACAACCACTTTTTCATTTTTAAAGGCCTTACCCGTAAAGTTTGCATAATTCAAGCGAATAGCAAATTTTCCATTGCGATAGGTCTCATCCAAACTGGCAAACACCTCATAATCATCAATATACGATTTTGGTTTGGAATAAACTATCACATCGCGCTCAATGCCGCTCAAACGCCAAAAATCCTGACACTCGAAGTAGGAGCCATTGGAGAAACGATACACCTTCACGGCCAACTTGTTTTTGCCCACCTTGACGTATGGCGTGAGATCAAAGTCAGCGTTGGTCTTGGCATCCTCGGTATAGCCCACAAACTGTCCGTTTACCCAAAGGTAATAGGCTGACTTCACCGCACCGAAATTGATAAAGGTCCGGCGGTCTTTCCATATTTCGGGGATGTCGAACTCCGTGACATAACAGCCTACGGGGTTGTCCACCGTTGGGGCAAAAGGCGGCTCGTTGGGACGAAACTCGTTGTCCACATTGACATAGATAGGCGTTCCGTAGCCATTCAGTTCCCAGTTGGCTGGTACTTTGATGGTTCCCCACGAGGAAACATCATAGTCCGCCTTGTAGAAATCGGCAGGGGCTTTTGAGGGTGAGTCCACCCAATAAAATTTCCAGTCGCCGTTGAGGCATTGCGACCATTGCTCTCCAACAGGGATGACATTCGTCCGAGGAAGCTCTCGGTTGATTTCATAGATGTTGACATCGTTCCAAGCGTTCAGCTCGGCTTCAGTTTGGGCTTGGAGGCCTATTGCAGCGATGAGGCAAATTAGGGTAAGAGATAATTTTTTCATTAGGTTTTGCTTTATGATTAAGTTTCCCATTCGGGGAATGGAGTTTTGATGTATGAAACGCGGCGGCCTGAGACTCTCATCTATCATTAAGCACCTCTAGCCGCCGCATATAATTATATGACTAATTAGCCATTCCCTGTCAGGGAAAGCTCACCAATCAACAACTGCCTTTCGGCATCAGGAATCCGCTCCGACTTATTCGCCTCACGGTCAAAATAGACCACCACGGCGTGGCAGAGCGTCTTGACCTCGCCCGTCTCAGCATCCTTCAGGCATTGCTCCATCTTGAAACTGGAGTTGCCCATCTCGATGATGTGGCTTTCGCAGATGATGGGGTCGTGGAAAAGCACGGGGTTACGAAAGTCCAAGTCAACGTGGACGAGGACATATTTGAAAGTGAGCCAGTCGATGCGGGTTTGGAAAACATGCTCGAAATAGCGGCTTCGACCCATGTCGAAGTAATTACATTGCACCCCGTTGTTGACGTGGTTGTACGGGTCGAGGTCGCTCATGCGGATTTGGATGGGACAGGAGAACATAATATTTGGTATTTAAACCGCAAAGTTACAAGTTTTTCCTTATCTCCCTCATTTTTTTCAATATATTCCTTTTTGCGGTTCTCAATCCAGGGGAAAGAAAATTGTCGTCCATCAGCTCTAATGTGGCCTCCAACTCGGGGAGCAGTTCGGGAACCAGGCTGCATTGAACAAAGGCTTGTTTCATGCACAAAGCACGAACGCCGTATGGTTCTTCCAACATGGCCATGTGCTCAAGGCAAAAGTCAAGGTAATCGGCGCGAAAGCCTGATACGGTAAAAGGTTGTCGTTCCAAAAGCACCATCATAATACGGCGTTTAGTAGTACTTTTGGTGCACATGACGGCATCTATCAGCTCCTGTTGCTTGCTGTAAAGCCATTCATTCTCTGCCAAAGCAAAATGTGAGAAAATCCAAGCGGCGTTACCGCCTGCCCTACCCTCGTCGTCCATCATCACGCGGTACAGTTCTTCCTTTCGGGCATCGTTTTCCCTGCCCTGTGTATAACAACAAATCGCATGTATGTCGTTCATGTCGATGCGATCGGACAACATGGTATGCAGGTCAGTGGATGGAGTGTTTTTTGGCATGGTGTCATTTTCATTTTACGCTGCAAAAATAACAAAAGATTTCGGTTAATTTTATCATTTTTAGTGAATAAATTCACCAAAAATTATAATATTCGGTGAACTAAATCACCAAATTTAGTATTTTTGCATCGTCATAACCCAAATTACCATGATTGAACGTAAACTCAAAAGTGCTATTAACGAGAGATTTTTCAAGGGGAAAGCCATTGTCCTGATTGGCGCAAGACAGGTAGGCAAGACCACTTTGCTGAAAGAGCTCACCAACAATAGGAACGATGTTTTATGGCTCAACGGCGACGATCTCGCTACACGAACTCTTCTACAAGAGGTTTCGGTGGAAAAATTCCGCAGCTTGATAGGAACAAAAAAGATTATGGTTGTTGACGAAGCCCAACGCATCGAGAACATCGGCCTGAAAATGAAGCTCATCACCGACAATCTAACCGATGTACAACTCATCCTAACGGGCAGTTCATCTTTTGATTTGGCCAACCGTGTCAACGAGCCATTGACTGGCAGAAAATGGGAATACGTCTTGTTCCCTCTTTCCTTTGCCGAAATGGCAGCAAGCACAAGCCCTTTTGAAGAAATCAAGCATTTACGGCTTCGGTTGATCTATGGTTATTATCCCGATGTGGTTACACATCCTGGAGACGAGCAAGAAGTTCTTAAGCAACTTACAGACAGTTACTTATACAAAGACATCCTCGAATGGGAACGCGTTAAGAAGTCAGACAAATTGGTCAAACTGCTGCAATCGTTGGCATTCCAAGTCGGGAGCGAAGTGTCGCTGAACGAGTTGGGGCAGCAAGTTGATTTGGACAAAAACACCGTGGAGAAATACATTGTCTTATTAGAGCAAGCTCAAATCATTTTCAGGCTTGGCTCGTTGAGTCGTAACCTACGCAATGAGTTGAAAACTGCTCGCAAAATCTATTTCTACGACAACGGTGTCCGCAACGCCCTCATCAACAACTTCAATGACCCCTCCATGCGCGACGACATAGGCGTCTTATGGGAAAATTGGATGATAAGCGAATTGGTCAAGAAACGGCACTACGACAGGAGTTTTGTCAACCCTTATTTCTGGCGTACCACACAACAACAGGAAATCGACTACATCGAAGAGGCTGACGGCCATTTCACCGCCTACGAGTTCAAATGGAACCCGAAAAAGAAAGCAAAAGTCAGCCAAACCTTTCTGAAAGCCTACCCCAACACTGAAATCACGACTGTAAATCCGGAGAATTTCTATATGCTGTTGATGTAGGTATTAGATTGCATTACCGCATCCCAATCGCCTCGATGTCGTTCATGTCAATGCGATCGGGAAGGACAGCGAAAAGTGAGGTTTTAGGCAACAACATCAATACTCAAAATGAGGAATCGGCAACAGCTTGAACAGGTTCTTCGTGTGCTTTTCGGCGATGCGGGCTTTGATGTCGGGGTCTTCGCAGATGCCTGTACGAATGTACTTGTCCAAAACGGCGTAGGTGAAACCGAGGTTGTCCTCATCGCTCTTGTTGGTGAGGCCGTCGGACGGAGTCTTCTCCACCAACTCGATAGGCAGACCCAACTCCTTCCCTATTGCCTTGACTTCCTGCACAGTAAGCCCACCAAGAGGTGAAAAATCGCCAGCAGCATCTCCGTAACGGGTCGAGTAGCCTACCCAGTCCTCAGAGAGGTTGCAGGTGTTAGCCACGCGGCCGTTCATCGACTGCGAAATGGCATACAGCGTCGACATGCGCAGACGCGGCGGCAAGTTGATAATCGTCTGGTTACTCACCTCAGTATCCAAAGTGCCGAGTTGTTCCTTGACGGCTGCAATCAAAGTGTTATATGTGTCACCAATGTTGACACAGCAATAGCGTATGCCAAGATGGTTGATGAGTTTCATGCTATCGTCGATGTCGGGTTGCACGCTGTTGGGCATGGTCACACCGATAACATGATCTTTGCCGAGGGCTTCAACACAAAGTGCCGCCACCACACTACTGTCCTTACCTCCTGAAATGCCAATGACGGCGTTGCAGCCTTTGCCATTCTCCTCAAACCAGTCCCTAATCCATTGAACCACTTGATCTTTTACTTGTTTTGCATTGAAAGTATTCATCTTATCATTAGAATTTGATTTCTCCGCAAAAATACTGCTTTTTCAGCTCATGTAACTTCATTTACCACTTTTTTTCTATTTTTGCACAAACAAAACCAGATGAAAATGCATCGCAATATTGTTTCCATTTTCTTGTTATTTTTTTTCAGCGCATTGAATATCAATGTTTTTGCACAAAGTGAAACACAATTCGACAATCCTGGCTTCGAGCAATGGACCTCTCGCGAGACTGAAGCGGTCACCGAACCTGTCCATTGGCACTCGGGCGGCACGGCCACAGGTTCTTTCTCAGGATTCCTTTCCAATCAAGTAGAATCATCAACCCAAACCAGGCCTGGCTCCTCGGGTTCCAAAAGTGCCCGTATTTTCCCCACCAGTGTATTGGGCGTCACAGCCAACGGCAATCTGACGAACGGACGCATGAACGCAGGCAGTATGTCGGCCACCGGCTCAAACAACTATAACTACACGCAACGCTCTGAAAGTGCGTTCAATACACCTATCAGCACTATTCCCGACTCCATTGCGATTTGGGTATGCTTCCGCAGCCAGAGTGCTTCACAAAGGGCGCAACTCCACGCCGCGGTGCATGGCGACGCCGACTACAAGTTCATCGCCAATGGCACCGAAGAACCTGCCAACATGCTCGTTGCCTCAGCGCGCTGCACTTTTACCCGCACTTCCACGGCCAGCGGAGCCATGAACTGGACACGCCTCAGTGTACCTTTCGTCAAGGACGGTCCCTGCAACGACCCGCGCTACATCCTCTTCACCATCACCACCAACGAGGTGCCTGGCGAAGGCAGTACCAACGACGACCTCTTCGTTGACGATGTCGAACTGATTTACAACCCCGACCGCATCGAAGAAAGCGAAACTGTTTGCGAGTTGTCACCCAATCCTTGCCGCAGCCAACTCAACATCAATGCATTACAAACCATCCAAAACATCTGCATCTACGACATGCAAGGTCGCCGCGTCCGCAGTCTAACTGCGTTCTCCAACGACCTCACCCTCGACCTTAGCGACCTGCCTTCAGGACTCTATCTCATCCGTATGGAACTGGGCAGAAGCACAATCGTTAAACGTATCGTAAAACTTTGACTTATCAGTAATTCCAAATAGAAACCATGCTCCAAAAACTCAAACAATTCAAGACCCTGCACCCTTTCACCTCGCTGATGCTCATCGCGATTGCAGTACGTGTCATCGTGGTTCTTTGCGTCCCTGGCTTCGGCTCCAATCGCGAGTTGCAACACCCCACGCTTTTCATTGGCTTCTTGGACAAAATGAAATCCATCTTCGGCATTGGCGAGACCCAAGGCATGATGTTCCTGAGTCGTACACTTTATGCCGTTGTATCCTTGTTCACCGTGTCGATGATTTACCGCATTTGCGACCTGACCTCCAACAAGCAAAACGCGTGGCTGCTCGCCCTCGTTCCCGCTTTCTGTTGCGTCATGCCGTCGTTTGGCATCATTGAAAACGCCAGTGCTTTCCTTGGACTGCCGCTACTGCTTTACGGTTCCAATGTGGTGCTGCGACAAGAGGTGCTGCGACAGAACAACCTTAACGAAAATGTCCACCGCACCTCATTCCTCATTGCTGGCATTATGCTTGGTTTGGGCATGTGTTTTTGGTTCGAGAGCATCTTTATCGTGTTCAGTATCTTGCTGATTCTATGCATAAAACACAATTACAAAGGTGCTTTGATGACGCTGATTGGTACAGCCGCTTCGATTGTTGCCATAGGGCTACTACTTTGGGCACTTCACGTCAATCCATTGACATACATTAAGTGAACTAGGTCATGAATCAAGAGCAGGCCCGTCAGCGCATAGCGGCACTCAGCGAGGAGCTGGAACAGCACAACTACAACTACTATATCCTCGCCAAACCGACCATCAGCGACTACGAATTTGACATGAAACTCGAGGAGCTGGCACGTTTGGAAAAGGAATTTCCAGAGTTTCTGTCGCCTTCATCACCCACGCAACGTGTCGGCGGCGGCATCACAAAGGAGTTTAAGAGCGTACAGCACCGCTATCCCATGCTTTCTTTGGCCAATTCCTACAGCCGTGAGGAGATTGCCGAGTTCATCAATCGTATAAAGAAGACCATTAGCGAAGAAGTGGAGTTTTGCTGTGAGCTGAAATTTGACGGACTTTCCATCAGCCTGCAATACGAAAATGGTATGCTTGCTCGCGCCGTGACCCGTGGCGACGGCACCCAAGGCGACGATGTGACCACCAACGTGAAAACCATCCGCACCGTGCCCCTGAAACTCCACGGCGATTATCCCGATTTTTTCGAGATGCGTGGCGAGATTGTGATGCCTTTCGAGAGCTTCAACCGTTTGAACGAAGCCCGTGCCGAGGCTGGTGACGACCTCTTTGCCAATCCACGCAATGCCGCTGCTGGGACACTTAAGCTACAGGATTCCAAGGAAGTAGCCCACCGCAGACTCGACAACTATTGCTACTACATGATGATGGACGACTTGGAAGACCGTTACCAAACCCATTACCAAAGCCTACAAGCCGCCCGCAAATGGGGCTTCAACATCTCCAATTTCATGGCCCTTTGCAAGACCATCGACGAAATCTTTGAATTCATCGACTATTGGGATGTGAAACGCCATGAATTGCCTTTTGCTATTGATGGTATCGTTCTGAAAGTCAACAGCTACGCACAGCAACAAGCTTTGGGCTATACGGCCAAATCGCCAAAATGGGCCATCGCCTACAAGTTCAAGGCTGAGGAAGTGGAAACCGAGTTGCAAAGCGTCGATTTCCAAGTGGGACGACACGGCACCATCACGCCTGTGGCCAACCTTGCGCCAGTGCAACTGGCTGGCACTACCGTGAAACGCGCCACCTTAAATAATGAAGATTTCATCCGTCAATTTGATTTGCATTATGGCGACACGGTCACGGTGGTAAAAGGTGGCGAAATTATTCCAAAAATCATTGGCGTGAACTTAGACAAACGTCAAGCGGGAGCAAAACCAGTGGAATTTATCAAGACCTGCCCGATTTGTGGCAGCCAACTCGTTCAGAATGAAGGCGAAGCGGCTTGGTATTGCCCCAACAGTTCGGGCTGTTCGCCTCAAATTCGGGGTCGTATTGAGCATTTCATCGGACGCAAGGCCATGAACATCGAAAGCCTCGGTGAAGGCAAAGTGGAATTGTTATATCAAGAAGGTCTCGTCCGCAATGTCGCTGATTTGTACGACCTTACATACGACAAGCTCTTTGGCTTGGAGAAAGTCATCACCATCGAGGATGAGTTCAGCCTGATGCCCGTTGCAACGCGCAAAGTCAGCTTCAAGGAGAAGACGGCGCAAAATATTTTGGATGCTTTGGAGAAATCGAAGTCGGTGCCGTTTGAGAGAGTTTTGTTTGCCTTGGGCATCAAGTTTGTGGGCGAATCGGTGGCAAAGCTATTGGCAAAAGCTCTTCATGACATTGACCATATCATCAATGCCAGCGTGGAAGAGATGACCGGAATCAACGAGATTGGGGAAAAGATCGCCCTTTCCGTCCGAAACTTCTTCGATGATGAACGCAACATTGACATTGTCAACCGCTTGAAACAAGCAGGTTTGCAGTTTGCCATAGCCGAGCAAGCCATTTCCGACAAGGAACAGGTTTTAGCTGGAAAAACTTTTGTGGTCAGTGGCGTGTTTGCCAACTACTCCCGCGATGGCATCAAGCAAACTATTGAAGCATACGGTGGTAAAAACGTTGGAAGCATCTCCGGCAAGACCAACTATGTGCTGGCTGGCGACAAAATGGGTCCCGAAAAGCGCAAGAAGGCAGAATCGTTGGGTGTTCCCATCATCACCGAAACGGAGTTTGACGCGATGATTGGAGTCCAAAGGGTTCCAGAAGAAAACGGATTGCTGTTTTGAGAATAATTGCTATTTTTGCACCGTAAAGTGTTGAAAAATGTCCCAACTCACCATTGACAAAATCGAGTACTTAATCATGGTTGTCAAGTTGTTTGCAGCTCATTATCAACTGACTCCCGTGCAAGCCTATCGCTATATTAGCAGATATGGAGGAGTATCATTTGTGGAGAAAAACTATGGTATCATGCATACCCTTTCTTTTCAAGACATGGTGCAAGGCTTGGCTGATTATTGCAAACGTCAAGGGGGGTTGCTATCATGATTCTATACCACGGTTCAAATATCGCCATTGACGTCATTGACCTTGGCAAATCCAAGCCAAACAAAGATTTTGGCAAGGCTTTCTACCTATCAGAGCAAAAACAACAAGCCGAAGAAATGGCAGCATTTACAGTTGAAAGATTTGGCGGGAAACCTGTAGTTACTGCATTTGCATTTAATGAGACATGTCTGAAAAACACTCAACTCCGCTATAAGTCGTTTAACGAATATTCACGGGAATGGGCCGATTTCATTTTAGCTAACAGAGATGCTGATACCGAAACCAACATCCATGATTATGACATCATATATGGCCCAATCGCAAATGATAGTGTTGGACGCCAGATATTTAACCTCAAGGAAGGCTACATTGACTTTGAGGAGTTTATGAAGCGTTTGCATTTCATGAAAGGAATCTCCTTTCAATATGCGTTTTGTACAGAATTGGCTATCAGTAAATTAATAAGGATATGAACGTTGAAAAGAAAGACTTTGATTTTATGGTCGACATTTTGACCCGTGACCTCATCACTTTACTGATGGAACGCCAAAACATGGATATGAAGTCGGCATTTGATATGTTCTACAATTCAGACACATACGCAACTTTGAACCGCCCAGAAAGCGGATTGTACTTCCAAAGCCCAAAATATGTGTATTCAATTTTAGAAAACGAAATAAAAACAGGAAAGATGGGGTAAGTGTATTTTTACTACTTTTGTCCCCGAAATTTTGAAATTTGAAATTTGAAATCATAAATCTTAAATTCCTAAATATCATGAGAATAGAAAAAATCATTGCCCGCGAAATATTGGATTCTCGCGGAAATCCCACGGTTGAAGTGGATGTAACTTTGGAATGTGGCATCATGGGTCGTGCCTCTGTGCCTTCAGGTGCCTCAACAGGCGAACACGAAGCCCTCGAACTTCGTGACGGCGACAAGAAGCGTTACGGCGGCAAGGGTACCTTGAAAGCCGTTGACAACGTCAACAAAATCATCGCCCCTGAAATCCTCGGTATGTCGGCTCTCGACCAACGCGCCATCGACCATAAGATGTTGGCCTTGGACGGCACCCCGACCAAGTCAAAACTCGGCGCCAACGCCATCCTCGGCGTTTCGTTAGCCGTAGCCAAAGCTGCTGCCAATTATTTGGACATCCCGCTCTACCGCTACATTGGCGGCACCAACACCTTCACCCTGCCCGTCCCGATGATGAACATCATCAATGGTGGCTCCCACAGCGATGCCCCTATCGCTTTCCAGGAGTTTATGATTCGTCCCATCGGTGCACCTTGCTTCCGCGAGGGTCTGCGCATGGGTGCCGAAGTGTTCCATGCCTTGAAGAAAGTGCTGAAAGACCGTGGTTTGAGCACTGCTGTCGGCGACGAAGGCGGCTTCGCTCCCACCCTTAACGGCACCGAAGATGCCATCGAGAGCATTCTGACGGCCATCAAAGCTGCTGGTTACGAGCCAGGTAAGGACATCACCATCGGCATGGACTGCGCTGCCTCCGAGTTCTGCAAGGATGGTATCTACGACTACACC
>Ga0265298_10009346_pt1 | contig 11686 bp, 8 predicted proteins | sample AusTroGonzalo_MG_3_FD_193486 | JGI IMG/M metagenome (GOLD analysis project Ga0265298, IMG submission 193486) | Bovine rumen microbial communities from tropical cattle in Woodstock, Queensland, Australia - Gonzalo_01 | ecosystem: Host-associated > Mammals > Digestive system > Stomach > Rumen ...
TTCTTCAAGTGCCTTGTCGCCGATGGTAATGGGGTGACCGAGCGGTTCGTCATCGATGTAGGCTTGGTACTTGCCTTCGGTCTGGATTTCGGAGAAATCGACCAAGGAGGCGGCGGTATCGCCAGCAGGAATCCAGACTTGGGCCTCGGGGGCAGTCACTTTTAAGACTTCGGTGCCGCTAGAGGTCTTGAAAACGATTTCTTTGCCTTCGGCGCCGACAACAGCCATTTGCTTTTGGCCCTTGGTCAAGAAACCGACCTGGTTCATGTAGGCCGTGGCGGCGAACAGGCTACTTGCGCTCAGTGCCGTAATCGCAAGCATGGGGGGAAGAATTTTTCTGAACTCCATAATAACATCCTTATTTGTTTTCTATAAATCTAGACCATTTGAAGTTTAGTAGGTAGGGGGCGGAGGGTAGAAAGTGGTTACGGCTGAAAACTGACTTGTAACCAGTGCCTATTAGCTATATTTATAGTGATGATTTTAGAACTCCGGATAGAAAAGATGGTACAGGGCGGCGAAGGAATGGCCCGCCTGCCCGATGGACGCGTGTGCTTTGTGCAAGGTGCGCTTGCTGGCGAGCTTTGCCAAGTGGAAATCTTGCAGAATAAGAAGGATTTTACGCGGGGTCGGGTGACTAAAATCATTGAAAAAAGTGAAGACCGCGCGAAGCCGAGATGCTCGCTTTATGGCAAATGCGGTGGGTGCAGCCTGCAACATTTGGAAAGTTCTGCACAGGCCGCATGCTCGGCGCTTGTAGAACGCGAAAACTTTAGACGAATAGCCCGCATTGAATTGCCGGAAGACTTTAAGATTCATACGGGTCCGGCGTGGGGTTACAGGAACCGCGCCCGCGTGGTGATTGCCCGCGCCAAGAGCGGCAAGGTCAGCTATGGATTCCGCATGCAAAAAAGCAATGGAATCATTCCCTTTGAAAGCTGCCCGGTATTAACGCCTGCGATTAATGAATTCTTGAAACAGAACGCCTCGCGAATCTTTGAAGAATTTGTTCGTAATTCCAAACGCCCGCCTAGAAATTATGAGCTGGACGTGAATGTATTCGATAACGGTGCGGGCAAAGTCAGCTATTATTACAAGGGAATGCCTGCCGCCGACTTTGAAAAGAACGCGGTGAGCGTTGTGGAAATTGCAGGCAAGAAAATCCGCTCGGACGCCTCGGTGTTTTTCCAGAGCAATCTGGCCCTTTTGCCGGAACTTGTAACCGCTGTGCAGAATGCGGTAGACGAAGGCATTGCAAGCGGCGAGGCAAGTGACGCCTGGCTGATTGACTTGTTCAGCGGAGTCGGATTCTTTGCGGCCATTCTCAAGGACAAGTTCAAAAAGGTGACCACCGTCGAACGTGACGAAGGCTGCCTAACGCATGCCCGCCAGAATTTGAACGGGGGCGTTACGGGGGTGTCCCCCGTCCCCATAAACGTAGAGAATGTGTCTGCCCCCGCAGAAGATTGGCTTGCCGAGAATGTGGTGGACGTGCCTGCAACCTTGATTGTGGACCCCCCTCGGACGGGGCTTCCGCCGACGGCGTTAGAAGCCATTATCAAGAGCTCGGTGAACCGCCTGATTTACGTTTCTTGCGACCCGGTGACGCTTGCAAGGGACTTTGCGAAGTTCCGGGATGCCGGTTTTACCCTGAAAAAGGCCGAAGGATTCGCCTTTTACCCCCAGACACCCCATTTAGAAATGTTGTTTGTGCTTTCGAGATAGCCGACAAACTAGTATTTTACTAGTTTAAAAGTGCATACAAGGAGGCACGTATGAAAAAATGGTTCGTTGCATTCGTGGCGGCGATGGCTAGCCTGTTTGCAGGATGTTCGGTTGAGGATACCGCTATCGTATGCGGAAGAGAATGGAATCCGGCCCTTGATGTCGTGGCCGATACCATGAGCGAGTTCGAAATGAGGGACCCGCTGATTGTGCAGTTCCGTTACGGAAAGAGCTTTGACTTTTCGATGCTTAAGACGACCTTTTACGAAGGCACGATTGCCCACAAGGGCGAAAAGATTTGGGACCACGAAGTGGCCGTTAGCGACAAGCAGTGGGTCTATACGCTGCAGGGCAAGTCCCGCCATCATATGGGCGTGATGACGGCCCGCGAACTGTGCCGCAAAAAGGAACCGGGCCCGGTTGTCATTGAAGTCAGTGGCGATGGCAAGGTGCTTTTGTCCAAACAGATTCTACTTACTAAAAATCGGTAATTCATGAAGAAAATTCTATGTGCAGTCACAGCTGCCCTTGTAATCGGCGGTTGCGGTGAATCCAAAGTGAACGTGAGCTATAAGGTGGACGCCCCTGTTGTGGTGGAACTTTATGCCGAAGGATATTTTTCGACAATAGACTTGAAGGGTAACGAACAGATGGGGACGGTGACGGCCGCTTATGCAAACCTGACGTATTCCAATGCTGGCGATACCTTGAAGGTGCACCGCGATTACGTGATGGACAAGTCCCGCGGTTACTTGAAGAACTATATGCCCTCGGAACTGGCGTGGCGCATTAAGTCTGTGGATATGGCTGCCATTGATCGCGAAGTGAAGACGATTGAAGGCCTTGAAGACGGTTACGATTCTCTGCTTGCCCGTATTCCGATGCCCGAAGTGTGGCGCAAGCAGCTTTTGAATCCGGATTACAAACCGCACCTGCGCCGCTTGGAAAAGCACCGCTGGGAAATGGACCACATGCTTTTGGGCGAAGTGCCGACCAAGGGTAACATTACGCAGATGCTCAAGGACCAGGGCCGCTTGAACTTTGCCTTGATTCAGGTGGATTCTGTGGTGGTGAAGGGTTTTGAAAACCGCGACCATCGCCGCTGCCTGGACTATGTGGTGTACCTGCAAGAAAAGGAAAGTTTCCCCTATTACATTTGGGAACAGCACGTGAATAGCGGCATTGTCCCCGAACAGTTCAAGAAGTACAATAAGGGCTTGAAGGCAGAATACCAGACCCAGTTCGAGGTGATGATTGACCCGACGACGGGCGTGCCCTGCCAGGAACGTGAAGTCAAGGTCGGAACGCACACCATGGTGAACCCCGACACGAAGGACACGACAACCTTCAAGAGCCAGATTACTCTCGAAAGACTTTATACATTGAAGAAGCCGGAAGAGGAAACGAAGGAATAATTCCGAATTCCGAGCGGTGGTGATTATGCGTAAGTCTTTTTATTTGCCTTTGGTCTTTATGGGCGCGCTCGTGATTTCGGGCTGCGCCTCGCACCCGTCGCCGCAACAGACGATGGTCGATGACCGTTACATGGTCTACAAGGAAATGGAGAAGGCTTACCGCGCTGCCGAAGAAGATTATTTGAACCTGCTCTTTAACATCGAGCGCATGCCCGAAGAAGAAGAGTTGTGGATTATGAAGCGCGACAAGATGCTGGAACTGATGCAGTTGAAAGAGCTGATGCTCAATGCTCGCGCGGAATTGGATCAGGCCATGCAGGAATGGGAACGGCATATGCTGGACTTGCAGGCCGAACAGAAGAAGGCGCAGGTCAAACCCTACAACCCGAACTTTACGGGGCAGGATGGACAGCGCACAAGCCCGGGACAATTGCTCCCCGGCGAAGTCAAGCCCAAACAAAAATACGGCGAACTTTAAAACAACTACGGCGGGCAAGAGCCCGCCTTTCTTTTACTGCCATGAATTTGTGACTTCGCCCTAAGGCGAATGCTGCAGCCATGCTTGCATGGCTATAGCTGAGCCGTCGGCGAAGCGGTTAATAGTTGGCTACTGCCAACTATTAACAAACCCCATTCCAATGGCGAATTTGATTCGCGTGGGGGCTATGCTTTCTGGTATTGCCGGAAGGTCGATGGGCGTAAGCTTTTTACCCCCATGCAAATTCTCGTCTTCGTCGATGCGGCTCAGGCCGCGGGCGAGCGTGAGCGAGATGTCAAACGGCACGCTGTAGAAGATTCTGTTGCTCATGCGGAAGGTTAAGCCCACGGAGCGGTCCCAGAATCGGTGGTCGGTAAGCTTGTCGGTGTCGAACCACTTGCCGTTCCAGGCGGCACCCATTTGCGAGAAGAGGTCGATGTAGAAACTGCGGGTCTCGAAGATCCATGCGCTCTTGCGCCCGTCGTCGTAAACGGGGTAGAGGTAATGGAGTTCGGCAATCGCGGTGCGCATACCAGCCAGCGTGTAGTTTTCGGAATTGCGCAGGTAGGGGTAGCCTTCGAGGAACACGGGATTGTAGTAGTAAGAATCCAGCGTGTCTTGCTTGGCATCGGTATTCCATTTGTACACACCGCTAAGTTTGCCGCCGGCCGCAAGGCGGGCGCCCGTGAGCGGGCTCTGGAGACTACCGTAAAGATTGATGCCGACTTCGTGAATGTTGAAGTTGCGGTACTTGGGCGTGATTTTGCCGCTGGCGTTCACGGTAAAGCTTTCGGAGAAAGTACCCGGGCGGTACAAGTCTGAATTGCTGTACTGGTAGAAGAGCCTGAGTCCGTTACCCTGGCCGTTGATTTCGGTGTCTTCGGCGTGATCGCCGTAGAGACCGAGAGCGACGAGAGTGGTAAAGCGGTTCTGGTAAGTCCAATCGAAATTGTCTTCGTACAGGTTGAAGTTTGCCCAGTCATAGCCTGCGGCCACCTGCAAGGTGTCTATGCTCTTGAAGATGCTGTAGCCGGCGCCTGCGACGATGGACTGCATGGAAATTGCGTAATGGCTGACGCCGATGCTGTCGCCGTTGTTGGCGCGAACGTCTTCGTAGCGCACGGTGTCTTTGCTGGTGTAGTTTGCGTAGGTGTACGAAAGTCCGAGATCCAGCGGAGTGCTGTGGTTTTCCCAAGAGACGAAGAATTCTTTTTCTTGTCTCGGGTTGAGGCCGTCGCCGTTAACGTAGTCGATGCCGCTGCCGATTTCGAGCAAGAATCCGATTTGAACGGTGTTCTTTTTGAGCGGGTCCGAAAGGATGGCGGCAAGGCCTGCCTTTGCCTTGAGCTTGCCTTCGCCAAACACGGTTAAGTCAGGCGCATTTTCGCTAAAGACAATCATCGGGACGAACAGCGGAATGTAGGGAATAGGCTTGTAGTCGCGTTCGATGCCGGCAAATTCGATGTCTGCAATTTCAAGGGGCTTTTCGATGCGCGGCGGGAGCGAGCCGTGGAGCGTGATTTGCGCATCGGCAGGCTTTTGCGAGACGGTGCGTGTGGTGTCTGCGATTTTCAAAACGGAATCGCGGAGGACGATTTGCGGAACGCAAGGAATAGAGTCTGTGGATTGCGTCGCCCCTTCGGCGCTCGCAATGACGTTCGAATCTCTTAAATCCGCAACGCAGTTTGTGTCGGCGATTTGAATAAGGCTGTCGCGCTCGGTCACGGTGATGGCGGTGTCATTTACCATCGGGGTAGCGCCATAGGCCATTTTATAAAGCGAGAAACCGTCTTTATCGTATTCAGTAAAGTAGAGCGTGTCGCCTGCGAGGGCCGGAGTGAATGCGCCGCCAACGACGTTGGTGAGCGGGCGTTCGCTTCCGCTGGAGAGGGATTTTTCAATGAGGTTGAAGATTCCGTTGCGGTTGCTGGCAAAGACAATCTTGTCGTCGTCAATCCAGTTCACGTCGCGTTCATCAAAGCCTTCGGTGCTCACAATCTTGAAGTTCTTGCCGTCGCTATCGATGACAGCGATACCGCGGGTCACGTTGTCGAAGAATCCGAATGCGATGCGCTTGCCGTCGGGGCTGAATTTGGGACTGTAAATATTGTAGTAGTCAAATTTGGCGTCAGGTACAAAGATGTCGATAGGATCTTCGGAGGTGTAGTCCTTGATATCCTTCGGGTACGGAACCTTAGCAAGCTTAAAGCGGGTGCTGTAAGGTTCGCGCATGGCGAAAATGACGGTGGTGCCCTGCGCGTCGATGGCGGGGTAAACGGCATCGGCGAGGTAAGTGACCGAGACGGAATTCTTGTTGGTGTCGCTTACGGCAATGTCAAAGTGGGCGTGGCCATCTTTGTCGCGGTTCTGATAGCTTACATAGGCAAGCATCGGGCCTTGCACGCTGTCTTCGTGGACATCGATACCCTTGTCGAGCCAAGGCTTCTTGAGTTTGAATCCGTGCTTGGCATAGTCGCCGATTTCAATGGTAGAGTCAGCGGTTTCGTTTTCTACGGTGATTTCGCCGATTTCGACTCCGTCAACAACTTCGTCCTTTTTGCTCGTGTCTTTGGGGCTGAGGGGCATCTTGAAAAGTCCGCCGTCAAACCAAGGACCGCCAAAATTCGAAACGCCGTAAAGGTTTTTGCCGGCGACAATGGGGAAGTCCTGCCAGAAGGAGCCTTCGGTCATCTTGGTTCCTTCGACAAGCGTGCCGAGGCTGTCGCGCTGGGCCTTGTAGGCTTCCGTGATTTCTTGTTTCCACTGGTCGTAAAGTTCTTGCTCGCTCATACCGAGCACTTTCTTGATGGCGCCATCGAGAGTCATGCGATTGTATTTGGACATTTCGTGCCAAATTTTGGGCATGGCGTCTTCGCCGTATTTCTGACTGATGTAGCGCACCAGCGAAAAACCTTGGGTGTAGGGACCAAGTTCTGCAAACAGCGAATTTTCAGAAAATTCGTGCATGTAGGGGAGCGTCAGCAGACTGTCGTTCAGGGCGGCCACGCGGAGCAACATGTCGCGGTGGGTATCCCAGGCGTCAAAACCCATGCGGCTGGATTCGTACTGTGCCGTACCTTCGGCAAACCAGAGCGGTTGCAGCGTAAAGGGAATCAGGGTTGCAAAATCTTGTGTGGTGCGTTCGTTGTAGTAGTCAGTATAGCTGATTTGCAGGCCGTAAATGCTCGGCTTGAACTTGCTTGCGTTTTCAATACTGACCAAGTGGCTGAATTCGTGGGTTACCACGTCCGAAAGCCAACCATGGCTACTGCGGATTTTGAAATCCCAGTTGGTGAGCCAAAGGTTAATGGAGTTTTCACTCGGAATGGCGTTGCCGTTACTGTAGAGAGCGTTATTGAGGGTCGCGTTCACGCGGCCGGGCAAATCGTGATGGTAACGGGAAACCACAGAATCGTAGACCGCCTCGGCGTAGGCAGAAACTTTTGCAGCGTGGGAACTGTATTCGGCAGGGTAAATAAAGTTGAAGTGGTCGGTGCTAGCCGCCTTCCAGCGAATATCGCTATTGTTGCCATAAAAACCATTGGCAAAGGCTGCTCCAACACATAAAAACAAAAGGCTCGAAATAGACGCACGCATAATAATTAAAATATACAAAAATAGGGGGCTGCTACATCTTTGGTCGCTATAATAAAAAGGTATCCCTGTTAAGGGATACCTCTGACTTTTTATCAAGGAGCAAATATTATTCTGCCGAGCTGCCAAGGCCAAGGGCCTTGTCGATACCGTCGATGAGCTTGGTACCCTTGAGTTCACCTTCGAACAGCGAGAAGTTGCCGGTGTAGCCCCAGTGTGTCCAAGGAATCTGGAGCGTGTCGCAGATTTCGCGCATGGCGGTGAGGTAGTTCAGACGAGATTCAGCAGTAGAGCGGAGGTTCAGGGCGCCGAATTCATTGATAATCACCGGAACCTGATTCTTGACAGCCCATTTCTTGGCCTTCAGAATTTCAGCCATGATGGCTTCCTTGCTACCGGTCTTATAGTAGTTTCTGATGGCGTTTTTCACGTAGGTTTGGGTGCCCTTGGTAACACCGAAGTCGCCGGAGACTGTTGACCACTTGGCCGGATCGTAGGGGAACGGAATATTCTTGATGGTGGCGTAGTCGGTCCAGGAACCGCCTTGGTGCGTGAAGGCGAACGGTTCGTAGGTGTGAATCACGTAGATGACATTGTCGTCTTTGAGCGGGGCGGTGCGCTTGACGAGTTCTGCAATGGAGTACCACTTGACATCGCCAAAGAGGATGGTGTGCTTTTTGTCGACCGAGCGGATGGAGTCAATCATCGATTCGGCGGCAAAGGTCCAGTCGTCAGCCTTTACGGCACCCTTGCTCATGTCGGGTTCATTCAAGAGTTCGAAGAAGATGTCTTCGCGGGTGTTTTCGGCATAGTGGGCTGCCACATGCTTCCAAGTTTCGGCCATCATTTGGACGTACTTGTTGTTCTTGGCGCTGGTCGCATTGTAGCTATTGTCGTATTCGTGGTAGTCGATTACGAAGGACATGTCGTGCTTGCCGGTCCATTCCACGAAGGAATCGAGCACCGTGAAGAGCGTGCTGTCATCGAAAGCGAGGGCAACCGTACCGGTGGTGTCCTTGACAAAGGCGTCACGGTTGGTGGCGTACAGGTCAAGGTCAATGGGCAAGCGGAGGCTCTTGATTCCGTTATCGGCCAAAAGCTTCACGTCGGTTTCGTCGAACACGAAACTCTTGAACTTGCCATCGGCATTTTCAAGCCAGTTGGTGAAGTTGATGCCCTTGTTCAAGTACTTCATTGCCTTTTTCTGCAAATCGGTGTTGAGCGTGATTTCGTCAAGGGTGAAGGAAATTTCAGGAATGACCGGATCGTTGATGGTCATGTCGGGTTTGTCTTTTTCGACTTCACTGGTATCTTGCAGGTAGATGTTGTCAAAGAAGATGGAGTCTGTTACGACCTTGCCCTTGGTTCCCTTAGCCTGGAAACTGATGGCCTTGATGTGCTTGGCGTCAAATGCCACTTCTTGGCCCCAGCCGCCTTGGACCAAGTCCTTGAAGCGGATAACTGCTTGAGTCCAGGTGCGAGATGCTTTGACCTTGGCGAGGTGAACGTCATAGTCTTCCACATCGGAAACTTCGATATGGACTTCGTGTGCGCCACCCTTGTACCAGTAGGTGATACCGCCGAAACGGCCGTTGGCGTCGTCTTCGGCAACCTGAATACCCCAACCCACATACGGGTCGTATTCGTATTCACCCTGGTCGAGAGAGTAGTTGACTTGAAGTGCGTAGTTGGAACCGTTGTTCACTTTGCCCGGAACAATTTCGTCGGCATCGCTCAGCGGGGTCGTAATGACAGAGGCACCGCCGTTGGGATTGTCGTCGTAAGTGTACCAGTAATTGTCGATGGTGGCAGAATGGTTGTCGCCATCTTCGAAGTCATCGACGAGCAAACCCTTGCCTGCGGGGAGAGTGATAGGACCTTCGGCCGGAAGGGTAGACGGATCCGTAGCCGGGTCGGTCACCGTAGAATCAGAAGGTGCTGCGCTAGAATCCGTCGGAACCGTGGTGGAATCCGTCGGAGTCGGAATAGGTGTAACGGTAGAATCGTTGGGGGTGATTACCGGTTCATCAGGAGCAGCGGATTTGCTGGAGTCGTCGCCGCAAGCGCACAAGAAAAGGAGTGCTGCAGCAGAAAGTGTTAAGCTGGACTTGGTTTTGATATTCATCGTGACCTCGTTTTGTTTGAAACCTTGGGTTGTCCCAATTCCCTTTTGTCCCATAATCTATTTTCAAAAAAAGCAAAGCGGTTCTAACTAAATGGCTTGTTTTTGGCTTGGTGTATCGGGTGTATCGCACTTTGCTCGCTTATTTATTTACTATCTTTCATTTATGCGCTTTTTCTCCGAGAAATTCCACGAATCCATTAGCCTTATCCGTAAGGAAAAGCCTATGGATGTGTGCTGGGAATCACAGAAAAATCCGGATAGGCGCTACCTAAAGGCGAATCGCATTGACTTGCATGAAGGCGAAGTTCCCGCGTTTGGTTACGTTTCTGGCGATAATTTAAAACCGGTGGGCGTGTACGTCGTGGTGCGCGGCCGAAAAATTCCCGATGGCGTTTATGCCTACGATGCTGCAGGCAAAAGCAATGCTCCTGATGTGGTGGGGCAATTGGTTCGCGTGGGCGGCCGTGACGAAATGAAAAAGATTGTGGCCGCTTTCCCGGATAAAGATTTTGCAGAAGAAGCGCCGCTGCTTTATATTTTTACAGGTCTTTTAGAACGCTCCGTTTGGCATTATAGAGAAGCGGCTTATGCCCAAGTGATGCAAGACGTGGGCGCTTGTGCCGCAAGCGTCATGCTCCATTCAAAATCCAAGGGTGCGCGTGTTTTTGCGTTGGGCGGTTTTGTAGATGACGAAATTGCGGTTGCGCTCAATTTGCCTGCCACCGAGATTCCGTTGGCCGCTTTGGCGGTGTTCCCGGAATATAGTGAACTTGCGTTTGATTCGGTGGACGAAGGTGTTGGCGAAACAGCGTATTCGAACCGTAGCGAAATGGAAACTGAAATCGGTTACGATCCGGCTCGCTACCCGGCTTTGTTCATGCGACAGAACCGCGCTGAAAACATTACCGATCTTTCGAAATGTATTCGCATTCGCAGGCTTTCGGCCCAGGCGTACCCGGGCGAAGAATTCCCGCTGACACCTGCCAAGTTTGATGCGGCAAGCTATTTAAGCAAACTTGAAGATCTTGAAATGTCTTCGAAGAATCACCACCCCTTTAGAAAAGTGGGCTTTGACCTGGATGATTTTTCGAGTATGCTTCGCTGGCTTGAAGTGGGGCAAATCAATTTGTTCGGTGCGGGGCTTTTGAAAATCTGGGTGATTTCTTTTGACGTGATGTTTGTCTACCCAGGCGTTTACCGCTACGTGCCTATACGCAAGTCGGTGTTTATGCAGACCGCAATTTTGAACCTGAAGAAGTTTGCCAAATGCCATGCCGTGCCCGATGTGGCCGAGAATACGGCGTTTGCACTCTTGCTTACGGCCGATTTGAATGAATCTTGCAACTTGCTTGGCGAACGCGCTTACCGCTATATGAATTTGAATGCGGGTTATTTAGCGCAGTCCATGAACTTGTCGGGGCTCATGCTTCGAAAGGCTGTTCGTAGCGAGAGATTCTTCTATCACGACGAACTGAAAAAGTTGTGTGAAATCCCTGAAGGCGAAAGTATTATCGCTGAAATTTTGGTGGGAAAGGCCTAACAGCTTAAAAGCCTAGGCAATCAAGCTTAAAATAATAGGTGCGACGATTGCAGTGAATAATCCTGCAATTCCAATGGAGAGGCTACTCATGGCGCCTTGAACTTCGCCCATTTCCATGGCCTTGGTGGTGCCCAGCGCATGGCTTGCGGTACCGATGGCGATTCCTTGGGCCACCTTGTGTTTGATACGGCAGAACCTGCATACGGCAGGGGCGGCAACAGCACCTGTAATTCCTGTAATGGTAATGGCGATGATGGTCACAGGCGGAAGGCCGCCGATTTGTGCAGAAACTACGGAACCCATGGGAATGGTGATGGACTTGGGCAAAAGCGAGAGCATGAGGGTTTCGCTGAGGCCAATCAACTTGCTCACCAAAATAACGCAGGCGATGGAGGTGAGGCTCCCCGCGAAAATGCCTGCCAAAATGGGTTTCCAGAATTGTTTAAGCTTGGAAATTTGCCTATAGAGGGGGACAGCCAGCACTACGGTGGCGGGGGAGAGCATTACGGAAATGTAGTCGCCGCCCACATTGTAGCTTTCGAGGCTGATTCCTGTAAGGAGCAGGAACCCCACAATGAGCACGTTTGCGATCAGGAGTGGGTTCAAGAAGGAGTATTTCCACTTCTTGCTGATGGTAACGCCGATTTCAAAAGCGACCAGCGTGAGCAAAATTCCGAAGAGGGGCGAATTGATGATAGCGTTCATTTTTCGCCCCCGTTTTGCTTAGAAATTTGCCCATGTTGTCTGTTGGCCAAGCGTTCCTTGCGCAGGGCCATGTTTTCGCGGTATTCTTGCTTGCGAATCAGAAA
>Ga0265298_10009347_pt1 | contig 11686 bp, 5 predicted proteins | sample AusTroGonzalo_MG_3_FD_193486 | JGI IMG/M metagenome (GOLD analysis project Ga0265298, IMG submission 193486) | Bovine rumen microbial communities from tropical cattle in Woodstock, Queensland, Australia - Gonzalo_01 | ecosystem: Host-associated > Mammals > Digestive system > Stomach > Rumen ...
TGTTGGTGAAAGCCGCAGAGGCACCGATGGTAATTGTGGGATAGAACTTAGAGCGGGCTGTCTGGATATCGTGGAAGCAGGAAGCCAGATTCATCTCGGCATTATGTACGTCGGGACGGTTCTTAAGCAAGGCGACACCCACGCCTACGGCAAACTCGTTGGGCAGTGACTGCTCGGCCAGTGTAGAACGGGGGATCTGCTGACCTGCCTGTCCGATAAGCAACGAGAGGGCATTCTCGGTGGAACGGATCTGGCGCTCAAAGTCGTTAATCTTCGTTAGCGTAGAGAGATAGGCTGCCTCAGAACTGAGCACAGCGTTGGCACGTGCACGACCCAGCTCAAACTGCTGCTGAGTGATCTCCCACGTCCGTTTGGCCATCCCCGCCATCTCCTTCGTAATGCGGAGTTGCTCGTCAAGCATCAACAGGGTATAGTAGCTGTTGGCGATACCACTGATGACCTGGGCACGGACTGACATCTGATAGTCCTTGTAGCCCAGAAGCTTCATCTGCGTGGAACGCTTCTGCGACAGGATGTTGCCGAAGAGATCGAGGGTCCATGAAGCGGAAACGGGAATGGAATAGCTCTTGGTTTCCACTGACGGATCGGTATGCAGCGTGGAGATCGAACCCATGTTCTGCTGAGAGCCGATGTTGACAGCTGGCAGGAAGGCCAGCTTGGCTGCCATCAGCATGGTCTCGTACCTCTTGACGGTGAGAGCAGCATTCAGCAGGTTGGTGTTACGCTCCAAGCCCTGCTCGATGAGCTGCTGCAACTGGGGGTCGGTGAAGACGCTGCGCCAGGGCAGATTACCAAAGGAAGCGGTGTCCTGGGGCGCTACTGCCAGCGTATCGGTGGGTGATAGAGGATCACGGATCAGACCCTCGGTATCCACTGTCGGACGCTCATATTTGTTATAGAGTCCGCAGCTCGACAGCAATAACGCTGCAGACAAAAACATCACTAGTTTCTTCATATTACTTTTCCAATTCATAATCTACAGGTTTAGCATGTGCATACTGAGCCAGCTCGGCAGCCACCTCCTCATTCTCCTCATCCTCGAACTTCAACGGACTGATCTTCTCCTGGAGTGACTGGAAGATGACGAACAGCGTAGGAACGACAAAGAGCTGCAGGATCGTACCGATGAGCATACCACCCACGGCTGCGGCACCCAGCGTCTGGTTACCATTCTTACCTACACCCGAGGCGAACATCATCGGCAGCAGACCGATCACCATAGCCAATGAGGTCATCAGAATAGGACGCAGACGGGCTGCGGCTCCCAGTACGGCTGACCAGATAATGGCCATACCTGTCTGACGGCGCTCAAGGGCGAACTGTACAATCAGGATGGCGTTCTTAGCCAACAGACCAATCAGCATGATCAAAGAAATCTGCATGTAGATATCATTGGCATGTCCGAAGAGCTGCGTAAAGAGGAAACAGCCTGCCAGACCGAAAGGTACTGAGAGTACTACCGACAATGGCAGGATATATGACTCGTACTGTGCTGACAGGATCAAGTAGATGAAGATGAAACACAGCAGGAAGATGATGGCTGTAGAATTAGAAGCCTTGGCCTCCTCACGCGTCAGACCGGAGAAGTCGTAGGTATAGCCTGTAGGCAGAACCTGCTCGCCTACCTCCCGAATAGCCTGCAAGGCCTGACCGGTAGAATAGCCGCTGGCCACAGTTCCCGTTACATTAATAGAAGTAAACAGGTTGAAGCGGTTGATGTTCAGAGGTCCGTAAACACGCTCCAGATTGCAGAATTCCTTAATAGGAGACATACCACCGGGCGTGCGTACAAATATACTATTCAGAGACTCTGGCGTCATACGTGATTCGGGCAAGCCCTGAATCATTACCTTATAGAGCTTACCAAACGAGTTGAAGTTTGAGCCATAGAGACCGCCATAGTAACCCTGAAGCGTGGTGAGCACCGTGGTTGGTGCGATGCCTGCCTGCTTACATTTGGCCACATCCACATGCACCATGTACTGCGGATAGTTCGGGTTATATGAGGTCTGGGCTGTCTGGAACTCCGGACGCTTATTGAGTTCAGCCAGGAACTCCTTCACAATGCCGAAGAATCGGTTCAGATCGCCACCCGTACGGTCCTGCATCACCAGCGAGATACCACTGTTGGCAGAGAATCCGGGAATCATTGGGGGCGAGAAGGCCAGCACCTGGGCATCCTTGATATGAGCCGTCTTGATGAAGATCTGGGCAATGACACCTGTGGCATCATAAGGATTGAGGAAGAAACGGTAGATACCATCACCTTCCCACAAACCACTGATCTTCCACCACAGCCCCTTCTGACGCTCACCGAAGTCCTTCAGTTTGATAATGAAAGTACCCTGGTCGGAACCAGCACCTGCGATGAAGTTGTAACCCTGCACCATCTCACGGTTCTTGATAGCCGGGAGTTTCGACAGGATAGAGTCCACCTGCAGCACCACCTGCTTGGTACGTGCCTCAGAGGTGGCAGGAGGCATCGTGATGGTACAGAAGAGTGTACCAGTATCCTCATCAGGCACCAGACCTGTCTTCGTAGCGAACATCGTGACACCCAGCACCACGATACCTGCTATAACAGCAGCAATGATGGCGATGGGTTTACGAACCAGTTTCTCAAGAATATTCTTATATTTGCCGATCGTGGTTTCGAAAGCCACATTGAACGACTGGTGGAAACGATCCACACGCGACAGCTTCTTCTCATGGCCCTCAGCGTCGTGAGGCTTCAGGAAGATGGCACAAAGTGCAGGCGACAGCGTCAAGGCATTCAATGCAGAGATAATGATTGAAATGGCCATCGTTACACCAAACTCACGATAGAACGTACCAGAAGTACCACCAATGAATGATACCGGCACGAACACGGCTGCCATCACAAGGGTAATAGAGATGATGGCACTCGAGATCTCGTTCATGGCATCGATAGAGGCTGTCAGTGAGTTCTTATAACCCTGGTCGAGCTTGGCATGCACGGCCTCCACCACCACGATGGCATCATCCACCACGATGGCAATGGCCAGCAGCAAGGCACTGAGCACCAACAGGTTGATAGAGAAGCCCATCACATTGAGGAAGAAGAATGTACCGATCAGTGATACCGGCACGGCAATCAGCGGGATGAGCGTAGAACGCATGTCCTGCAGGAAGATGTAAACGACGAGGAACACCAGTGCCAGCGTCATGAAGAGCGTGAACACCACTTCTTCGATTGATGCATAGAGGAACTCCGTCACGTCGTAGTTGATCTTCACCTCCATACCCGGCGGCATCAGCTTCTTCTGATCTTCAAGCTCGGCTTTCACCTGCTTGGCAATCTCATTAGCATTCGAGCCGGCCACCTGCTGAATCATGGTCATGACCGATGGCACGCCATTGTTCTTCATCGATACCGAGTAACCCTCACCACCAAGCTCAATCTTGGCGATGTCCTTCAGCTTCAACGTCTGACCTTTAGAGTCGCTCTTGATGATAATGTCGCCAAACTCCTCAGCTGTTCTGAAACGGCCTGTATAACGCATGGAGTACTCGTAAGCCACAGCGCTCTGCTCACCAAACTTACCTGGTGCTGCCTCGATGTTCTGCTCAGCCAAAGCTGCCGTCACATCAGCAGGAATCAGGTTGTGCTGCTTCATCACGTCGGGCTTCAGCCAGATACGCATGGCGTAGGTCTTAGAACTGAATCCTGAAGCATCACCCACACCCTCGATACGCTTCAGCGCAGGCACGATGTTGATGGCGTTATAGTTGGTCAGGAACTCGTCGTCGTAACGACCGTCGGAAGTCAGCGAGTACATGAGGACCTGCGACGACTGTCGCTTTACCACACGCACACCGATCTGGTTTACCTCAGAAGGCAACAGCGCCTGAGCCTGAGACACGCGGTTCTGAACGTTCACAGCACACATATCAGGATTGATTCCCTGACGGAACGTCACCTGTATCATGGCCGAACCTGGCGAAGCGGTAGAGGAGATAAAGTCCATACCTTCCACACCGTTGATACTCTCCTCAAGAGGTGTCACAACGGCATTCTTCACTGTCTCGGCATCGGCACCAGGATAGCTGGCGATCACCATGATGTTAGGCGGTGCAATATTCGGATACTGCTCGATAGGAAGCGAGATCAGTCCGATGAAACCCAGCAGTACGATAAGGATAGATATTACCGTAGATAGTACCGGGCGTTTGATAAAATGCGTAAATGTCATATTCTAACTATTCACTATTAACTATTCACTATTTCTTCATCGCACCAACAATTTCGCCGGCACTCATAGCCTTTGCCTGTTCCTCGATCTTCTGCTGATAGCGCTCTGGAGTGATAGGCACGATCTCCATACCATCTGACAGTTTGGTGATACCGTTGGAAACATACTTGTCGCCAGCCTTCAGGCCCTCTGTCACGATATAGGTATTGCCATCGTTCTGGGGATCGACCTTGATCTCACTATATTTCACCTTATTGTCTTTGTCGAGGATATAGATGAACTTCTTGTTCTGGACCTCAGACACACAACCCTGTGGGATGATGATGGCGTCAGAATTGCTCTTCGGGATGATGATGGCACCAGAGCCGCCACTCTTCAATACCTTATCCGGGTTGGGGAACACAGCGATGATCTGCACAGAACCTGTAGCAACATCGATGACACCACTCATCTTCGTAACACGACCTTCATGACCATACATCGTACCGTCAGCCAGCTTCAGATTCACAGCAGGCATGGCCTGAATGGCGCCGTTAAGACCACCGGCATCCTTTGCCATTGATAGAACATCCTTCTCAGTCATGGAGAAATAAACCTCCATAGAACTAATGTTCGAAACAGTGGTCAGCGTGTTGCTGGCACTAACAAGCGTACCTACCTTGAAAGGCAGTGAACCTACCACACCAGCAGCAGGACTCTTGACATAACAGAAACTCAGCATCTCCTTGGCTGAAGCAAGATTAGCCTGAGCGGCTGCCAGACCTGCCACGGCACTCTCGTAGCTGTTCTTAGACGACTTGAGCTCGTAATCACCTATAACGCCACTCTCGAAAAGCTTCTGAGAGTTCTCGTAAGTCAACTTTGCAGTGTTTAGTGTGGCTGTGTTGGTATTCACCTGAGCCTGGGCCTGACGCACCTGGGCCTGATAGGTCACGTTATCCAATACGAAGAGTACCTCGCCGGCACTCACCGTCTGACCTTCTTTCACATTGATCTGGGTAATAAAACCCTGTACCTTCGGATGAATCTCGACATCCTGCACACCTTTGATATTGGCAGGATAAGTGGATTGCATCGTGGTGCTTGATGTGCCCACTGTCACTACAGGATACTCGTTGTCGCCAAATGACGGACGACCGCCACCACCTCCACACGATGCCAACAGCATCGAGGCGGCAGCAAACATCAAAACTTTCTTCATTTTCATACCTATTTTATTGCAATTTTAGAATTTTCTAGCGTGCAAAGGTACGAAAAAGCTACCATACCTATTAAATAGGTATTTGTCTTTTAACAAACTTTATTCTTTCTTTAGTCTTATACTCCCATCACGAGCTTCACCAGTAGCAGTACCACAGGGATGGTAATCAGGAAGATGCCAATAAGGTCGATAATCACGCCTGATTTAATCATCTTTGTGATAGGTACATAGCCCGACGCATAGACAATGGCGTTGGGCGGTGTAGATACAGGCATCATAAAGCCCAGTGACGTTGATAGGGCCAGTCCGACAGCAACAGGAATGGGACTGAAGCCCAGCGACAGTGCCGTACTGATGGCTATCGGCGCTATCAGATTCGTAGCCGCCGTGTGGGATGTCAGCTCAGACAACAGCAGCCCTACAACGCAGAAGAGAGACACGAACAGCAATTCAGACGGATGACCGCCTAACACGTCGCGAATACCCTCGCCAACCCATGTAGAAAGGCCCGTCTCATACATCAGACCACCCATCGCCAGACCACCACCGAAGAGCAACAACGTGCCCCACTCTATGCCGGCACAACCATCCTTCCAAGTCAGCGTCACCTCGCCTTTCTTCAAATCAACGGGCAGGAAGAATAACAACAGTCCGCCAATCATAGCCGCCATCTCCTCGGGAATATACTTGTTAAATTCTTTCACTACTTCAGAATCCGTCCCGTAAATGATGCTCAGGATACCTGGCATCACCCATAAGGTCACTGCCAGTATAAAGGCAAAGAGGGTGTTTTTCTGTGCCCGGTTCCATTTACCCAACTCCTTGGCGTGACGCTCAATAAACTCGTGAGCGCCATCAATGTGCTTCACATCGGCTGGAAACAACTTCCACAGCACCAAGTAAGCCACGACAAAATAGGCCATCATCGCCACGAAGCCCCATACCATCCAATCGAAGAACGATACCTGGGGAGCCTGTGGAGCCAATTCCTCCAAGAATCCGATCATAATGATGTTCGGAGGCGTTCCGATGGGCGTCAATACACCGCCAATAGAACAGGCATAGGCCGTCATCAGCATCAGGCCCGTAGCATATTTATAGTTCGACAGATCTATCGTCTTCCCATTGGCAGCCATCATCTCGCGGATAGCCTCCAGCAGTCCCAAGGCAATGGGGAACATCATCGCCGCCGTAGCTGTATTACTGATCCATCCGCTACAGATCATACACGCTGCTCCCAAGGCAAGGAATATGCGGCGTGGCGAGTCACCCACCCACTTCATCGACATGATACCATAGGCGATGCGTTTGTCAAGTCCGTTTACCATCATTCCTTTGGCTATCAGGAAGCCACCCATGAATAGAAATATCATCGGACTGGCGAAAGATTCAAAGGCTGTCTTCATCGGCACCACACCCACTAACACACACAGCGACGGACCCAACAGCGATGTCACAGGGATGGCAACAGGTTCGGTAATCCACCAGATAGCCACCAGTGCCATAATAGCTAACAACTGATGCTGCGCTACGTTCAGGCTACTAATGGGAGTGATCCAAATCAACAAAGCGCACAACGGACCCATGACAGCCCCGAAAATATGGCGCTTACGATCAAAAGATGCATCTTGTTTCATTTTTTGGTATATTTGTCGTTAATTAGGTTATGCCTCTTGCGGAGTAAGACCCATCTGGCGGGCTTTGTCGATGAGAAGCGCCATGAGGGGCTCACGCTCATTTTCAACGCGATTGTCAAGAACAGCATCCTTGAGGTACTGTTTCAGCACACCCACCTCACGACTGGGTTTCAGATGGAAAAGCGTCATGATCTCATTACCATCAATCACCGGCTGCAGCAGGCGCACATAGTCCTTGGCTTTCAAGTCGGCAAGTTTCTCACGTACCATCCTGAAATTCTCAAGGAACAGTTTCTTACGTACTTCGTTTTTAGAGGTGATATCCGCCTCACAGAGCGTCATCAGGTCATCAATGTCCTCTCCCGCATCATTCAGCAAACGGCGTACCGCAGAGTCGGTTACGACATCATCGGCAATGACGATAGGGCGCATGTGAAGATCAACGAGCTTTTGCACATATTTCATCTTCATGTCCATAGGCAGCATCAGTCGTCGGAAAATCTGCGGCACCATCTTCGCGCCAATGAGATTATGATTGTGGAATGTCCAACCGATGGAAGGATCCCAACGCTTTGACTTCGTCTTACCGATGTCGTGCATCAGAGCCGCCCAACGCAGCCAGAGGTTATCCGAGTGTAACGCTACATTCTCGAGTACCTCGAGGGTATGGTAGAAATTATTCTTATGAGCACGGCCATTCTTCTGTTCCACGATATCGAGTGCTGCGAGTTCAGGCAGAATGAGCTGGAGCAATCCTGTACGCTGCAGATAGTCGAAGCCGATACTGGGATGAGCCGCCAGTATGATCTTGTTGAGCTCATCCTTGATACGCTCTCCACTCACGATACGGATCCTGTCAGCCATACGCTCAAGGGCCACATACGTAGCTTCCTCAATCTGGAAATTCAACTGGGTGGCAAACCGCACACAGCGCATCATACGCAGAGGATCGTCGGAAAAGGTGATATCCGGCTCCAAGGGCGTGGCGATGATGCCGTCCTCCAAGTCAGCCAGTCCGTTAAACGGATCCACAAGCTCTCCAAAACGGTTGTGATTCAGACAGATTGCCATGGCATTGATGGTGAAGTCACGACGGTTCTGATCATCCTCCAAAGTACCGTCTTCAACGACTGGCTTGCGCGAATCGTGGCTATAGCTCTCCTTACGGGCCCCCACGAACTCCACCTCATACTCCCTACCCTTCTGGTAGAACTTCACCTGGGCAGTACCAAAATTCTTAAACACAGACAGATGGGCTTTCTTACCCACCATATGTTTCAGTTCCTCAGCCACAGCAATGCCGCTTCCCACAACCACCACGTCAATATCATTGGATGGACGTTCCAGGAAGATATCTCTCACATAGCCACCAACCACGTAGCATTCCAGACCTAATCGATCTGCAGCCTCACTGATTTGGTGGAATATTTCCTGATCCAGCAACTCTGCCAGTTCTTCATCGGAATATAATTTCATGTAAATCTACTCTTACTATTGTTTGGGTAACTCCAGAATAAAGCGACAACCGTCATGATAACTCGTATCAAGGGTTAGGTCGCCTCCCAGGTTCTGACTATGACGTTTACTCAATGGCAGACCAAGACCAAGACCCTCTGAAAGTTCATTCACCTTCGTAAACGGTTCGAACATCAAATCATAATAGGATTCTGACATACCTGGTCCATGATCCTCCACAATATAGCGGATGGTCTTTTTCGTCTCCTGCACTTTCACCAGCACTACGGCACCATCAGAATATTTAGCCGCATTATAAAGAAGTTCACGTAAGGTTCGCATCAGATAAAGACCGTTAGTACGGATACGATACGAATCCGGCACATCACTCTCAAACGTGACATTAATCTCAGGGAAATGCTCCCTTGTATATGAAATGCTCTCACAAACCACCTCGTTACAGGACACCATTTCGTCTTTATGCATCTGAAGTTCATTCGAAGCAGCAGTATCAGAACTGTCATAGAGCATCAGCAACATACGTGAGAGGATCTTCGTGTTATGATCCATCATATCCACAATCTTCTTCACCTCATCATGAGGGATCTCACCCTCGCTGTTACGCAAGACTTGTGCAAAGCCCATGATGATATTCAACGGAGTACGGATCTGATGGGTCACATCCTGAATAAAGAGCGTTTTCTGGCGGTCGGCATCTTCAGCCAGTTTCGTGGCCTTCACCAGTTCTTCATTACTGCGCTTTGTCTCTTCATTGGCACGCTTAATATCACTGACATGACGGTCAAGCGACTCCTGCATAGTGGCAAAACTGTTCTGCAACTTACCAACAGCATCTTGGCGATTAGTATGAGGAATCTGCTCCTCATAATTACCTGCGGCAATAATCTGCGATTGTTTCAGAAGTTGGTTCAGTGGTTCTATGGAGTGAGCCACAATCTTCCGACTGATCAACAGGATAACGATCAAACCAATAACAATCAGCGGCACAATGATATAGGCAAGCCGATAATAGGTCTGAAGGATTTCTCTATCAGGAATGACCAAGGCCAGACACCAGTTGGTGCCAGGAACAGGCTGGTAGCATACCAGGCACGAGGTGCCGTAGAGAGACACACGCATGTGACCTTGACTGCCAGTTGTCATCTCGTGCCCCAACGCAATCAGGTCAGGCTGTGTCTCGACATCGAGATCCTCAAAGAGTGTCTTATTCATTTCCTTCGTAGAATCCGGATGGATAATGAACTGTCCTTCACTGTTTACTAAGGCGAAATAAGTATTCGGATAAGGCTGCTTATTAGCGATCGCCTCTTTCAGGCGCCTGAAAGAGAGGTCGGTAGAGATCACGCCGACGAATCGCCCATTTTCCATATAAAGAGGTTTACAATATGAGGATATGATGTCCTTGGAATAGAGCGAATTACTGTTAAAGTCATTATAGGGATCCGTCCAGCAGGGCCTTGCCAGATTCTTAGGTTTCTTATACCATATCTGGTTGTAATAGTCATAGGCAGCCTCTTTAACCGTCACGATAGAATCGCCTTCACGAATGGAGTATGCCGAGAAAGGTCCCTGCTTCGGAAAAACATCCGGCTCTGTAGTAATGGAGCAACCGCTGACATGACTATTGAGTTGTACCACACGATGGGAAAAGGCCAACAAGGAATCGGGGGTCAGGAACTCCTGAGCCATCCAGCCATTGGAGTTGGTAGCCGTCTCTACCGCATTCATGTAACTTCTAACGCGTAGCACCGTATTATCCAACAAACTGGTAACACGCTCAGTGGCTTCCTTTCGGAGCATGTAACGGGATTGCACAAACATCACACCCAGAGAAGCCACAAACACGACAATAGCCAGAAGCATCACACTGAGGCCAAGTTTTAGAGAAAGAGAATGACGTATCTTATCCATGGCGATCCTCCTTTCCCGTTGACTCTTTTGACAGTTCCAGCAGATGATTGAGCAACTCGGTAACCACCTCACCTTGTTTTTGGATATCATCTGCCAGACGATCCATCTCCTTAGACTCCATCATCTGCATATGACTCAGTTCGTTCACCCGATCAGAGATGATCTGAGCCGGTGGTAGCATCTGATTGGTCATATTATGAAGGAATGAAGTCTTCAGGCGATCGGCAGCCTGTGCCTGATGATAAGCCACCCGCAAGCGCTCACCACGTGCCTGAAAGTCTACATTCAGTTTTTCCAGTTTATCTACATGCTTGGCCAAGGCTTTTTGCATCTGCTGGAAGTGATTCTGCAACTGTCCGATCTCATCATGCTGATGGCTATCGGGAATCGGTTCATCATAATGACCGTTTGCGATGCGTTGAGCCGAGTTCGTGAGGAATGTCAATGGTAATAGTCTGCGGTGAACAAAATAGCAGCAAAGCAATGCCAGGAAGATGAGGCCGACAATAGCTATCACCAAGACGTAGGACAGCAACCGGTTATAATCACCAAAGATATCATCTTCAGGATAGACCACGCCCACACTCCAGCCTAAGTCATCTATATAGCGCCCCTTAACTTCATTACGTTTGAAAGGCTTGTAGAAGACATAGCAGTCTTTCCCTTTCACCTTAATCTGCTGATGACCTTCCTGACCTGCCATCATGGCGTCAACAGCAGCCTTCACCGAGGCATCAGAGCCACGTTCCGACTGGATAAATACCTTTTCATTGAGACCCTTGGTATTGTCAGGATGAACCAAGAAGGAGCCATCGGTACCCAGCAACACACTATAAGAGTGTTCTGACGGTTTGGCAGACAACACGATCCGTGAAAGCATATTGACGGTCACATCAACACCTATGACACCAATGCGTTCGCCTTTCATGTTATAGATCGGCAGACAATAAGTGATAATCGTTTCGCCATTCGCATCAAGATCCTTCAATGGGTCTGTCCAACAGGGTGTTCCTCTTTTGATCGGCTCCGTGTACCACACCTGCTGATTATAGGGCCTATCCCCAAATGTCTTTTCCCTGACAATCTTTGTCCCAGTCACAGTTCGGTGATAATAGACCATGAAAAGTTCACCTTGATCCTTATAATAATTAGGTTCGAACGCGATGGCACAACCTGCGATATACGGATTCGACTCCACAAGCCTGCGACTATACACATACATCATC
>Ga0265298_10009349_pt1 | contig 11684 bp, 5 predicted proteins | sample AusTroGonzalo_MG_3_FD_193486 | JGI IMG/M metagenome (GOLD analysis project Ga0265298, IMG submission 193486) | Bovine rumen microbial communities from tropical cattle in Woodstock, Queensland, Australia - Gonzalo_01 | ecosystem: Host-associated > Mammals > Digestive system > Stomach > Rumen ...
GTACAAGACGGAAAGCGTACCGCCGAATTGGAACAGGTGGCCATGATGTGGGTCGAAAGTCTCACGGCTGAACGCACTAATTACAGGTTCCGATTGCAGCAGACTATCTACACCGAAGCCGAACCCGATATTCATCAGCATTTTATAGTGGTATCACTCCGCTATGAGCACTATGAATAACGGTGTTCGGAACGGTATATAATCAACAATAGTATTAACATCAAAAACTATACAACAATGGCACAAATTGGTTGGGGTAAAAATCGCCACGCGGTGCGTAACATTTCCGCAAGTGGCTCATGGCGCGAGTTGCCCACTCCCGTAGAGGACACTTTCGAACTTTCCACCGAAAAGGGTGACAAGCAAGAGGCAAAACTCGAGGGTGGCGCATACAAGGACATCCGCTACAAGCAGAACAGCAACGCTATCTCGTTTGACGTGTTCGTTGCGAAAGGCGAAAAGAAACCGTTCGCAGACGTCAACGGTGTTATCGCTGACGAGTTCGAGTATGTATCGCAGCCGGAAGACGCTGCTGTTCCTGCGGGCATCTATGTCCACAGAGCGCGCATTTCCTGCGAAGTGAAAGCCAACGACTCGGAGGGTATGAAACTCACCTACACGGTTGAACCGCTCGCTCCGGCAAGCGAATCGACTCCTCCTATGGAGATTGGTGTGGTTACGTTCACCGAATCGAACGGCGCAATCACCGCTGTGGCATTCACGGCATTGGAGGCGGCCAGCGAGCCGTCGTAAGGCGCTTCTATCAACGGAGGGGATGCGCAAGGCTACTCCTCCGTTCTTTTTATTGGTGAGGTAGCATAAAGGTAGTGCACAGGTCTCATAAGCCTGTAGATGGTGGTTCGACTCCATCCTTCGCCACAAATGGCAGAGCAGAAATCAAATATCAACCACGAGATAATAGACGCTATTATCGAGAAGCCGATACCATTCTCCTTGAATGGGAATTTGTTTTATATATACCAGCCGTCTTTGGGTGTTTCTCTGCTCTGCAGCCAACTGCTACAGGAATTGGAGTTGAATGACCGTTTAATGTCAATCAACAAGCAGATTGAGATATTGCGGGTGTGCTCACAGCAACGCGAACTTGTCCTGCGAATAGTCTGTCTCTATACGTTCTACAGACGCTCTGACGTATTGCGTGACGAGCGCATTAAGGCGCGCATGGACGAACTGAAAACGTTGGACGATGCGGAACTTGCTACTTTGGCCGTGACCATCCTACAATGGGAGTCCAGGCTGGATGAGTTCACCAAGCATTTGCATTTAGACCGCGAACGCAGGACGCGAGAGAAGATAGCTGCCGCGAAAAAGAAAAAGGGCAACAGCCTCTTGTTTGGAGGGAAGAGCCTATACGGAACGCTGATTGATGCGGCCTGCGAACGCTACGGGTGGGACTACGGGTACGTGCTGTGGGGAGTCTCGCTCATCAATTTGAACATGTTGCTTTCTGACAGCGTGCAGAGCGTATTCATAACCAAAGAAGAGGCTAAAGAGGCGCACGTATCAACGGACGGTGTGTATCTTGACGCTCGCGATCCGAAGAATCTGCGGGAGATTCAGCGACTAATCAATGGGGGTTAACAATTAAATCATCACAACTATGCAAGGTGACGCAGGAATGTATTTCGTAAATACGGTTGACAATAAGCAGGCTCTTGTTTCTGTGAACGAACTTAAACGTGCGTTCAAACAGGTTCAACAGCAGGCTTCTGATACCGGCTTAACAATAGACGGTGTGATGAGCAAGTTGGCTGCTGCTACGGGCATTACGATAGGAGCAGCTACCATGAAAGAACTTGCTACGCAGGTTTTGAACTTGCGCGGTGAGTTCCAAAAATTGGAAATAGCCTTTGGCACTATGCTGGGTAGTGCCGAGAAAGCGAACGCTCTCATGCAACAGTTGACCAAGACTGCTGCCACAACTCCGTTCGACCTCAAATCTGTAGCAGGTGGCGCGAAACAACTGCTGGCTTACGGCATTGCCGCTGATGAGGTAAACAAAACTCTCATCAACCTTGGAGACATCGCAGCAGGCCTGTCAATTCCTCTCAACGATATGGTGATGCTCTATGGCACTACTATGGTGCAGGGTAGAATGTTCACCCAAGACCTCCGGCAGTTCATGGGGCGTGGTATTCCTATTGCACAGGCTCTCGCTGACACAATGGGTGTTGCTAAAGAGCAGGTGCAAGACCTTGTTTCCACAGGAAAGGTGGGCGCGCAGGAGTTCCAGACTGCGCTCATGTCGCTTGTGGCTGAGGGCGGGCAATTCGGTGGCCTCATGGAGAAACAATCCAAGTCTATCAGCGGTCAGATTTCAAACATTGAGGACGGCATAGACATGATGTTCAACGAGATTGGGCAAAAATCGGAGGGTGTCATCAACGCGGCTCTTTCCGGCGTGTCAAAACTCGTTGAGAACTATGAGACCGTCGGAAAAGCCGTATTGGCTCTTGCCGGAACGTACGGCACGTATAAGACTGCTCTTGTGATAGTTTCTGCCGTTGAGAAAGCACACCAAGCCGTAGTTGCAAAAACGGTTGCTGTAAAACGAGCGGCTGCAATAGCGAATGTGGCGATGTCTGAGACGGATGCCATGGCTGCTGCGAGAAAGGCTATTTTCACAAAGGCTATCAAAGCGAACACAGCTGCTCTCGTGAAGAATACTATCGCCATGCTGTCCAACCCTGCCGTTGCGATAACGATTGGCCTGGTCGCATTGTGCGGAGCGATAATTGCCGTGACGCGTGCTCTTGATTCCCAAGCGAGAGCACAGGAACGCGTGAATGACCTGCAGGAGAAACAGCAGCAGGAGCGCGACAATACCAAGAGCGAAGCAGACCAGGCCATCCAAACAATTCATTCGGAAACGGCGACGGTGTACGAAAAGGCGAAAGCATACAACACCCTCAAGAAGATCATGCCGGAACTGACCAATCAGTATTCGCAGGCGGAACTTGCCACCCTTGACCTCACCAAGGCACAGAAAGCGGAAGCGGCTGCTCTCGAAAACATGGAGTTTTCGCAGATGTCTGACGAAATTGGGAAGTCAGAGAAGCGAATCAAAGACTTGGAAAAGCAGTTGGAGACCCTCGCCAACACCCCAAGCCAAGGAACGGGTGCTGCTATCGGTATTGTCGCCACGCAACTTAAAACAGAGAAAGAATACCTGCGCCAACTTAAAAGCGAGTACGCAGACATGCAGAAAGTGCGCGAGCAGGCTCTGTTCGACGCTCAACCTGTAGAGGTGAAGATTGCCACGTTCAAGACTACGAAAGCAGAGTTGGAAAAGCAACTTGACGATTTTGTTAAACAAGCGAGTGACGCGGCTGCTGCTGCCAAGGAAAAATGGGAGAAAGACCCGCTCAATGAGTGGAAAATTAAGGTGGGGATGACGTTCGAGGAAGATGCCGGAGCGAACCCTGCTTTACTCGGAGGTGAGTACTCATTACTACAGCCTGTTATCGACGGCCTGCAAAAACAGATTCAGCAGACTGACGGGCAAATTGCCGCTCTTTCCACCACCGCCACAAAAGAAACCCTGCCGGACATCATCAAGGCGATCCATGACGCGGAGGAAGCCGTGAGGAAAGCCCGTATCAACTTTGCCAATGACGCTTCTCAGGCCAATAAGACTGCTGTTGAGAATGCAGAAGAATCTCTTAAAACCGCTACAGACAACTACAAACTCGCAACGGGCAGGGTATGGTCTGACACCAAAAAATTGGAGGAGGAAATCACCAAGGCGCGTCAGCAGGCTCTCAACGAACGCCAGCGCATCCTCAACTCGTCTATACAGGCCGAGCGTGTACAGCGTGAAGCGGCATATTGGCAGACTATTGCAGAAATCAATCAAGAGGAGGCTGCTTTCCGTAAAGCGCATAATGGGCGGACGAGTTCAGCGTTCAAGATAAGGCGAGAGAATGCGGAGATTCAACTGCAGATTGACGAACAGGAGTTTGACCGTAAGTTCAATGAATGGAAAAAGGAGTTTGAGAAAGAGACACTACAAATCACTATTGACACCAAATCAAGCCAACTGGAGAATGCCGTTTCACTGTCGCAGACTATTACGGAGCGTATTCAGAAGCAGAACGAACTGTACGAGAATCAGATTCAACTCATTAAGACCCGTAATCGAGCAGAAGCAGACAAGGCGGTTGCAGACAAGTACGGAGAAAACACGCTGAATGATTTTCGTGCGTTCTCTGCTGACGAAAAGAATGCCGCTGTACTTTCTTCCTACCGTGATGCAAAAACGCCGGAGGGCAAGAAAAAAGTGGCTGACGAAGCAGGAATCAAAGAGACCTTGCTTGCCACCTACGCGGAAATGGAGCAAGTGTATGAAATGTACGCCCAGCGTCTCAATGCCACTATACAGCAGGCGGAACAGGGGCACGACTTTGAAATGCTTCGTCAAGATATTGATGACTACACCCAGTACTGCGAGGAGATAGTCGAAGCCGCACAATGGCGCGAGGAGCAACTCGCGGCTATTAACAGCGGTGAGGAAACAAACCGTACCAAGGACATGGTAGAAAAGGACTATCAGAACATGGTCAAGCAATCCGGACAGAAGCACGACATTGACGCGACTGAAAAGGAAGCTGCCGACATAGTGGCACGGCTGATTGGTAGTCTTGCGGATGTGACTTACGACCAGATTGATATTGCTGCAGCAGAGTTCTTTGAGGAGATAGACAAGCAAATCGAGATGCTGAAAGAGGTTCGTTCCATGAATGATGAGCAACGGGCTACGGCAGAGCAGAGCGCGAACGAGGAACTCGCTGGTTTGCAAGAGCAGGCAGAAGACCCGTTGTTGACTGATGAGCAACGGCTGGAGATTAACGGTAAGATAGCGGAGGTGGAGCAGAGAATATTCTACCTCAAAACATCAGAGCAGCAGTTGGACGCTCGGATGAACAAATTGCTCTCTTCCCGGAAGACGATGGAAAACTCTGTTGCGAATGCGAAGCAGAAAAGTGGCAAAAAGAGTATCAAGCAGATGCAGAAAGAGCAACGTGCGACTGAAAACGTTGTGAATGCGTTGAGCGAAGTATCGAATGCCGCGAAGAGCGTTGCTGATACAATGGGTGGCGTACTTTCGACCAAGTCCAAAAAGGCTCTCGGTGTGATTTCAGAGGTTGCGGAATTTGGTATTCAGTCCATACAGTCTATTCAGTATGTAGCCACAAGCGCAAGCACCCTCATGGAATCGACTGCAGTAGGAGCAGCCGGTGCTATTCAGACTGTTGAGAAAGCGTCCGTCATCCTCACTATCATCAGCCTTGCTGTGCAGGCTATCATGGCAATAGTGAACATCGCCAAGCAGTTCACCACCAACGCCAAGGTCAACGCGGAGTTGGACAAGATGGCGGATAAGATTGAACGTCTGAAAGAGGAGCAACGCGATCTTGATTTCATGTATCGCAACAGCGTCGGTTCTGACTATTTCAGAAACCAATACAGGGCTGCGAAGAAACTCGAGGAGCAAATCAAGGCTAACAGGGAAGCGTACATCAAGTCTCTGCGAGAGGAGGAGCGTTTGCGCTCCCGCTATGGTACTGACAGCGATAAGTACAAAGACCAACACGATCGGACGCAGGAGTTCAGGGAAGCGTGGGAGGAGGCCATTACTGACGAGGAGGAGCGTTTCCAAGAGCTCATTGATGAGATTTTGACCACCGATTTGAGTGGGTGGGCAGACAGCCTGGCAGACAGCGCGATTGATGCGGCTCTTGACGGCTCGAAGTCGTTCAAGGAGATATGGAACGAGGCTCTTGAAGATTGGGAACGCGACATGTATAAACAGCAACTCAAACTTGCCTACGAAAATCTGTTCAAGGACAGTTTCGCGCGCTTCGCAGAGACTGCTGAAAAGGTTGCATCCCTCGGTGGTACTCTTTCCGAACACGACATGGATATGTTTGTCGCTGAGTTGGAAAGCAAGGAGGCAGAAGCAGAGCGCATCACGGAAATGTATCGCGAACTCATGGAGAAACGCGGCCTGCTCACGGACGGAGGGGACGTAGAGGGAAGCCAAGGCGGTTTTGAGAGTATGTCATCCGACCAGGTCGATGAACTTTCTGCTCGGTTTACTGCTCTGCAGATTGAGGGCGCAAACGTAGTTGCGGTGGCACAAGCCATGCAGGTGTTGCTGGAGGACATATCTGTAAATGACAGCCTCCGTCTCGGAAGTTTGCAGAACATACAAGGCAATCTTGATTTGGCTGTGACTATTCAGCAGAATCAGTTAGACCAACTGCGAACGCTTGTCGAAACGTCGGAGGTAATCGCAACCAACACAGCAAGATTGAGGGCTATTGAACAAAACACAGATCGACTATGAGCGAGGACTATTTCAATATAATGCGGGCTGACTTTTTGGAGCAATTCGGAAGCGGTCTCTGTGAAGAAAGCATTGAGCAGGTGAAAAATGCCAAAGACCTTGGCGAGTTCATCGCGCTCATTCATCACTATGCACATTTCCTTTGTCGCCAACGGATGACCGTTCCTACAGTAGAATGGGTTCGCAAGTGGTTATCAGACTACAAGGAGGAGGCCAACGCTCACGGCGTGTACATCGACCAAATCAAGGCGATAAAAGACCCGCAGACTGATGGAGTCGTTTTGTTTGGTATATGTGATGTGACCGCTGTTCTGACGGACACAAGAGTATTCGAGTTCGTTCTTGAAGATAGTAGCAGACTACAGCTGATAGCAAACGAGGCAACATCATGCACGGTACGTTTGAAATCACCCAAGACTGACGTAAAAGTCGTATATCAATCTCAGTATTCACGCATTAAAATTCGTAAGGTATGGCAAGACCAGTAATGCTCTTGAACGGGCAAGACATACAAAAGTGGGGGATTACGCCATTAGAGGGCACGATGAATACTCTAATGAAGCCTGCTCCAATGAAGGCACTTGTGACCAACGAGAACGCATCTTTGCACGGCTCACTGGTGTTGTACGCTCCGTCCGCACGTCGGTATCAGAAGCAGGATATGTCGTTGTTGTTCTATATGGAAGCACTTTCTCTGACCGACCTGAACAGACAGGTCAATGCGCTTGTTGAACACCTCAAAAACGGAAAAGACAATTCCGGCTTGAACGAATTGAAAGTGCCGGAACTCGGAACGTGCTACAGGCTCGTGTATGTGAGTGTGGACAAATACACCAATTTTGGCGTTTCCGGCTCTGCCACCATATCTATCAAGTTTACTGAACCCAACCCAAACAACAGGACAATATGACACCAGCACTTCCCGAAATACCAATCTATCAGCCGACTTACACGCTGCAAAACAGTACGCCTGTTTTCACCCGTTATGTCAATAGCGAATCAGCAAGTGGGGACTTCCCGGTGACTGACAGTTGCGAGCGATCCGCTACCGTGATGAGCGATGACTATGTCAAGTTGTCGTTCAAACTGCTTGGGCAGGTGGTGTTTGATGCGTTCTCGTTCATCTATTACGATGACCAATTGTTCTTTCTGAAAGAGCAGTACCGCCCAACGGCAAAAGGCTCGTACTATCAGTATGATATGAAGTTCGTAAGCGTGGCAAATATGCTGTCAAAGCCTATCTGCATGCGCTACATGACCGTAGGAGGTGTGGCTGTTAGTCCCGAGCCGGAAATCAACATGAACGGCACGCTGGCTGAAATGGCGGTCATCCTCATAGACTCCATACACGGGGCAGCGAGCCGCTTGACTGCTAACCAAGCAAACAATTTCTACGCCTATATTCTACAGGGGATGACTGTTGCAAACGACATGCAGCAGAACACGTCCCTGCAGACGTTCTCTTTTAGCGGAGCAAAAATCAGCGATGTGCTGACACAGGTTGCCGAAACGTATGAGATTGAATGGTGGGTGTCACAGGAAAGTCAGACATCTGTAAAGTTGCACCTATGTAAGTGCGAAACAGGTGAAACGCTCTTTGTTTCCGACCGTACCAAGACCACGGGCAACAACCTCCAGCCGTACGAAAGTCGCGGATTGCTATCTTGTGAGTATTCGCAGGAGTGGAGCGACGTGCCGCAGAAGATTATTCCATTTGGTTCAGACAGAAATATCACGCGAAAACAAGCGTTGCAGACCGTAAACGGCTGCGAAATGTACGTGTCGTATGGAAAGCAGCTGCGACTCGCTCCTAATACCACGTACACCGTGACCGATCGCGACGGGAACAATGTGCAGATAACAACGGACGCTCTTGGCGCATTCACGAATACGGCTGTTCAGTCCGGCATCGAAACGGTTGAGACGTTTGATGACATATACCCACGTTGCCACTTCCGCGTATTGGGCGTGACTGTCAAGGGGACAGACAACCCGATTTATACGATTACGGCTGCTGCTATCAAGGCAGACGGAACGTCACTGATGAGTTATGCAGAAATGGTCGAGGAGGGGCTGCTCCCGCTGAATATAGAACCTAACGAGACTCTGTCTATCATATTTGAGAGCGGCTATTTGAACGGGCGCGAGTTTGAGGTTGCATACGACATTAAAGAGGTGGACGGTGTGGTACAATGGACGCTGACTATCGTGCCGGAAGAGGACGGCGACAACGGAGTGTCGTTGCCCTTTGGTAATTTCGTGCCGCGAGCCTTGGTTGAAGGCGGGTATGAGGGTGATATGTTCGCCATCTTCCATATGATTATGCCGGAAGCGTATGTCACCCGTGCGCAGAACGAGTTAGCGCAGGCCGCTTATGAGAAACTGCTCGCGATAGAAGACACACGCCCAGAGGTTAAATGTAAGGCCGAGCCGATATCGTTTGCCAACAATCAGTTGTTCCTGGGCAGGAGAGTGGGTGTGCATTCGGAACTGTTCGGCAACATCGTGGAAAATGACGGTGAGATAGTGCCCAACAGCCCGAGCCTGTTCTTGAGCCGCGTTACGTCTTTCTCGCACTCCCTCACGAAACCGAACGAAGTGGAGTTCAAACTTGCGTCTGCTCGCGTCAACGGTACTCTTTCGGAGTTGGCAACCACTATTGCCGACCGTACGAGCGATATACGCGGCCTGGAGCAACGTAGCGTCAACCTGTCAAGGCGTGGATGGCACGACGCGGCAGAACTACGGGAAATGCTCAATAGTCTGGCAGCTGAAATGATGCTTGTGGGCGTGGAAAAGAATCAGTTTGCGTTCACGAGTGCAATTCAATGTGTCAACGGGCGTGTGGTGTCAAGCGTGAACCACTTCAACAAGTTGCACGTTTCTGCCGGATATATTCAGCACACCCAAGAGCCGTATATCAAATACGCCAACGGAGGGCGGTGGGTTATCAACGCGACAGACCTTACGGCAGACTCTAACAACAATTCTCTTGCGTCTCGCGCATCTACGCCTTACTACCTGTACGCTATATGTGCAAGCAATACTTCGACAGCCTCGTTGGTTCTTTCGCAGTCTAAACATGACAACGACACGGACTACCTGCTGCTGGGCGTCCTTTCAGCAGAATATGAGGATGCGAATGCGCATACGAGTTTCCGAGAGTTCAATCGCACGAACGGCTACACGCAGATTGCTGGAGGAACTATCACAACAGAGCAGATTCAAGACCCGACGCGCTCGCTCATTATAGACTTTAGTTCCAATCCGCCAAGAATCATAGCAATCAATGGCGCTGAAATCGTCGGTAAGTTCAGATTTACAGCAAGTAGCAATACGGTTGCAGAATTGTTGAACGCTATGAGCGGACGCATGGACGGAATGGACTCGAGGATGGACGGACTGGCCACTATTACAAGTCTTGATGCTGTGCAGGCATCCCTGCAGTCTCAAATAGACGGAGCCGTGTCAACATACTACCACACGGGAGTACCTTTCGCAGATGATGCTTCAAGCACGTTCGGAACGAATTTCCAAAACAGTTTCCCTGCCAATCCCGATTGGGGACTGACCGGAAAGACTGCTGCGGAGGTGCAGGCAATTCTCGAAGCACACGTTGGAGACCTATACTACAACAAGACAAGCGGCTATGTCTATCGCTTCATGTACGATGACGATGCCAACGTTCAGTCTTTCGGTTGGTTGCTCATCCACGATACGGACATTACCGCAGCTATGGCTGCTGCATCGCGCGCCCAAGCAACAGCAGACAAAAAGGCGACGATTTTCCGTTCGCAACCAACAGTTCCGTATGAGCAAGGCGACATGTGGCAACAAGATGCAAACGGAAAGGTGCTGTATTCAATAGAAGATAGAACAGGTGCGAACGATTCTTTTCATGCCGAAGATTGGGTGTCTGCTGCAAGATACGCTGAAACTATAGCGGAACAGGCTGCGAGCGATATCTTGCTTATCAATAATACTATTGAGGGAATACAGAGCCAAATGAACGGATTCGCCACCGTTCTTGATGTGGCTGCTATCCAGCAAAGCCTGCAGAGCCAAATAGATAGCGCCATTGACACTTGGTTTCTTTCCGGCGTGCCTACCACTTCAAACGCTCCGTACAACACTTGGGTTGGTAATGATTTTGATGTGCGCGATAAGCACCTTGGGGACTTGTACTACAATAAGCAGGCCGGAGACAATTACGGTAAGGTGTACAGGTTCGACAAAGTGAATAACGCATACCAATGGACGCACATAGAAGATGATGAGGTTGCGGCAGCGTTGAAAGCAGCCGCAAATGCACAGGCGACTGCCGATGGGAAAATAACCATTTTCAGAGGCAGTTCTGAACCGCAACCACCGTATAAAGTGGGCGATATGTGGCAGAATAGCAGCACGGGAAAGGTGCTGTATTCGATCAAAAATAGAACGTCAGGCAATTATGTGGCATCCGATTGGAAATCTTCATCAGAGTATGCAGAGACTCTCGCTATGATGGAGATAGGTGCAGAGAACTTGATAGGTGATGGGAGTCTGATAAAACTTGACAACCTGTCCGGATCAGGCAATTTCTATTATGTGCCGCTGGTTGGAGACCTCTACACGATAGACAACACCCATCGTTCTGCGCTTAACGCTGAACTATTAGAGCCGAGCACCAAATATGTGTTTAGTTTTGATAAGGCCACATGGGTGGCAGGTCAGCAGTCAGAGAAATTCTCAGCTGCTCTATTTTGGAAAGACGAGAACGGAGACCAACAGGTTATTAGGAAAGATTTTGACCTTGACGGTAATCGCCACTATGCAGTATTTGAAACGCCTGCTCTGGAGACTGGTGCAACCAAGTGCGCGTTCATTGTGTACGCGGGTGTACAAGGAAGTACGGCACAAAGGTTGGTGTATATATATAATGCGATGCTGCAGAAAGGCGAGAAACCGACATCGTATCATCCGTATATAGAACACCTCGTTTCTGCTCTAAAAGGCTCTACAGACGTGCTTGGCGGCTTGGTAATGACCAATGTGTTGATGTTGAAAGACAGAAATAGTCTTGGCCAGGAAGTCGTGACTGCTGGCATGAGTGGTCAGACAGGAACACAGGCTAACCCTGAGAATGTGTTCCTGTGGGGAGGAGGAACATACGACGAGGCGATTTATGCGTCAAACAACAATTACGCCAAGTCACAGGGGGGGGCGCTTATAACTACATTGCTTAAAAAGAATGGAACGGGAAAAATCGGTGCATTCTATATAGATCGCGATAAAATCAGATTTGTTACTACGGATGGCACTATTATCCTTGACG
>Ga0265298_10009350_pt1 | contig 11684 bp, 8 predicted proteins | sample AusTroGonzalo_MG_3_FD_193486 | JGI IMG/M metagenome (GOLD analysis project Ga0265298, IMG submission 193486) | Bovine rumen microbial communities from tropical cattle in Woodstock, Queensland, Australia - Gonzalo_01 | ecosystem: Host-associated > Mammals > Digestive system > Stomach > Rumen ...
CTTTTTTTGAGGGGAATCTCTTCGCTATTATTTTACTTCCCAGATGTCATTGGTCTCAAGGAGCTCAGCAAAGTTGTGATACTTCTTGGCGGCCTTGACCTCCTCAATCTGTGCGGTTACTGCATCGTCATAGGTGGGAGCCTCGACATCGCGGATAACGCCCAGTGCTACGGGGAATCCGTCGCCGTCACCCATCAGGGCAAGCTTGAGTTGCAGGGTGTTGTCCTGGCAGTGAGCATCGTGTACAAGGATATCCTTGAGTGTGATGCCGTTCTCACCAATCTTTACAACCTTGAGGCTGAAACCGTCCTGCATCAGTCCGAACTCATTGTTCTCACCGAATACCAGGGGCTCACCGTGCTTAACGTATATAGCGTTCTTGGCGCGTCCCTCCTTGTTATATACTGCATCGTGTGTGCCGTTGTTAAAGATAACGCAGTTCTGCAGGATCTCGCATACAGAGGCGCCCTTGTGGTTGTAGGCAGCCTTGAGGATATCAACTGTACCGGCTGCATCGGTGGCAACGGCGCGGGCAAAGAAGTGACCGCGTGCACCAAAACAGAGCTCTGCGGGACGGAACGGATCCTCAACAGTGCCGTAAGGGCTGGATTTGCTTACGAATCCACGGGGTGAAGTGGGCGAATACTGTCCCTTCGTAAGACCGTAAATACGGTTGTTCAGGAGAATCATGTTCAGGTTGATGTTACGGCGGTTGGCGTGGATAAAGTGGTTACCGCCGATGGCCAGACCGTCACCGTCACCTGATACCTGCCAAACGGTCAGGTTGGGGTTGGCAACCTTGCAGCCTGTTGCAATAGCAGCTGCACGGCCGTGTATGGTGTTCATACCGTAGGTTGCCATATAGTGGGGCAGACGGCTTGAGCAACCGATACCGGATATTACTGCGGTATTGTATGGAGCGACTCCTATCTCAGCCATTGCCTTGTGCAGCGATGCCAGGAAGAAATGGTCACCGCATCCGGGGCACCAACGGGGCTGTCCCTTCTTGAAATCTTGTGCTGTATATTCCATAGTCATTTCTTTTTACTTGTTAAGGATTTCATTGAAGGCGTTAACCAGCTCGTTTACAACGAACGGCTGACCCTTTACCTGATTGAACTGATAGGGAACCAGTCCGTCAACCTTCATGCGCAGGAATGCTGCCAGCTGACCCATGTTCTGCTCGGCAACAACCACCTTCTTGTACTTGGTGAGTACCTGAGCGGCGTTCTTAGGCAGCGGGTTGATGAACTTGAAGTGTGCATGTGCAACCTTCTTGCCCTGTGCACGGAGCTCATCCATAGCGGCACGCAGGTGTCCGTAAGTACCACCAAATCCGACGATGAGCAGATCAGCGTCATCAACATCACCGATAACCTCCAGATCAGGAACCTGGATGTTGTCAATCTTCTGCTGACGCAGACGTGTCATCAGGTCATGGTTCTCAGGGTTGGTGCTGATGGCACCGGTCTTGTTATCCTTCTCCAGACCGCCCAGGATGTGAGTGAATCCCTCACGACCGGGAACAGCCCAGTAACGTGTGCCGTTCTCGGCACGCATATAAGGAGTCCATGTGCCCTTGAGTTCCTCAGGGACATAAGGAGGATTGATGGCGGGATAATCGGCCAGGTTGGGCAGTTTGAATGCTGCAGAACCGTTGGCTACGAATGCATCGGTAAGCAGGACAACCGGAGTCATGTGCTCCAGAGCTATCTTACTTGCCTGGAATGCTGCATCGAAGCAGTCAACAGGTGATGTGGCTGCAATTACAGGCATTGGGCTCTCACCGTTACGGCCAAAGAGTACCTGCAGCAGGTCTGTCTGCTCTGACTTGGTGGGAAGACCGGTGGCAGGACCGCCGCGCTGTACATCAAGAACTACGAGCGGAAGCTCCATGATGACAGCCAGGTTCATGGCCTCTGACTTAAGGCAGATACCGGGACCTGATGTTGAAGTCACTGCAAGAGCGCCTGCGAATGATGCACCTACGGCCGATGAGCAACCTGCAATCTCATCCTCGCACTGAACGGTGGTAACACCAAGTGACTTGTGCTTGGAGAGCTCATGCAGAACATCGGTAGCAGGGGTGATAGGATATGAACCCAGATAGAGCTTGAGGCCGGCTTTCTCGGCTGCGGCGATGAAACCGTATGCTGTAGCCTTGTTACCGGTGATGTCCATGTAACGGCCGGGCTCCTTCTGCTTTGACTCGATGCGATATACATTCATGGCACTGCTGTGAGTGTTGTGACCGTAGTCATAACCGGCCTGGATAACCTTGATGTTGGCCTGGGCCAGCTCAGGCTTCTTGGCAAACTTGTCACGCAGATAGTTGAATGCAATCTCCAGGTCACGGCTGAAGAGCCAGCATACCAGACCAAGAGCAAACATATTACGGCACTTGAGAACAGCCTTGGCTTCCATGCCGCTGTCAGCAAGTGCATCCTTTACCATTTGTGTAAGAGGGCAGGCAATTACGCGGTCGGGATCAACGCCCAGCTCTGAGAGAGGATCCTCTGTCTGGAAAGCGGCCTTCTCAAGGTCTGCCTTCTTGAAGGCGTCAGTATCGATAATGATTGTTGCGTTGGGCTTTGCATACTTGAGCTGTGTCTTGAGAGCGGCAGCATTCATAGCCACAAGAACATCACACTGATCACCCGGTGTATATACCTTGCCTGCACCGATATGTACCTGGAAACCCGATACGCCGGTGAGTGAGCCTTGCGGGGCGCGGATATCGGCGGGATAATCGGGGAAAGTACTGATACTGTTTCCAACCGTTGCTGAAACAGTGGAGAAGATGTTGCCGGCCAGCTGCATTCCGTCACCGGAGTCACCTGAAAAGCGGACAACAACCTGATCCAATTCTTTAATTGTCATAACTCTTTATAGTGTTTATTGTTTTTGCATACTAAGACGGTGCAAAATTACAAGATTATTCCGCTCATTATTCATTTTTTAATTCATTTTAGTATATTCCCTTTCAAATTGCCATAAAAAGCCCGCATATATGCAAAAAATATACATTTGCGGGTAAAAAAGAATAGCAAAAGGGTAAAAAACAGGGAGCGCCGTGATGGGCGCTCCCTGTTTTGTATGTGTTAAAGTGAAACCTGTAAGCCGCTTATCGGCCGAATCCCGGGTTTCCGAATGCAATGTTTGCGGTATGCTGAGCCTTTACAGGCTTGCCGTCCTGCTCAGCCGGGATCCAGTCCGGCATTATCATGACGGTGCGCAGAGCCTCCTTGTTCATGATGTGGATATCGGCCTCACTGGTTATGACGGGATTGGTTACGGAACCGTCGGCCTCAACAGAGAACGATACGGTTACACGTCCGGTCATTTTTTGTGACTGCAGATTCTCGGGATAGTAGGTGTTGGAGCGGACAAACTGCTGCATATTTCCGCCCAGGAATGTAGCCTGAGGTCCTACCGGTCCCTGTGGACCCGGTGCTCCCGGTGCTCCCGGTGCACCGCCGCCCATACCTGGCATTCCGCCGCCAGGGAATCCTCCACCCGGGAATCCTCCGCGGCCGCCAGTGGGCTGCTGCTTGGAGTTTTCAATCTCCTGCTCTGTTGGCTCCGGATCAATTCTCATGGGAACACCCATGCTGAGCACTGTCTGGAGTGAGTCAATATACGGAACGTAGTTGGGGAAATGAAGATTTGACTTGAGCAGTGTGCGGTACCATTTCTTTGCGTTGAGCAGGGCTGTGGTATCATTGTCATAGCGCCATTTGCCAAGGCAAAGGTTGCCCAGCCATGCCTGTGCGTTCAGTACCTGCTCATCCTTGTTGTTAACATCGGCTACCTTGGGATAGCTTTCAAGTATCTGGATACCTCCGTTTATGTATGAGGGTTCCTTCTTGTACTTTCCGTAGTCATTGTAAAAGCGCGCCATCATTACAATTGAGCGGGTGTCACCGTTCTTGACGGCTTTCTTGAACCATCTGATTCCCTGTGAAAAGAGTGCGTCATTGTTTGGCTTGCTGAACCATGCCAGGTATAAGTAATTGGCCAGATTGTATTGAGCCTCGGAATAGTTGAGATTGGCTGCATCCTCAAGAAGTGTAAGACCCATCTCTACATTTTTCTTTACATACTGTCCGGACAGGCACTCCATGCCAAGAAGGTTCATGGACTCAGGTTCACCCTTTATGACTCCTTTCTTATAGTTTTCTATAGCCTGCTTCATTCCCTGATTGGTTATTTCAATCTTGTCCAACTGGGCCTGAATAGAGTCGGTATTAGCCTTTTGAGCAAACGTCGGTATGGCTAAAAGGACCGACATGACCATTGAAAAAATCCTTATTCTCATTTTGCATCAATTGTTAGTAGAATTGATACAAATATCGTGAATTCATTGAAATGTGAAAATATATTTAATAAAAAAATGACCGGAATCCCTAAAAAGGAACTCCGGCCATGAATATTGTCTCCTTAGGATATGCTTATGCCTTGGCAGCTGCAATCTCCTCTTTCTCTTTCTTGGTCTTTTTCATAACCAGGTAAGCGGTAGGAGCAGCAACAAACAGTGATGAGCATGTGCCGAATACAACACCCAGAATCATTGCGAATGCAAAGCTGCGGATGCTGTCACCACCCAGGAAGAAGATGGCCAGCAGCACGATCAATGTACTTACAGAAGTATTGATGGTACGAGCCAGTGTGGTGTTGAGTGCATCGTCAAACAACTGCTTGCGGTTACGCTTGGGATAGAGACCGGTGAACTCACGGATACGGTCAAATATAACCACCTTATCGTTGATGGAGTAACCGATAGCTGTCAGCACGGCACCGATGAATGTCTGGTCAATCTCAAGTGAGAATGGCATCCATCCCCAGCAGATTGAGTATATACCTATTATAATAAGTGTATCAAAGCACAGGGCAAAGATGGCACCTACTGAGTAAGCTACGTTGCGGAAACGGATAAGGATGTACAGGAAGATGGCAATCAGAGCCAGGATTACAGAGATGATGGCACCGCGTGTGATATCCTCGGCTATTGAAGGACCAACCTTCTGTGAACTGATGATTGAGCCTCCGTCACGGTTCTCACGATCAATGAATGTAGCCAGCGTCAGGTCTGAGCTGAGCTTGCCGGCTTGCTTGAGTGAGTTGAAGAGGAACTCCTCAATCTCTGAGTCAATGGTCTCAGAATCCTCATCAATGCGGTAGTTGGTTGAGATACGGATGGTCTTGTGGTCTGTACCCAGAGCGATAGCCTGAACGTTATCCTCAGTGATTACACCCTGCAGGATCTCACGAACCTCCTCGGGCTCAACGGGCTCCTCAAACTGAACTACAAAGTTACGGCCACCGGTAAAGTCAATACTCTTACTCAGTCCGCGTGTTGCCAGGAAGCCGATGCAGATGATGGCAACGGCACCAAACAATACGAATGATGTCTTGGCAGCCTCCATGAACTTGACAGCAGTGTTCTGCATGAGGTTCTTTGAAAGACCGGTGGTGAATGTCAGGTTCTGCAGCTTGCCCTTACCCAGGAAGTGCTCATAAACGATACGTGTCAGGAACACTGCGGTAAAGAATGAGCATACGATACCGATGATAAGTGTGGTGGCAAATCCGCGGATAGGACCTGTACCGAAGTTGAACAGGATGATACCTGTTATGATTGATGTGAAGTTAGAGTCAAAGATTGCAGAGAATGCGTTCTTGTAACCGTCTGTAAGAGCAGCCTGAACGCTCTTGCCACCCTTGAGCTCCTCCTTGGTGCGCTCGTAGATAAGCACGTTGGCATCGACCGCCATACCCAGGGTAAGTACGATACCTGCTATACCTGACATGGTAAGAGCAGCCTGGAATGAGGTAAGGATACCCAGTGTAAAGAAGAAGTTGCAGAGCAGGGCTCCGTTGGCTATCATACCCGGAACGAATCCGTATATGCAGCACATATAGATCATCAGGATGATGAATGCTATGATGAATGATGTGAATCCCTTCTGGATTGACTCCTGACCAAGTGAAGGACCAACAATGTCCTCCTGAACGATCTTGGCGGGAGCAGGCATCTTACCTGACTTGAGCACGTTGGCAAGGTCCTGAGTATCCTCAACGGTAAAGTTACCTGATATCTCTGAACGTCCGCCCAGGATCTCATCCTTAACGTTAGGAGCACTGTAAACATAACCGTCCAGTACGATGGCAATACCGCGGCCAACGTTCTGCTTGGTCAGTGTAGCCCACTTGCGGGCACCCTCGGTGTTCATTGACATGCTTACAACGGGGTTGTTGCCGCTGCCAAAGTCTGCCTTGGCATCAACAACCACATCACCTGTAAGGTCAGGCTGTCCGTTCTTGTTGTCATTCTTGATGCAGTAGAGCTGGAAGTACTGGTCGTTGCCTTCCCAACCCTTTACGCCCCACATGAGCTTGAGGTCACGCGGCAGGATAGCCTTGGCCTCGGGGGTGTTGAGCATGCGGTTGATATCGGCTGTATCTGAATAGTGAGCCAGACCTGCTACCCAACCGTTGGGATCATATGCGGGCTGCAGACGTGCAAACAGCGGGTTGCTCTTGCGCAGAGCCTCACGCTGTGCGGCTGTTGACTTTGCACTGTTGTCATCGGTTGCAATCTCCAGCTCATCGGGGTTACCCTGAGCCTCCTCCTGTGCGGGAGCTGCTTCCTGGGCCTGAGCCTCCTCCTGAGGATTCTCATCGGCATACTTCTGTGCCAGACGGCTGTCCAGACGGTTCAGTACGTCCTGAATCTCTGAAACCTTGTATGTTTCCCAGAACTCAAGGTTGGCTGAACCCTGAAGGAGGTTACGTACACGCTCGGGCTCCTTTACACCGGGAAGCTCAACCATGATACGTCCCTGCTTGCCTGCCAGTTCCTGAATGTTAGGCTGTGCCACACCAAAGCGGTCTATACGTGTGCGGAGTACGTTGAATGAGTTGGCAACGGCTGCGGCAACCTCCTCCTTGAGGACAGTTATCACCTCGGCGTTTGGTGTCTGGCCGTTGATCTTCTCCTTGAGGTTTGATGTTGCAAAGAAGGCGCTCAGCTTGGCATCGGGACCTGCTGTCTTTGCAAACTCATCGGCAAAGATGTCAACAAAGTTTTCCTGGCTGCTCAGAGAGCGTTTCTTGGCGGCAGCAAGGGTCTCGGTGAATACGGGATCCTGGCTGTTGTTGGCAAGAGCCTTCATTACATCGGGGATAGATACTTCCAGTATGACGTTCATACCGCCCTTGAGGTCCAGGCCAAGGCCTATCTGCATCTCGCGGCAGTCACTGTATGTATAGATACCCATCCAGACCTTTTTGTTCATTACAGAGTCAAGATAGGCCTGTTCATCCTGACTCTGGGCAGCTTTGTTCTCAATGCTGCGGGTCTTGAATGTAAAGGAGAGATAGAACAGGCACACCAGTGTCAGTGCTATCGCGAACAACTTTACGAAACCTTTGTTTTGCATACTTTATTATGTTTTTAAATTATTTGTGCGCGTGTGCGTGAAATTTCAAGGGTGCAAATATAGGATTTTTTTTGGTCCGAAAGACATTGCACCCTTGTTTTCTGAGCAAATAAGTTCAAAAAGGCTTATTTCCTGCGGGTTGTCAAAGACGATATCCAGACGGCTATTGCGGTGACGGGCAAGGTCAGGTCTTTGCCTTTGCGCAGCAGGTAATAGAACAGCCATCCTGCTGCGGCAGCCAGCAGATGGGCCAGGTCAGTAGCCGGATTGGCGTGAGGAAGTATGGCCAGGTCAATGAGACCCAGGGCTATCACAATGTATTTGATCTTGACGGGGCCTATCAGCGGGATGGGCTCGGCGGCATCGGGAGCGCGGAAAGCAAGTGCGGTACAGAAGGCTATGATGCATGCCGAGCACATGGGCATACTGTCCGCCCAGTCCCTTGTCTGCAGTGACGGAATAAGCAGAAAAACACCGGTGAAACCTATCATTCCTGCAATGCCGCCCAGGATATAGAGACCGCGCAGATGGCTTGATGTGTAGTAGCGCAGGAACACTCCGCCCAGCCAGTAGAGGCAAAGCATGTTGAACAGCAGATGCCACAGTCCCCAGCTTGTAAAGAGTGCCGTTACGGGCGACCACGGCTTAAAGGCAAGCAGCAGCGGGTTCCACGGGTAGTTGAGTGATGTGAACGCAATCTTGTCGGCTCCGAATGTTATGAGCGTGAATGTTATGTCAAGCGAGAGCGCCAGTACAAAGACGGCGCAGTTTATTATGAGCAGACGCACCAGAATGTTCCCGCTGCGGAATTTCTGCCCTATTTCTTGAAAAAGATTCATTACCAGGTAAATTTGATGTGGTTGTCCTTACGTTCCTTGTGTTTCCAGTAGAGCAGAATCAGGAATCCGGCCAGCATGCCGCCCAGATGTGCAAAGTGGGCTACGTTATCGGCCGCGGTAGCCCTTAATCCAAGCCCCAGTTCAATGACAACGTATCCTATCACCAGCCATTTGGCCTTGATGGGAACTGGTATGGGTATTATGAACAGTTGGTTGTCAGGGTATGTCATTCCGTAGCCCAGAAGTATTCCGTAAACGGCTCCCGATGCTCCCACGGTAAGAGGCATGTGTCGGAGAATGCGTGCTAAGTACAGGTTATCGGTAACGCCGGCGGTGGCAACCTCAAACTGAATGAGTTGGACCAGTTCCTGGGTGAAAGCTGCGCCTACTCCGCACAACAGGTAGAATATGAGGAAACGTTTTGAGCCCCATTCAACCTCCATTATGCGTCCAAACATCCATACGGCAAACATATTAACGAATATGTGGCCGAATCCGTCATGAAGGAACATGTACGTTACAGGCTGCCATATGCGGAACCCCGGTGACAAGAAAAAATGCAGTCCGAATATTCTGTGGAGGTCCAATCCGTATTTGGTCAGAGCCATGGTGCCCATCAGGCATAGCACGTTGATGATGAGCAGGTTTTTAGTTATTGGGGGCAGTTTATACATTATATATACACAAACTATGTTATGAGCCGCAAAAGTAGCCATTTTTTCAGTAACTTTGCGGTCGATAAATCAAATATATGAAAATAGAAACACTCATAGCAGATAAGACCGTCCTTGCCGTCAAGGATCTCTACGGTCAGGAGATTGATGCCGCAACAGTACAGGTTCAAAAGACCAAACGCGAGTTTGAGGGCCATCTTACGATAGTGGTATTCCCGTATCTCAAGATATCACGAAAGGGTCCGGAGCAGACAGCCACCGAACTTGGAGAATGGCTCAAGCAGAATGTTGATGAGATAAGCTCATTCAATGTCATCAAGGGCTTCCTTAACCTGGTAATCTCCGCCTCCGTATGGGTGGACATGCTGGGCCGGATCAATGCCGATGAAAACTACGGTTTCCGTAAGGCTACCGATAAGTCTCCGCTGGTGATGATAGAGTACTCATCGCCCAATACCAACAAACCGCTTCATCTGGGTCACGTGCGCAATAACCTGCTTGGTGGCGCTCTGGCCAACATTATGGCCGCCAACGGCTACCGCGTGGTAAAGACCAATATAGTCAATGACCGCGGAATCCATATTTGCAAATCAATGCTTGCATGGCTCAAGTGGGGCAACGGCGCCACACCTGAATCTACCGGTAAAAAGGGAGATCACCTGATTGGTGACTACTACGTTGAGTTTGACAAGCACTTTCGTGCCGAGGTAAAGAACCTGCTGCCCGCCAACTACGCTGATCTGGATGAGAAGGCTCAGGAGGAGGCCAAGGCCAAGGCCGAGAAGGAGTCACCCCTGATGCAGGAGGCTCATGCCATGCTGGTCAAGTGGGAGGCCGGTGACCCTGAAGTGCGTGCCCTGTGGGAGCGCATGAACAGCTGGGTATATGCCGGATTTGATGAGACATACCGTCGTCTGGGCGTAAGCTTTGACAAGATATACTATGAGTCACAGACCTATCTGGAGGGTAAGAAAACGGTTATGGAGGGTCTTGAAAAGGGGCTCTTCTTCCGCAAGGAGGACGGCTCTGTCTGGGCTGACCTTACTGAGAACGGCCTTGACCAGAAACTGCTGCTGCGCAGTGACGGCACATCGGTCTATATGACACAGGATATAGGTACCGCACAGCTGCGTTTCAAGGATTTCCCCATTGACCGCATGATTTACGTGGTGGGCAATGAGCAGAACTACCATTTCCAGGTGCTCTCCATACTGCTTGACCGCCTTGGTTTTAAGTGGGGCAAGGATCTGGTACACTTCTCTTACGGAATGGTTGAGCTGCCCGAGGGCAAGATGAAGAGCCGCGAGGGTACGGTGGTTGATGCCGATGACCTGATGGATGAGATGATTGCCACCGCACGTGCCACATCGGCCGAGCTGGGTAAGCTGGACGGTCTGTCAAAGGAGGAGACCGATGAGATAATGCGTATTGTAGGAATGGGTGCCTTGAAGTACTTTATCCTCAAGGTGGATGCCCGCAAGAACATGACCTTCAACCCCAAGGAATCCATCGATTTCAACGGCAATACCGGTCCGTTCATCCAATATACATACGCCCGCATACGCTCCATCATGCGTAAGGCTGCCGATGAGGGCATCAGTGTGAATGCCACTCTGCGTGCTGCCCAGGATATGCAGATATCAGAGAAGGAGCTTGGACTCATCCAGATGCTCATAGGCTTCCAGGATGTGGTTAGCCAGGCTGCCGATGACTATAACCCGTCGGTCATTGCCAACTACTGCTATGATCTGGCCAAGGAGTTCAACCAGTTCTATCATGACTTTAGCATCATGCGTGAGCCTAACGCAGACCTTAAGCTGTTCCGTCTGGTTCTGGCTCAGAACGTTGGTAAGATCCTTAGGCTTGGCACCGGCCTGCTTGGCATTGAGATGCCGGAAAGAATGTAATAAAAATGGCACAAGCTAAGTTCTATGTTGTTTGGATAGGGTTGAATCCGGGGGTGTATGACTCCTGGGAGGCTTGCAAACAGCAGGTTGAAGGCTGGAAAGGTGCCGTATATAAAGGATTTGAAACCAGGCAGGAGGCCGAACAGGCCATAAACCTGCCCCCCGAGAACTACATAGAGAAAAAGACTCCGGAGCATAAGGGTGGCCTAAAGAAACAGCCCAAGCCTCTGCCTGCGGAGGTGATACGTCAGGCCCTGGCAGTTGATGCCGCGTGCAGCGGAAACCCCGGTCAGATGGAGTATCGCGCCGTCTATCTGGGCGATATGGAGGAGAAGTTCCACTTTGGTCCCATTCTGGGCACCAATAACATTGGCGAGTTTCTGGCCATAGTACATGCGCTGGCCCTCTATAAGAGTCGTGGGCTGGACTGGCCGCTCTACAGTGACTCGCGTAACGCCATTGAGTGGGTGCGGGCCCGCAAGTGCCGTACCAAGCTGGAGCGTACTCCTGCTACGGAGGCTGTGTTTGAGCGGATTGCAAGCGCCGAGCGCTGGCTGGCAGAGAACAGTTTCAGGAACGTCATTATTAAATGGGATACAAAGAAGTGGGGTGAGATACCCGCAGACTTTGGTCGTAAATAAAAAATCTTACGTATGACAGGCATCGCTCATGAAACCGGCAGGTTTGGGATGCTCATAAAGCATTACATCAGTCTGGTGTTGCTTTTTGTTATCCAGAAACCTCTGTTTATGCTCTACACCAGCATAGGCCGCCAGCATTACGGCATTAAGGATTGGCTCCTTGTCATGTGGCACGGACTGC
>Ga0265298_10009351_pt1 | contig 11683 bp, 23 predicted proteins | sample AusTroGonzalo_MG_3_FD_193486 | JGI IMG/M metagenome (GOLD analysis project Ga0265298, IMG submission 193486) | Bovine rumen microbial communities from tropical cattle in Woodstock, Queensland, Australia - Gonzalo_01 | ecosystem: Host-associated > Mammals > Digestive system > Stomach > Rumen ...
CATTAGTCAGCCTCCGTAATGTCGTGAAGCTTATCCCAGCCGTCAGAGTGCATCAGCGGGTACTTGTCTTTGTATTCGTCGTATGACTTGTCAAGATCTCTGTAGTACTTGTTCTGCAGGATGACGTCCTGATCAACGACGATCGGCTCAGAGACTTGTATGAGGCGCTTGAAAGACAGAGAGCCATAAGCAGTGTAGGCGTCGCAGTGGCGCTTAGCGGTCTTTTCGGCTTCCTTCCTTGTCTTAGCGTAGACTTCATCCTTGCGGACAGAAGTTCCGAGCTGCGGATTGTAGCGGTTGTATTCGTAAATCCAGCGGCGGAGCGGATTCTTTTCACGACGCTTGCGCTGACGTTTCTTCTTTTCTTCAGGTTGTGATTTGTCGCTGCCTACGATCTCTTCTTCACGTTTCGGATCGTCGAAGTACCCTTCGTGATTTTCATTGAGCTTGAATGATGGTTCAGTGTAGATTTCGTAGACCTTATCCCAGTACTCGTCATGACGGACTTCTTTGTCATCTACGCCATACTTCCTCAATAAAAAGATGGAAGCTTGAAGAGCGGCAGCGTTGTAGCGGATGAAAGTGTAGCGATTTACTGTGATTTCTTTTTCAGCCATTTCGATTCTCCTCTGAAGGATAGGTGGAATTTTCTTACATACACAATATAGGATTTTCTCTACGTTTTGTAAATAGAGAAAATCCAAAAAATCGTCACAAACTCTGTATATTTTCCGTTACTTTACTTCTCGGACTGGAATGACTCCGTCCTCTTCCATCTTCTTTTCGATGATCTCAAACTCTCTCAATGCGTAGAGTTTTTCGATCTTCCTCTCCAAGAGTCTCGCTTCATGTACGTTGAAGAATGATGGCGGATTTTCCTTTAGTCCGATCTCTTCATCTTCTTCGACCATGTCTTTGCACCCGTATGGCTGCCAACCCCAGTCGCAGAAGACATCACCGAACTCCCAGTCATAGCCAGTGCGATAGCGCATATACTGGTAGACCATGAACTTGCCGTTCTTCAGCTGAACGATCTTCGTCTTGTTTCGCCACTTGTTGTTATACCACAGCTTGTGAATCTCGTACACAGATCCCAAGAGCATGAAGGCAGCGTATGCGAGCAGACCAGCATTAGGAATGACATCAGAAGTTAGCTTATCGCCAGTCGAGAAATAGAACCCAAGAGCGATCAGAGAAGTAAGGATTCCGAAGAAGATGAAGAACCTATCGAATCCAAATGACGGTTCGTTGTAAGAGTAGATTTTGCCATCTTTGGTGTGAACTCTGTATTCCATCCTTCCCTCTTCTAGTCTTCTTCGTCGTCGTTACGGTTAGAGCGCTTTTCAGTCTTGTCTTCGGTCGCCTTCTTAGCGTAGCCGTGAATGATCTTCGTCACATCCTTCATCACAGAGATAGCTTCAGAGCCGGCTTCCTTTGCGATCTCCGTATTGCTCAGTTCCTTAGCAGCTTCGACGCCAGCGATGAGATAGACCGTCTTCTGAGACGGAACGAGAACGGAAGCTCCGACAGAGATCATGAAGAGGATCCCTGTAACGAAGAGCGTCCTCTTTCCGTATGGAATCTTATCCCCAGAGTCAGAGGCAGCCATAGCTATGATGAAGAGAACGAGGAGCGAGACGCCGAATGCGACGCCGAAGCCGATTGCCCAGCCGTTAGCAGTGGAAGCTACGTCGGCGAGATAGATGAGCATGGAGAGTTTTGTCATGGTTGTTTTTCCTTTTGTTGATTGTTAAGTTCTGTCGTAGCACTTGACGAGATACGGAACGATCTCTTCTGGAGTGCTGGGTGAAATGTGACAGCAGCGGATGACTGTGTCCAAGAATTTATTGTAGATGATCGGAGGTATGTCGTCGAGCTTCTTTCCTTGAATCATCGGATAGAAAGCGGACTCGCCAGCGACTCTTTGATTGTCAGCATACTGAATGACGGATCTCATGAACGGGATGTTCGTTCTCAGTGTCAGCTTCATGTCCGATCTGGATCTCGTGAACAAGAACTCGTTTCTGAATGTTCCGAGAAGAAGCTGCTCTACAGGCTCACCCTCATACTGCTCTGGAACCTCCGGAATTATCAGACCACCGCTTTTGTACTCCTTCAAGAGCTGATTGACGGTCTTGGGAAAGTGGTCAATGTAGACATCTCTTGGATTCATGGTTCGGTCCTACTTAACTTCGATGCACTTGTATGCGCGTTTGATGCTGTTGTTCGTTACAGTGTAGAGACCAGACTCATCGTCGAACAGAGTTCGCGATTCATGATGGAAGTAGTACTTGTCCTGAGTTGTTACGATTTCATACCCAGCAGAGTTGCAGTTCTCTTTCGAAGTGAACCCTGGGATAGAGCTCGACCCGACAGCGATACTGGAATTATAGGTCGAAAACATGAATATGACGAGTGTCCACATAGCTTACTCCTTGATGAGGTTTGTGGTACACAGACAATATAAGAAAATCCAAAGAGTCTGTAAACCCTTTGGATTGAGATTTTTGGATGTTTATTTTCTTTTACACGTTCATCATGAACTCGTTCAGCGCAGCACGGAGATAGTCTTGTGGAAGAGCGAACTTCGTGCACCAGCCCTCATCATCAACATCAATGTCGGCAGAGAACGCTTTGTGGAAGAGCTCTTGGATTCCTGGGGCTTTGCTGATGAAGAACATGAAGTATGGATCTTTGTCGTCTCCGCCGTTGTTGATCTGAACATGGAATCTCAGATCCGCTTTCCTCAGACCGCCAGGGATCTCCAGTCCCTTGAAGAAGTTTCTGATGGTAGAGATGACAGCAGACTTGATAGCCTTAGCTGCTTCCGGAGCCTGCGCTTTGTCCTTCATGATGTACTTGAGCTCATAGAGAGCGAAGCTGATCTGATTGCGCTGGATCGAGTTGGTCTTGCGGCCAGAGTCCTCGATAACGTTGAGCGCTTCGTCGATTGTCATCTTTTCCATATTAGAGTCCCCATGAGCGTGTGCCCTGTTGAAGCTGTTCATCCAGCCAGTTAGAAGCCTTAGCAGCGTCTTCCGTGATTCCCTTGACGAGAAGTTCAGCTTCCTGACCAGCAGTCGTTACGAGATCCTTGAGATCGATGATCAGGATCCAGCGGCCGTCATCACGTTTGCCTAGCTTAGCCCAGCTGTGAAGTTCTTTCTGTGTGTTGTACTCGTCGACGATGCTCTGTTCGAGTTCGAAGTCAGGAGTAGAGAGAACGAAGTAGATGTCTTCTCCATCCTTGCCAGCGCCAGTGATGCAGTCTGGATGACGATCACGCATAGAGTCTAGCACTTCCTGACGGATCTGTCCGAGATCCTTGAGAGACTCCTTCAAGACAGTTCCTTCTTCTGTCTGGCTCTCAGTGACGCCGAAGCGTGCGAGCAGCTTCTTGATCGTCTCTTCGATGAGATCGATCTCGTCGCCCTCAGTAGCGATAGTGAAGTAGTTCTTTACTGTCCAGTACTGAAGAATGTTGCCCTCGATGTCATAGAGACCGAGTTCATCTTCATAAGCGCTCTTGTTGAGGAGGGTAGCGATTCCCTGATTGATCCTCTTAGCCATCTCTTCATTGTCGCACTTAACGAGAAGAGACCATTTGTCTTTGATGAATTCCATAGTAAATTCTCCGTTAGATTATTTATATCCTCAGTGAACCTGAACCAATGTAGTCGGATAGACATCGCAAACGATTTGAGGAGATCCCTGATCTCGGAAGATGTAGAAGTGAACCTGCTTTCTCAGATAGTCCTTCAAAGAACGATAGAGAAGCAGTGTAAACTTGCGGTAACATTTTTCCTCAGGAAGGTTGATGTCTACGAAGTGAGTGCAAGTGCTGGGATCTCCAGCACGAAGATATGCGGGAGCAGTTCGATGATGAGTTGACCAGTCTATGGAAATGTCATCTCGGCCCCATTCGGCTTTCAGCTTAGCTTCAAATGCAGCTTCCAGTTCTTCTCTTGTCTTCTTAGCCATTACTTAGCCTCCTGTTCTTTGATAGCAGCCTTGATCATGTCGGCCTTGTCTGCGTTGTTGATAGAGATATATGAGTTTTCGTAGTTGACGAATTCGATAGCGGAAGGATTCTTCTTGCAGACCTTGGCGAGAAGCTTGAGAGCTTCGGTTGAGATTCCGTAGAGCGGAATGCGGATCTTAGATTCGATAGAAGCGTCTTTGCGAGGCTTACGTGTGATCTTGATTTCGTCGTATTCGTGATGGACGAGCTTGAGAACGGTCTTCTTAGAGAGCTTAGAGTCGTTCTTGAGCTTGAATTCAGTGGGTTCGCCCTTGCGGAACTTCTGAGAGACGTGTTTGATTCCGACGATTCTGAATCCGATAGAGCGGTTGCGGTACTGTGCCCAGAGAAGCTCGCCCTCAGTGAACTTCTTAGCCTTCTTCGGCTTGATTCTCTCGCCGAGTGCGAGGTCCTTGACATTGTAGATGTTCTTGATGCGGTTGCGGAATAGAGTAGCTTCTTCTTCCGGAAGAGTGATAGAGCACTTGAAGTATCCCTCTTCTCCGTCGTGATCGTCCCTTTCGGTGTATTCGATCTTTTCGAAGACGGTAGTGCCGTTCCAGCGACGGCGTGCGGCCTGAAATTCACGGTTGAAGAGATCCCAGCAGTTTGACATGAAGTCTTGGAACTTGGAGGTGTACCAGCCATAGCCAGTGCTTTCATAAACTTCTACGGTAGCGAGGTTGATCTTTTTCATTTTTCAGGTCCTTGTTGTTGGTTTTACGAGTAAAATATAAGAAAATCCAAAGAGCTTGTAAACCCTTTGGATTTGAGATTTCTCATATTTTTGAGACTTAGTTACGTACCTCTAGTCTCGTCTCGACCTCTTGTAGAACATGATTGCCCACCCGTTCTTGTTGTAGGCGTAGCGCTCATTGTCGCGTGTCCTGATGTGAATATACTCAGATCCAATGACATATTTGCTGACCTTGTGTTCGACGCATGACTCGCCATCCTTGTCGCCAAGTGAGCAGACTTTGATCAGGTATACGTCGTTTTCTTGGCACCCTTCACATGGCTGACAGCCAGTCACAGCCCCAAAGATACAGAAGCCGATCAAAATTGCGAAAATCTTATTCTTCATTGGCTTTCTCCGTTTCAGGTTGTACCGTCACAGGAATGAGGGCGTTTCGAACCTTGATCAGTTCCATCTTGCGTTGTTTGACATCCTTGAGCTTCTGCTTAACAGCAGAGCGCTTCTCAACGAGACGTTCATATTCAGCTGGCGTGAGGCTGGTGTCATTCTGCGAGTATTTCATATTGACCCAGCATTTGATGCCGAATTGAAGGAAGTTGAGATCTTCCTCTTCCTGTTCGAGTTTTTCGATCACTTCGTCGAGTACTGTACTCATCAGTTTCTTCTCCTTGTTGAAGTTACGGTGAAAATTTAAGAAAGTTTTTCTGAGTTGTAAACATAAAAGTGTGAAAAAATTTTATATATTTTTGTCTGACATTACAGTCGTTTCCTCGGAGCGAACAGAGATGTATCGGTAGAGGGACGCCGTTCCGTGAAGAGATGCTTTCACAAACGAAGGAACGAACATGCATCATCGAAGATCATGAGTAGCGTCATGGTCATACAGCCGCCATTAGCGCTTGAAGATGTAGCTGGAATACAGGATGACCGATCCATAAGCTTCAAGGTGAGTCTACTCAACAAATGTCGACGGGCGAAGGAGTCAGAAAAAGACGCTTTCAGAGTTCAGAGACAATGAGTTCCTTAATAGGCTCATTGTCTCTGGGCTCTGGATATCGAAAAAGAACAGGCAGCCCACTTCACTAACATCAAAGTCTGAGACCCAAAATTTCTCCGTCAATCTTGCGGGATGTTCTCCTCGGCTCTCTTGAGATTCTCTTCAGCTCGCTTCAGCTCTCGCTCGGCTTCTTCTCTCTGAATGGAGAGAATCTCGTCGCTGTCATGCCTGTCGATGTACTTGAGCATTCGACCAAGCTCAGCGAAGTGTCCGAGCTCAAGAGTCTCAGGCATTTTCATACTCCATTTCAACTGGGAAAGTGTTAACTGGCTTGAGCGAGTAGATGTTGCAGTTCACGAACGGAGAGTCAGCGCCGATACAGAGAGTGTCGCCGAACTTAGCCATCAGATCCCAGAGAGTGAACTTCGTCAGCATCTTCTCTTTGCCGCGAATGAGGAACTTGGTCGTCCTCCTCTTGAGCATACCCATGTACTCTTTCGTGAAGTCGTGATTTACATGATTCACTCTCGATCTCTCGATGTCAGACTCGATCTTCTTCCATGCTTCGGGCGTGAGCTCTACGAGAACTTCGTCGTTGATGTTGAATTCGTTGATGTGAATGTTGATCATAGCAGCCATATTTATCCTCTTAGTCAGCTTTGACTGGATTGTGGATGCGGGCAGTAACTCGTTCGAGAGCCCTCTGAAGGAACTTAGATGTGCAGTTGCGGCAGAGATCCGGAAAGTCTGTGCACTTGCCATACGGGATGTTGAGCTCCATGAGTCTCACCTCGATGGTGTTCACCTGATCCATGAAGTAGCTGATAGGGATCTTGAGATCATCCTTCAGCTGTTTGAGATCTTCCGGTTCGATCGTAGCGTTGCAAGCGTCGCAGGTAGTGATCTTGGTCTTGGTTTCGATAGTTGCCATGTTCTTGGTCCTCTTGTTTGATTGTTTTACATAGACAATATAAGAAAATCGAAACAATCTGTAAACCTTCATAAGGAGAAAATATATAAATAATCTGAACAGGAGATTTTTATGTCGGTACAGAAACTAAGCGACGCACTAAAGATTCTCAGCGAGGCTCAACTCGTCGTAGAGTCTACTATCAATTCAGACGAGGCCGAGAAGCTCTACACTCTCGCATTCTCGACTCTCCTCCTAGCAGACAGAGTCCACACATGGCACTGGGCTTGCAAGAGCGGCTTCCATCACACCCACTTCCAGACTATCTACGAGTCACTCAGAGACTTCGCAGATGAGCTCGTAGAGATCACACTCAGCTCTGGAAAAGAGTTCGAGTACAACATTCCAGAGTCTATCGTTCCAACGAAGCTCATTCCACAGAAGAGCGAGTTCGACGAGAAGAGAGCTATCGAGATCCTCGAAGAGTTCGTAGAAGAGCTTGAGAAGATGTCAGACATCGTTGACGAGAAGGGCTTCAAAGCTGTAGTTGACTTGGTGGACGGAGAGATCGGAACTCTCACGAAAGAGATCGGACTTCTCAAAGCATTCAAGTAACAGAAAACTTTTCTTTACAATCTTTACACAAGAAGAGCGCCTCATCAGCGCTCTTTTTGTTTTGAATTCTTTACTTGATCTTCGAGAGAAGATCTTGGAGTTCTGGACCCTGAACGACCTTTGCGCTGATGTCTTCTCCGAGCGCGGGATGAATGCATCCAGTGTGGACCCTGACGCCGAGCTTCTTGTCATCAGTGACCCAGAGAACATCGTTAGAGTAGCCGCACAGCTGCTTAGAGCCGTTGTCGCGGATCTGATGGTCTAGCACTCCAGCTTTCTTGACTGTGTAGGTCTTTCCGTTGTAGTCGATGTCGACTGAGCTGTAGCCCTTGCTCCAGTTTTTGATGTAGCCTCTTCCATCGACTTCGAGAGCTTCCTTCTTCTTGAAGAAGATGGACATGCAGTACTTGACTCCGCTCGGCGATGTGCCAGAGCTGTAGCTCCAGTCTTCGTTAGCATGAAGAGGCAGATTCTCACTAGCGAGAAGGTCATTAGCGATCTTAGCGAACTTTCTCATTCCAGACTCTGCGAACCATCCAGTCTGAGACTGAAGATAGACAGTCATTCCTGTGCCACTTACATCCCTGATCTCGTACTTCTGACCGCTTCCAAATGGAGTGAAGAACGGCTTGTGATCCTTTGTAGCAAGATACTGCTCATCAACTTTCTCGATAGCCAGCTTTACGACTTTCTCGAACTTGTTCTTCGGATCTTTTCTAGCAGCTCTTCTCTGGCGTGACTTTTCTCTCGCCTGCTCCAGCTCTTCTGGAGTCATCTCTGATCTGAGCTTCTTCTTTTCCAGCACCAGCCCAGACTCTTTGATAATCTTCAGTGCCTTGTAAAAATTCTTATCGGACATTTAGTGTTCCTCCGATTTATTTATACTCTTTCTCTTCGAATCCGCGAAAGTACGTGTCACGCCAAGACTCTTCGAAGATTCCAGCGTAACCGTAAGTGATGATCATGAAGAGGAATGCGAGGCCGAACTTGCAGAGGAATCCCAAGATCAGCGCTGTGAAGCCGAGTGCGACTCCTATCCAGAGAGTGATGTAGTAGGTCTTCTTGCTCATCTTCACCCTCCTTAGACTTCCTCGTTCCAGTTGATGAAGTTGGTGGTGTAGTCGATGTGTTTGCCACTTTCGAGATCGAAGCACTTCCACGGATAGTTGCCATACTTGAAGTTTTCGATCTTGATGGTGCGAGGCTTGCGCTTGTGCATGGACTTGAAGACGTGGCCTCTCGGATCCTTTCCTTCCCACGGAGTGCCGCGAAGATGATTCTTCATCACTCCCTGATCCCAGTCGGACATCTTCGGAAGACCATCAGATGCGGTTTCGATGAAGGTGAAGCTAGCGGTAGTGCTGGTGCTGTCGAAAGAGCCGCGATTGCGACGAAGAGTGTAGCCGTGGTCTTTTGCCCAGCCTTCGATGAGGTTCTGAATTTCGTTGTCGATCTGGATGGCTTTTTCTCTATTCATGATAACTTCCTGAGAAAGGGTTGATTGTTGTTTACATGTACAATATAGGATTTTCTCAGGATTTTGTAAATAGAGAAATTGAAATTTCTCAAAATAGAGAAAATTGAAATTTTCTCAAATTTGTGGGAAGCCGGGCATTATGTTGAGCATCTTGTCAGTTCGGTACTGGATCGACTGATCCTCTGGCGCATAGCCGATGATCTCTTCAGTCTCGCCATTCTCGTTCGATCTGAAGTACAGGACTTCAGCGCATGTGGAGTTCTGAATCTCGGCGAAGTGCTCTCCAGTGACTCTGTCTCTGTATAGGCTCTTCACTTCAGTGGACTTCTCTTCGATCTTCTCCCAGTTAGCTATGTTGAGTTTCATTTTTCGAATCTCCTTTGATGCTATAGTTTCCATCTAGTTTCCATCTAGATGCTATTTATAAATATACAAAACAGGCATACGATGTCAAAAAGACTATACTTCAATAGAGCGAGGCAAAAGATGAGCTATTCAGAATACTACTTCTGCAGCAGAAGAGAGACAGAGAACAGATACCAAGAATACGGTGGAAAGATCCAGAAGGGCGAAAATAACAGTTACCAAGAGTATGGCGATCCGAAGATGGCTGGAACAGACAGTGTCTTCAACAAGGGCAGCAGCACTCCAGCTCATGTCGATCTGAAGGCATGGGACGACAAGTTCGAGAACTTCCTCGCTAAGCAAGAGCAGATCAAGGCAGAGAGAATCGCTAAGAGAACTGCATACTGCGACGAGAAGGGCATTCAGGGTCAGCTCAGAGAGGACATCATCAAGGGCAAGATCAGAATCGAAGACTATGAGAAGATCGCAGAACAGGCAAGAGACGTCGTAGAAGAGACGAGCGACGAGAGATCTGAGAGACTCATCAAGGAAGCTAGCGTTGCCATAGCTCCATTCCTCGTTCCAGAAGCGCCAGAAACGCCTGTAGAAGAGCCTGTTGCTGAACAGCCGGTAGAAACCACAGATGAGCCTGTAGAGAAGCCCAGAAAGCGCTCTAAGAAGAAAAGCGAAGAGGTATAACTCATGAGACTATCAGAATCATACGTCACTCTCATCGCCTCTAAACACAAGTTCCTCACAGAGGCAGAGCAGAGAGAAGCCGAGTACATCGCTGAGCTCAGACAGGCAGTGATGGTCAGAGCCGAGTCTGCGAACTTCGACAAGACGATCGATCAAGACTATCTGGAGTCGGTCATGTTCGAAGCTTACAGCAGAGGCATGCCGCTCGATCAAGCTAAAGAGAAAGTGTGGCAGGCTGTCTACGTAGACAAGGACGCTGGTCCGCAGGAGGTCGAATGACCATTCTTGAGATGATGATTGACGAGAGAACGCTGACTCCTGAGCAGAGAGAAGCTAAGCGTCAGAGAGCGAAAGCGAGACGCGAGAGAGCTAAAGAAGCCAATGGATCTTCAGAATCGAAGCCTCAGGAAGTATCTGATGAGCTCAGAATCGGCGACGAGCAGTGGGCTAACGCTCAATGGGAGAAGATGAACATGATCTACTTCAACGGATCCCTGAAGAATCCTAGAAAAGGAGTCGAGTGGACCAGAAGCATGAAGTGTAGAGGCAAGTGCCGCTGCGACTACGACTACCAGAAGAACGAAGTCTACTGTGAAGTGATCCTCATGAACGTGAAGTCTTTCACTTCTTACACCAGCTTCAGAAACACTCTCGTCCACGAGATGGTTCACCAGTGGTTCTATCAGCAGCTCGGAGAAGACGACATCAGATTCGCCAACAGATACGGCATGGCTAGATCACGTAACTGGTGGAACAAGCTCACAGCAGACGCTGGAAGGGACGGACATCACGGAAGATGGCTGATGAAGGCAGAAGAGCTCAATGAAGCTCATCCGGAGCTGTCTCTCAGCAAGTACAGTTCTGAAGATCAGTTCGATGTCTCAGACGAAGAGAAGAGCGCTAGAACAGAAGTCGCTAACACTGCTCACGCTCTCATCAGAGTCATTCATCGTCTCGGAAGATCTAAGAGATACTTCTACTACGTGACTGACGAAGCTTACCAGAAGCTGAAGCAGAGTCTCGCTGACGGAACTTCAGTCGGTCCTTGGTACGAGTATGACTTCGATCCAGAGAAGATGGCGATAGAGATCAAGGATCCGCTCAGAAGCATAGGAAACCAGTGCTACAAGATCGGATACTTCAAAGATCTCTGCGAGAAGGGCATCATAAAAGAATGGACTGAGCGTAGAGTCAGTCCATCCTAGTAATCTGTAAAGATTTATTTACTTGGACTTCGCTGCTTTGGCGAAGTCCTTTTTCCTGCGCTTCATGTTCGACTTGAAGAACTTGTCAGCTTCAAGAGCAGCGCCGAGCTTTCTGAAAGCATTCTCGTCTTGTTCAGAGAAGCCGTCATAGTTGCAGCGTGCAGGGAATGCGGTGACGCTCTTGTTGCCGATGTTGAGGACGATAGTCCAGCCGAAGATGTGAAGGAACATGTTCACGAATCTTAGAAGTCCAGAGTTACGGAAGTCGTCCCATGTCTTCTTTTCTAGCGTGGGTAGTGCTTGATCATTCTTTGTCATTTTTCTTTCTCCTTTTTACCAGTCCCATGTCACGGAAGTGTCAGCTGTCTTCCACCACCACATCAAGATCTCGTTGATCTGTCCGACAGTGAACTTGTGCTTTTCGAACCATTCATCGCAGAATTCATCTTCGATAGGAAGGATTCGTGAGAGCATCTCTTCGTTCTTGATCGTCTCGTAGCGAGACGGGTCCAGCGGGCCGTCGTGGATCAAGTCGCCGAAGTACGGGCACTCCTTCCAGTTCGACCATGAGATGTATTCACATGGGCTATTATCCGATGAACAGATCTCTTCGATAACTTTCTGCTGTTGATCGGTCCATTTGCCATCGAAGAGATCCTGAATCGTAGTGTCGAGATTGAGAGCGTTCTCTTCAGCCTTGATTAGTTCCTTGTACTC
>Ga0265298_10009353_pt1 | contig 11682 bp, 7 predicted proteins | sample AusTroGonzalo_MG_3_FD_193486 | JGI IMG/M metagenome (GOLD analysis project Ga0265298, IMG submission 193486) | Bovine rumen microbial communities from tropical cattle in Woodstock, Queensland, Australia - Gonzalo_01 | ecosystem: Host-associated > Mammals > Digestive system > Stomach > Rumen ...
ACCGGAGGCACAAACCCCGTTCACCCTGCCAAACACCTCTTCAACACCAAGTCATTCGACGCCGTATCCGGAACCTATATGTCGGATGAACTGACAAGCCCCGGACAGAACCAGAACTATCTGGAACTCCTCTCCCGCAACACCGAATCCAAAAACGAAAGTTCCCACAACATCCCCATCCGCTTCGGAGCCGGTATCCAAATCTCCTTCGACAACAGATGGAGTGCCGAGACCGGACTATACATGACCTTGCTCAAATCCCGATTCTACGAAGGCACCGACATACTCCACACATCCTCCACACAGGAACTCACATATCTCGGAATCCCGCTGTTCATCAGCTATAATATCTACAGCACCCACAACACCACATTCTACCTCTCCGCCGGTCCGATGTACGAAAAACTCATCCACGGTGAAGTCAACAGACACCGCAAAAACCATGACAAGGTAATATCCTCCAAGACAGAATCCCTGCCCCTTGATGACCGCCGCTGGTCGCTGAACCTCAACGCCGGAGTCCGCTATGCCCTCTCCCGCCGCAGTTCGCTATACCTCCAGCCCGGTCTCACATATTATCCCCATAACAAAAACGAAATCAACTCCCGCTACACCTCGACCCCCCTTACGGTCAGCTTCACAGTCGGCTACGGCTTCAGCGCCCGCTAAAGGAAAAAGCCCATCGTTAAAGATGAGCTTTTGCGTATTGGAGAGTGAGGTTGAATGTCTTGGAGTCAGAAGACGGTCCCTCGAACATAGCTTCGTTCATGATCCGCTCACAGATGGCGCGCAGGCCCCGGGCTCCCAGCTTGTTTTTCATGGCCATGTCGACTATGAGTTCAAGGACCTTGGGATCGACCTTGAGTTTTTTGCCGTCCATCTCGAAGAGTTTCTGGTACTGACGGACAAGGGCGTTTCTGGGTTCCGTGAGGATTCTCAGAAGCGAATCCCTGTCGAGCTGATCAAGATACGTCACTAGCGGGAGACGACCGACAATCTCAGGTATCAGACCGAAAGAACGCAGGTCCTGGGCCTCTACATACTGAAGAAGATTGTCCTTGTCGATTTTCTGTTTCTCAATGGAACCGAAACCGATCACCTGAGTGTTGAGACGCTGGGCGATGTTGCGTTCGATCCCCTCGAAAGCGCCGCCGCAGATAAACAGGATGTTCTGCGTATTGACGTGGATGAACTCCTGCTCGGGATGCTTGCGGCCGCCCTGTGGTGGGACATTCACGACACTGCCCTCAAGGAGCTTGAGGAGAGCCTGTTGCACACCCTCACCCGAGACATCACGTGTGATGGAAGGGTTATCACCCTTGCGGGAAATCTTGTCAATCTCGTCGATGAAGACAATACCTCTCTCGGCCTGTGCCAGGTCATAGTCGGCCTCCTGAAGAAGACGTGAGAGAATGCTCTCCACGTCCTCACCCACATAGCCGGCCTGGGTCAGCACAGTGGCGTCCACGATCGTGAAAGGCACTTTCAACAGGCGTGCGATGCTTTTCGCAAGAAGAGTCTTGCCTGTGCCGGTGGGACCGACGAGAAGGATATTGGATTTCTCCAGTTCGACATCATCTGAAGCCGAAGAGGCGAGATTGTGATTGATGCGTTTGTAATGGTTGTATACGGCTACGGAAAGCACAGTCTTGGCGCGGTCCTGACCGATTACGTAGCGGTCGAGGAATTCCTTTATCTCCCGGGGCTTGGGAATGTCACCGATAGCCTCGGGCGATTCCTTCTTGGGAGAGCTGTAGCTCTTCAAGTAATCCCCGGCGAGGGAAACGCAGTCGGAACAGATGCAGCCGTCGAGTCCCTGCAGAAGGAACGGAACCTCATGTTCGCTTCTTCCGCAGAAAACGCAGTGCCTGTCTTTTGAGCCTGAATGACCTTTTGCCATTATTTATTCTTGGAGCGGGAAAGAATTTCATCCACCATACCATATTCCAGGGCCTCCTGCGCACTCATCCAGTAGTCGCGGTCGCCATCCTTGAACACCTTGTCGTAAGGCTGGCCGCTATGCTCGGAGATGATGCGGAAAAGTTCCTCGCGGGTCTTCTCGATCTCCTTGGCGGTGATGAGGATGTCCGAGGCCTGTCCCTGGGCGCCGCCGAGCGGCTGGTGGATCAGGACCTTGGAATGGGGAAGCGCCGATCTCTTGCCCTTGGCTCCGGCGCAGAGAAGCACCGAGCCCATGGATGCGGCCATGCCGGTGCAAATGGTAGCGACGTCGGGCTCGACGAGCTGCATGGTATCATAGATACCGAGGCCTGAAGACACCTGTCCGCCCGGAGTATTCAGATACAGCGAGATGTCGGCGGATGAGTCCACGGACTGCAGGAAAAGCAGCTGGGCCATGACGATATTGGCAACATCATCATCGATAGGCACGCCGAGGAAGATGATGCGGTCCATCATGAGACGGCTGAACACATCCATCTGCGCTACGTTGAGCCTGCGTTCTTCGATGATGTTGGGGGTAAGATATGCGTCCATGGCCTCTCCATAACGATGAAGGGTCATCGAGGAGATGCCACGGTCGCTGACGGCGAATTTCTGAAATTCTTTTCTCGAGTTCATTAGTTGAGTTCCTTGAACTTGTCTTCGGAGATCTTCTTGGTCTGAAGGGTGACATTCTCCTTGACAGCGGTGATTGTCTTGTTGTCCTCGACCTGCTCTTCGAGCTGACGGACCTGACGCTCATCCTTGAGGATGTATGCGGCAGCCTCGCGGAGCTGCTCCTGAGGTACATTGCCCATACCATACATTGCGTACTGGTATGCTGCAAATCCTTCTGCAGCCTCCTGAATGTCCTTTTCCTCGACTTTCAGGCCGAATTTCTGCATGATATGGCCGCGGACCATCTGCCAGCGGAAGTCGGCGAGGAACTTGTCAAATTCCTTCTCGATCTCTTCCATGGAGAATTTGCCGTCGTTGGCCACGAAGAGCCATCTCTTGAGGAAGGCTTCCGGAAGGGAAATGGCAGCCTTCTCTACGAAATAGTCGCGTACATCTTTGGAAAGACGGTAGTCGGCCTCCTGCTTGTAGTTGGCCTTGATCTGCTCCTCGATCCTGGCGTCGAACTCCTCGGCTGTCTTGACAGCGCCCTCACCGTAGATCTTGTCATAAGTCTCCTGGCTCTCTTTGGCAGGAACGAATGTCTTGACATTGACGACAGTGATGGAGTAGTCGGGATTCATATCAGCGAGCTGCTCTTTCTTCACCTTGAGGAGAGAAGAACGGTCGGTCTCGTTTTCAAATGCCTCGTTGACGTTGACAACGAGCTTGTCGCCGGCTTTGAGGCCGATGAACTTGGAACGTGAGCCTTCTGCGACGTTGCGGATGGAGATGTATGCGCCTTCCACCTTGTTGTCGCCATTGTCGAGGTCAGCGATGATGTAGTCCTCTTCCTTGGCAGCCTTGCCCTCTTCGAGGGAACCGTACTGACGGAGGATATTGGCCTTCATCTCTTTCTTGGCCTTCTCGGTCACATTGATCTCATAATAGGGAACCTTGTCCTCCTTGGTCACGTCGAAAGCGATCTCGGGGGTGCTGGCGATATCGAACTTGAAAGTGAAGTCGTTGCCCTCAACCCAATCAACCTGAGGCTGGTCCTCGCTGGCGAGAGGCTCGCCGACGATGCGGATCTTGTTGTCGTTGATATATTTATTGAGCTGCTCGGAGATGACGGCGTTGACGCTCTCCACAAGAGCCTGCTCGCCGTATACCTTGCGGATGAGCTCTACGGGAACCATACCCTTGCGGAAGCCCTTGAACTCGGCGTTTCTCCTGCGCTCGTTGAGTTTTTTCTTGAGAGCCTCGGCGTAATCATCCTTGCTGATGTTGAGGGTGAGCTCGAGATTGAGCTCATCGATTTTTCTTGTTTCTACGTTCATCTTTATGTTACTTTATATTAATATCCAAAAACGGGGTGCAAAGGTACGGAATTATTATCAAATAATCAATTGCGGTCAGGATAGACCACCCTCTCGTGATACATCTGCGCCAGGAAGGATTTCAGGACCTCCTGTATCTTGCTGGTCTCGCGCATGGAGATGTCGCATTCGTTGAACTGACCGTCCCGTATCTTGGCCGCGATGATGTCGTCCACCAGTTTGTCGTAAGCCTCCTTGTTCCCGTCCTTAATGGAGCGGGATGCCGCCTCTATGCTGTCGCAAAGCATAACTATGGCCTGCTCGCGGGTGGAAGGACGGCCCCATTTGTATGTAAAGTCTTCGCTGTCGGCCGGATCTCCGCCTTCATTGACATACTTGGTATAGAAGAAGCCTGTAGTGGACGAGCCGTGATGGGTGGCGATGAATTCGCGTATGACACTGGGGAGACCATGTTTCTCAGCAATCTCGAGGCCGTCGGGGACATGTGAGATGATGTCGCGTGCACTCTGTTTGGAGCTCAGTCCGTCATGGTATTTGCGGGAGGTGATGGTGGTGCTTTCGTTTTCCACGAAGCAGAGGGGGTTCTTCATCTTGCCGATGTCGTGATAGAGGGCTCCGGCGCGGGCCAGGGCATCATTGGCACCTATTTCACGGGCACATGCGCTGGCCATCGACATGACTTGCAGGCTATGCTGGAAGGTGCCGGGAGCTTTTTGTGACAGTTCGCGGAGAAGGCGGCTGTTGGTGTCGCAGAGCTCGACAAGACGGGTCTGGGAGACGAGGTTGAAGATTTTCTCGAAGAGGTAGATCAGCGGATAGAAAGCTACCATCAGGAGAGAACCGATGAAGATGTAGAATACGGTCATCAGGTAGTCCGGAGCGGAGGCGTCCATAAGACGGAAACCGCTGTAGGCGACGGTCATCACCACGAACACGATGAGGGATATGATGAACTGCTTCCATCCCCTGTTGTAGCGCGGAGCGACATACATGCACACCATGCCTGCGGCAAGGTTCATGATGAAAATCTGGTATCCGTTGTTGAGTATCAGTAGCACCGGCATCAGGCACACCATGTAGAAAGCCACGACCACTTTGCGCTGGAAGAATGCCGTAAGATACAATGTGACAAGAGAATACGGCACGAGATACACTGCTCCGGGCTGCAGTCTGGAAATGAATGTGGTCAATGCAAAAAAAAGCAGGAACACCGTGAGGATGTATAGCATCCTGTTGCGGTCGGCGAAGATGTCGGGATTGGAGAAATTGATGCTGTACATCACTATGCACACCAGCACGAGCGAGATAATGAGGACTCCTATCCAAAGCACGATGCGGGGACCGTCGTAACCGAGATTCTTCTCGTATTCGACTTTATATGAATCGAGTATCTGGGCAATCTCCGCAGTTACGATTTCTCCTCTGGAGATAATCTTCTGGTCGGCGCTCACGTAACCGGATGTCGGAGAGATGTAGTCGGCGGACTCTGCGTGCACGAGTTCTGTCGTGGAACGGTCGAAGATAAGGTTGGGAACTATGATGTCATAGATACCGGATTTGTTCAGGAGGGAATCGGTATTGACCCCGGGATATGCGAGGGAGAGGTCTGCCATGAGCTTGTTGCGGGCAGACGAGAGCCTGTACACCTCTGAAACGGGATGCTTTTCGGCTTTCTTGTTTTTCTGGACAAACAGGACTTCATCCGAAACGGATGCGGAATGACGGCCGAGCCTGATCTTGGCATCAGAGATTATTCCCCTGGTATATAGCGAGTTGAGCCTCGACAGTATGCCGGATTTCATACTGTTGTGACGGCCCAGGTCCATGGTCTCGACAGCCCGGATGCTGTTGTTGACAACCTCCGATGAATATTTGTAGTAAGGGATGATACTTGAGCCGGCCTTTTCCCTCTCCTCCTCCATCTGTTCGCCGGTCTTCAGGATAGGGAAATCGAACTGGGAAATCAAAGTCTCATGGTGCCACGGAAGTCCCTTGCGGTAGTCGTAATTGAACTTCGGAGCCTTGGGCATCAATATGACCAGCGCCACGAAAAGCACTATGAACGGTACATAGACGTCCGGAATCTTGCGGAAATTGATCTTCATGGTCGTGAACTATTTGAATGGACTACCGGCCTCGCGGGCGACGAAGCCGTAGGTCAAGCGGTCAGTCAGTCTCGGGAAAAGCCTGTGGGCCCAGACAGTCGCCCGGCCCAGGCCGGTCAGTACCATCTCGCTCTTGCGCTTGGAAAGGCCTTTGGCGAGATACATCGCACACTGCTCCGCGCTCATAAGCCTGCCCTCCTCAAGGGGCGTACTCCCCTGCTCGGATCCATCTGCCACGAGCGCGGCATTGCGGACATTGGAAGCCGTATAGCCGGGAGCGAACACCAGCACGTTGAGTCCGTCTTTCAGGTGTTCGATGCGCAGTGTATCGAGGAATCCACGCACGGCATATTTTGAGCTGCTATAGCCGGTCCTGGCAGGCAGCGCCGAATATCCGGCGATGCTTATTACTCCCGCCACCTGCCCTTTCGCCTTCAACAGATACGGAAGAGCATATTTAGTGCAATATACAGTACCCCAAAAGTTTACATCCATCAATCTGTGGATTACCTTTAGGTCCAGATCCCGGAACATCGCTCTCATCGAGAGACCGGCATTGTTGACAAGTATGTCGATGCGACCGAATTTTGCGACCGTAGCCTCAATGAGATCACGGCAGTCGTCCTCGATAGAGACGTCGCACTTCACGCATAGTACATCATCCTCGTTCTGAGAGATTTCCGGGGCCAGGGCAAGCATCTTGTCAATGGACCTCGCGGCCATGACGACCTTCGCTCCAAGGGCGCCGAAAAGACGGGCTGAAGCCAACCCGATTCCCGAGCTGGCTCCTGTCACTATGATGACTTTGTCTTTAAAGTACGATTTATTCACTGTATTCCACTTCGTTTTCCGGATTCCCGGCACATGGCCAGGAACTACTCCATGACGGTCATGGCGGCGATGTCTTCGCCGTCGTAGGCGCCTGCGTCAAGCTTGGCCTTGATCTCCTTGAAGGCGTTGAGAGTGTAGCGCACGTCATCCATGGTATGAACGGCAGTGCTGACAATGCGGAAGATAATCATGCCCTTGGGGATAACGGGATAAATCACCATGGAGCAGAAAATCCTGTAGTTTTCACGAAGGTCCTTGGCCATCTTGGTCGCCTGTGCGACGCCGCCCTTGATGTGGACTGGTGTGACGCAGGCCTCGGCTTCGCCTATGTCGAAGCCCTCCTGACGGAAACCGTCCTGTATGGCGTGCGTGATAGCCCAGCATTTCTTGCGAAGCTCGTCACCTTCGGGAGAGTCGATGATCTCCATGCGCTTGATATTGCCAAGGACAAGGGGCATGGGAAGCGACTTGGCGTACATCTGGGAACGCATGTTCATGCGGAGGTAATTGATGATGGCGTGAGGGCCGGCTATGAACCCGCCGATGGACGCCATCGACTTCGCGAACGCGCCGATGTAGAGGTCCACCTCATCCATGACACCGAAATGCTCGGACGTACCGCGGCCGTGAGGGCCGAGAAGGCCGAATCCGTGGGCGTCATCAATAAGGATGCGGAAGCTGTATTTCTTTTTGAGGGCGACGATGCCGTCCAGTTTGCCGAGGGCACCGGTCATGCCGTAGACGCCTTCGGTAATCAGGAGGACCCCGCCGCCGTTGGCATCGGCCTCGGCGCATGCGCGGGAGAGGACTTTCTCACAGTCTTCCAGATTGTTGTGACGGTATTTGTATTTGCTGCCGATATGGAGGCGTATGCCGTCGAGAAGGCAGGCATGGCACTCGGCGTCATAGACGATGACGTCGTGACGCGCGGTGAGCGCGTCAATCGCCGACACGATGCCCTGATAACCGAAGTTGAACAGGAACGCATCTTCCTTCTTCTCGAAGTCGGCGAAAATCTTCTCGAGTTTCTCATGATATCTGGTGTGACCAGACATCATGCGGGCGCCCATAGGGTATGCAAGCCCCCAGTCGGCGGCAGCCTGGGCGTCAGCCTTGCGGACTTCGGGATGGTTGGCGAGGCCGAGATAGTTGTTGAGACTCCAGTTGAGCACGGGGATACCGTTGAAGGTCATGTGGGGCCCCAGTTCCCCCTCAAGACGGGGATACATATAGTAGCCGAAGCCCTGCTCGAAATACTGTCCGATAGGGCCTCCGGAATCTCTTGATATTCTGTCGAATATATCTAACATTGCGGTCGGTTTTATGCGTCGATGTTGGCGTAGTGTGCATTCTCTTCGATGAACTGCCTGCGGGGCGGCACATCGTCACCCATGAGCATTGAGAATGTACGCTCGGCCTCGGCGGCGTTTTCGATGGTGATCTGGCGGAGAAGACGGGTATCGGGATTCATGGTGGTGTCCCAGAGCTGCTCGTCGCTCATCTCACCGAGACCTTTGTATCGCTGTACGGTCACGCCCTTGTCGGAACCTTTGCCAAGACGCTCGGTGGCTTCCTGGCGCTGTGCCTCTGTCCAGCAGTACTGCTCCTCCTTGCCTTTCTTGACAAGGTAGAGAGGAGGTGTGGCGAGGTATACGTAGCCGTTCTTGATAAGGTCGAACATGTAGCGGAAGAAGAATGTCAGGATGAGGCAGGCGATATGGCTGCCGTCGACATCGGCATCGGTCATGATGATGACCTTGTGGTAGCGCAGGCGGCTGAGGTCCATCTTCTTCTCGCCGGTCTCGTCTTCCTGTGCGACTGACACGCCGAGGGCCGTGTAGATGTTGCGGACTTCCTGGCTCTCGAAAGCACGGTCGCCTGCGGCTTTCTCGACGTTGAGAATCTTACCGCGGAGAGGAAGGATGGCCTGGATACGGCGGTCACGGCCCTGCTTGGCCGTACCGCCTGCGGAGTCACCCTCGACGAGGAAGAGTTCGCATCTCTCAGGATCGCGCTCGGAGCAGTCGGCGAGTTTGCCGGGCATTCCGGCGCCGGTCATGACAGTCTTGCGCTGCACCATCTCACGCGCCTTGCGGGCGGCGGAACGGGCGGTGGCGGCGAGAATGATCTTCTCGATGATGAGCTTGGCCTCTTTGGGATGCTCTTCGAGGTACTGCTCGACTGCCGCGCCGGTGGCCTGGGAAACGGCGGAGGTGACTTCCGGGTTGCCAAGCTTGGTCTTGGTCTGGCCTTCGAACTGAGGTTCGGAAACCTTCACCGAGATCACGGCGGTGAGACCCTCGCGGAAGTCCTCGGGAGAAAGCTCTCCTTTGAACTTGGAGAGGAGGCCGTTCTTGTCGGCGTAGTTCTTCAGGGTACGGGAAAGACCCATCTTGAAGCCCTGGAGGTGTGTACCGCCTTCTATGGTGTGGATATTATTGACGTAGGAGTATATCTTCTCGGAATAGCCCGTATTGTAACTGAGCGCGATATCGATGGGAATGATCTTCTCATTGTTGACGCAGATGGGCTCGGGGATGAGCTGGGTCGCGCCGGCATCGAGGTATTCGATGAAATGCTTGAGTCCTTCTTCGGAATAGAAGGTCTCGCTGCGGTAGACCATGTTGCCGGTGGCCTTGGAATCGCCGGATCCGTCTTTCACGAACTCCTCGACCTGCTCACGGAGGTCGGTGAGAGTGATGCGGATGCCTTTGTTGAGGAAGGCGAGCTCGCGGAGACGATTGGCCAGGGTCTCATATTTGTAGACCGTGGTCTGGGTAAAGATGCCCGGATCCGGGTGGAAGGTGATGATGGTACCGGTGTCGTCGGATTCGCCGATGACCTTCACCTCGGTGATGGGCTTTCCTTTGGAGTATTTCTGTTCGAAGATCTTGCCCTCACGGTGTACTTCAGCCACAAGGAGGTCGGAGAGGGCATTGACGCAGGATACGCCGACACCGTGGAGACCACCGGAGACCTTATAGCTGTTCTTGGAGAACTTACCGCCGGCGTGAAGGATGGTCAGGACGACCTCAAGGGCGGAGCGGTGCTCCTTCTCGTGCATGCCGGTCGGGATGCCTCGGCCGTTGTCCTGCACGCGGATGGAGTTGTCTTCAAGGATCTTTACGTCGATGTCGGTGCAGAATCCGGCCATAGCCTCGTCGATACTGTTGTCGACGACCTCATAAACAAGGTGATGCAATCCCCTCTCCCCGATGTCGCCGATATACATCGACGGTCTTTTCCTCACTGCTTCAAGGCCTTCAAGGACCTGGATACTATTGGCGGAATACTGCTGTTCCGCCTGCTTCATCTCTTCGTTTTCTATCATAATTTGAGCGTTGTTTTCAATATTCGTATAAACGCACAAATATACGGATTTTTCTTCGGATTATCAAGCGGAAATAACGTACCCGGTATCCCCCGGACAAGCCCCGGGACGAAGGATCAGAAATTCAGGCAGAAGCCGGCCGTGACGGACGGAGCGGTGACTGTATGCATGGGGGTGCGGTAGACAGGCTGGGACAGCAGGTTGGTACCGGAGGCCCAGAGTGAGAGCTTATGGGTGAGACGGTATTCGAGTTTGGCCTGGAGGTCAAGCCAGGAAGGAAGACGGTCCATCGACATGGGGTCGTCGAGTTTGCGCTCTGATGCGAATGCTGCTCCGACGGTCAGCCCAAGGCGTTCGTTCCATACATAAGCGGCCGTAAGGCTGGCGGTCAGTGCGGACGGGAGGAATGCCGCCATGTCTTCGGGACTCTTGCGGATGTCACTGCGTTGGAAAACCACCTCGCCGTTGACATCGACGGTGCGGGAATGCCATCCGGCGCGGAGTCCGGCGAACATCACCACATCGTTGTACAGACCGTAAGAGGGTCTGGATTTGACATATACCACATCCCCTTCCTTGCGGTCCTTCATGCTATAAAGGAGTTTATCTGAAATAATGCTATAGCCGGCGAAAGCGTCATATCCGAAGCGTTCGGAGATGTTGCCCCTGATGCCGGCAGTAAGGCGTATGCGCTCGATGCTGTTGTTGAGTTCTTCGCCGGGAAGCATGGATATTCCGATGAACCTGTCACCCTCTTTGAGAGAGGTGATGGTGTTGATGCGCTCGCCGCCGCCTACATTGGCGTACAATGTGACCTTGCCGTCCACGAGGGTGTAGCGTATCTTGGCGTCAGGATAGGCGAGCTGGGGCTTCCTGACGTAGTTCAGTTCTGATTCGGCGAAGTGGCTGGTGATGCGGGCGCCGAGGTCGAATGTCCAGCGGTTGTTGGTGAATACAAAGTGAGGGACGATGGATATGACTCCGAGGCCGCGCGTGAGCGTGGCGCCCCGCTGGGAATAATATGTCAGGTCAGCGTCGACGAGTATCTTGGAGGTACGGGAGAATTCAGGGCCGAAGGAGCCGCTGAAAGACAGGATGTTCTCCCTCACGTCGGACACTCCCCTGTCGGATGAATGCGTGAATCCGAATCTGGCCGCATAGTCAATGACGCCGCGCTTTACCGAGCGCAGGCCCAAAGATGAGGAGATGGAGTTGAAACCGTATGTGTCGATCCAGTCCTTGGAATGTATGCCGGTGTAGTGTACGTCCCATCCGAGTGCGGAACGGCCGAAGGAGTATTCGCCGTCGACTCCGGCTTTGGTATATGCGTCGTAGCCGGAGAATTTACTTCCGGCGGGGAACCACGATGAAATGTTGGAAATATCCGCATAATCGCCGAAGTAAGAGTCGTGCCTGGCGTAGATGTTGACATGGATGTCGTCGCGGGACATGTCTGGACTGAAGACGGCATGCACGACGGGGCGGAGGACATAGCCGGCTCCCGAGAGGAAATAGAACG
>Ga0265298_10009356_pt1 | contig 11680 bp, 9 predicted proteins | sample AusTroGonzalo_MG_3_FD_193486 | JGI IMG/M metagenome (GOLD analysis project Ga0265298, IMG submission 193486) | Bovine rumen microbial communities from tropical cattle in Woodstock, Queensland, Australia - Gonzalo_01 | ecosystem: Host-associated > Mammals > Digestive system > Stomach > Rumen ...
GCCGGTCAGCACGTCGATGGCGGCGGAGTACTCATGGCGCTGAACCATGGCCTGCGCGTCGGAGATGATGATGTCGCAATAGGTGTTGTAATAGGCGATGATCTCTTTCTTGCCCTTGTCCACCATGGCCTTGAAGCCCGGGTCATTGACGCGGACGTTCTTGAGCGCATTGATATACGCTTTGTCCGGCGTCTGTCCCACGCCCTTGCATTCGATGGTGTAGGACGAGAAGAGGCGCCCCTCCACGCCGTCACCCACATAGAAATTGAGGGCGACCGTATAGGCGTGCATAGGGGGTGCGGAAGGCGTGATGTCCTTGGTGAGTATATCCGCCGAGCAGGTGATGATGAAGCGGCTGTTGGAGGTAGCGGCGCAACCGCTCTTGGCGGCTATCTGCGTCATCTTGTTCTCCAACTGCTTGTGCGCACCTGCAGGAATATTGTCATCCAGCACGATGGGAGTCAGCGCCACGCGCTCCTTGTCGTCCAGACGGTTGTCATCCGGAGCTGCGGCTGCCGTAGCCTGCGCCCACATAGAGGCGCAGAACACGGCACACAGCGTATAGGTTAGAAAAATCCGTTTCATGTTATTTTCCTCCGATGATTAGTTGCAGTTGTCCCAGACCTTTGGACGAGAGGTTGCTCTCGATGGAGTAGTTGTTCTTGAGCATCTTCTGCAATCCGCGCGCCCATGTACGGGCGTCGAGGTCACGTCCTCTGTCGTTCTGGAGCGGAATACGCACCTGCTCGATGGTCATGCGGTTGCCCGAGGGGCTGAGGTCCGGCGAACCGTACTTGCCGTTGACGGTGTTGGCAGCCACCCAGTCCTCGATGATCTCGTGCAGCTCGTCGCCGTCAAACTCCGCCATCAGGCCGTCGTCGAAGCTGTCCCATGTGAGGATACGCATCTTGATGGCGCGTCCCTGCTTGCCGAGGTCGCTGAAGTATTTCTGCAGACTCTTGCAGAAGGGGTCGAACTGGCCCTGGATAGCGCCTTCGATAGCGATCGGCAACTGGAACTTGGACGTATATTCCGCCTGTCCGGTGGTGGGCGGTACGCCGCCGACAACAACATCGGTATAGGCGTCAAGGGCGTTCATACTATAAGTCAGACGCACCTGGCTGCCGCCTTTGTCGGGCGTGGTGTACCACTCGATTTCAATCCAGAGGTCCGCTTTGGCGGTACGACGCAGAATATCGATCGGCGATTCGGCGATGGCGTCACCCATCTTGGAGGTCATCATGGCGTCCTCTGCGCTCTCGTTCTTGAGGGTCTTGAGGGCAGCCTCGAGGTCCTTGAGGGGGAAGCCGCGCTCCGCCATCTTCGCATTGATGGTATTGATGGCGAGGGAGAGGTCGGTGGAGTTGAGCAGCGCTTTCTCGTAATCGGGCACGTACTCGGTCTTGCCTTGGTTCTCAAAGGCCTGCATGTATCCGTTCTTGTTGCACCACATAGCACTCGGCACGATCATGATGGTCGGCATCTTGCCGCTGACGGAGTTCTCCATGGCAGCGATGATACCATCCTGTTCCAAGCGCTTGCGCAGTTCGTCGATCATGACGGTGACGATGATACCCACCTTGTATTCCTTACCCACCTTGAGCACCTGGTCCGGCACGCCGTTGCCCATGAAGGACACGTAGCGCTGGTAGGAACCGTTGTCAGCGAAGAAAGCGTCGAAATAGGCTTCCTGGGTAGTCTCTACGGCTCTGTTCTCAATGAGCGGACTGCGTCCGGGCAGACGGGTACCGTCCATCGAAGGTGGATAACCCATGAACATGATACCGTGTACGGCGTTCTTGCCTGCCTGCATGGTAGCCACGTTCGCGTTTTTAGAATAGGTCCACACGCGCACGAGCGCAGCGCCCTGCGGCGCCTGACCTACTGCGGCCTGCAATTCATAACGCCAATGCTCCGTGTCCTTGTTCGCTTTGTTCTTGGCGACAGCCTGTGCGAAAAGCGGCAGACCGATCAGGAGCGATACGGCTAAAAATAAATAGCGTTTCATCGTCTGTTATTTTTCAATCAGTAATAAGCCTTTGTAGAGGTTGCCTTTCGCGGTCTTGAAGATCGTACCCTTCTGCTCGCCGCTGTTCTCTACTGCGTAGCGGTTGTCCCAAACGGGCGATTCCGCCTTGGCGTTCTTCACTACGTCCTTGTACTCGGTCTTGCCGTTCTTGAATACCATCTCGCGGATGACATATTTCTTTTTGGCGGTCACACCCTCCTTCATACCGATGTCAGCACGAACGCCGATCGGTTTGTTCTTGGTGTTGGTGATGATGTCGGTGATCGGCGTATAAACGCGGAACTCCGGGAAACGGCTCTGCAGGGTGTTGATGGCATCATCCATCGTACGGGTGCAGGTGATGAGGATCTGGTTGGACTGATCCATCTTGGAGTACTCGCCGGCGTTGAACGCGGTGGCGTTATTGGTGGTGGTCGGCATCATACCGATGTACTTCATCTTGAAGGTCGAGTTGTCAGCCAGGAAAGCCTGGATCTTGGCAGCGTTGGCGTCCTCGTTGTAGTACTTGGAGTAGAAGGTGTTCTGAACCTCTTCGCTCCAGTCGAGCTGGTAGAGGAAGGTAGCCTCGCACACGGCGAAACCCTTGATGTCGAGCAACTCGTTGGTGGCTTTGGTCAGGTCACCTGCCAGTTCGGCTACCGAACCTGCGAGCGACGAAGCGGCACCGGCGAGGCTGAAGGCAGCGTCAAGCAGACCGATACCGGTCTGGGTTTTGCTCAGGTCTTCGCCTACGCTCTGCATGCTCTTGCCCACTTCCGAGATGAGGTCGCATACAGCCGAAGCATAAGCGGCACGCTCAGCGTGGTTGATGTAGCTAATGTCGTTGACGAGGATGAAGGTCTTGCCGATCAGCTCGTCACCTGCGTCCGCGAGGTTGATCACACCTGCCATCGTACCCTGTGCCAGCTCTTTCTTGAGCTCCGAAGCGTCATACATACCTTCTGTGGTCAGACGTTCGGTGTTGAAGCCCTGCTCGGGGGTGAAATTGAACCAGTACTTAACGATCTCCTTGGCCATCGCGTCTTTGGCGAGCAGTTCGTCATACTTGCGGTGACGGGTGGTGTCCTTGATCTGCTTGTAGCTCGACTTGTCGTCCAGACGGATCACTTTGGCAGCCTGGCCCTTGGCCATGTTGTTGTAGCGGTCCGGGAAAGGAAGGTTCTCTGCAGCAAAGAGGATCTCCGAAGCGAAGGAGTCCTGCGAGTGAACAACCGGCATGATGTAGAGCGTGCTACGGTGATAACCGGTAGTCGAAGTGATTTCTTGCGCCATAGCGCCCATGGCAACTACAAGTGCCATGCAAAGGAAAGATAATTTTTTCATATAGGATTGAACAGTTAATTGTCTTGTTATTTGATATAGCATCTGTTGTTGTATTTCTTACCGAGCACGGTATAGACGATGTCCAGCCAGTTCTGCTCGTCTTCGTAGCATCCGGTCTGGAAATCATACGTGATGACAGCAGCATTGGTGGCATTACGCATCTCGATGGCGGTGAGGCAGTTGCTCTTCACTTTGGGGAGCATGGAGCAGTTGATCTGCGTGTCGCCGTAGAAGAGGGCTACGCGGGTCTGCTGACGGTCGGAGGCGAGGACCTCGACATGCAGGTTGCGGGTCAGCATCTGCTCGTAGGTGCTGCGCACCATCTTGCATATCTCGCGCCGTGCGTCATCCTCGTGCAGGCCAGCTGTGAACTGCTTGAGCAGCGTGTGACGGAGCACCATCCGGTCCAGGTCGTCGTAGTTCGCAAAGTCCGTCGAAGCGAAGGCCTGCAGGGAGTCGTTGAGCATCTTCTGACGCTTCTCGTACTCCTCCACCAGCAAGCGCAGCTTGGAGTTGGACAGCGGATACTTGACGTGGTAATAGTAATAGGTGGATTTGTCATCACGGCGTATCTGCGCCCAGTAGTAGTCCGCCGCGTGCGAAGGGGAGACGTCCGCCAGGTAGGGGATGTCCGCCGCTTCCACGCTCAGCTTGCTCGTCATCTCCCTGTGCGAGTCAATCGAACCGTTGTCGCTGATCTCGTGCATGGTGATGGACGTAGCCGAGTGCACGCGCGTCGCGATAGCGGATATAATCTGCTCGCGCACCTGCGTGATGGCTTTCTGCTGCGCGGCATCCAGATCCTCCGCCTGCGCCGATACGATGATGTATCCCTCCTCCATACCGCCTACCCATGCGGGCATGCGCTTGGCGGAAGACTGAACCGTTTTTTCACCGGCAACTGCCGCTCCCATGAGCAGCAGCGCCGATGCAAAGACTAATAAACGTTTCATTGAGCGATCGGATTAGAGACCCAGCACCTTGTCCAGTTGCTCGTGGAGGTTGGCACCTTTCTTCTCCAACTCATCACGTACTGCTTTCTTGGCAGCTGCCTTGGCCATTTCGCCGTTGTAAGCAAGACGAACGAGCACTTCCTTGTTGCCGCCCTTCTGTACCTCGCGATAGCACTCAACAACCGGAATAGTGCGGCCGATGGACTGCGAGATGAGGTTCTTGCTGGACATAACGGTCTCAACGATAGAAGCGGCCTCGTTAGCCTCCAACTGCTTGTTGGCAACGGTGTTCTCCACGAGAGCGGTTACCTCGGTCTGGATCTGACCTGCCAGTGCCGTGATAGCCAGGCTGGTAGCCGAAGTCTTGGCAGCGTCGTAGTTCTGGCCGATAGACTGAGCGTCCGCCATGATGTATTTCGGGAACAGGTTCTCGTCAAACTCCATCTGCATGTTGTACGAGCGGTCGAGCTGTTTCTCCAGAGGAAGGCTGCCCGGGCTGGTCATCCAACCTTCTTTTTTCAGTTTCTTTGCCTCTTTGCGAGCGGCTTTGGTGGCACGGTCGTTGAGGTCTTTCTTGGTCATTTTACGAATTTCCTGACGCTCTTTGCGAAGTTGCTTGATTTCCTGAACGTCTGCGAAACTTGCACTGCATGCTACGATTAAGGCCATAGCTACCATCATGAACTTTTTCATAATGTGTTAATATTTTAAGTTAATAATAAAAATTTGTTTTCTCATCAATATTTAGCGATGATGTTGTTCAGTTTTTCTTCCACGCGGGCTTTGGTGTAGGAGCCGGAGGTGTTGGTAGCGAAGTAGTTGATTTTCTTCGCGATGAACGCTTTGGCTTCCTCTTTCTTGCCGTCCTTGCTCATTGCCTTGACGCACTCTTCCATGTAGGCGTAGTACTCGCGGTAGCTGGCTTTGGCCTCCACGTTGATGTACTCCTCCGCCTGGTCATATTCGCCGGTGGCGATGAGGTAGTTGTACAGACCGTGGTTGAGCGGCTGCGTATATTCGCCCTGGCCGTAGAACTCCACGAGCGATTTGGCATCCTTGAACTTGCCTTCGTCGAGGTACTTGCTGAGCAGGGTCACGTAGGCTTCGATCACGTCATCCTTGGCGTTCTCGTAGTTGCGGATGTACTTGCGCGCCGTGCGCAGGTTGCCTTTGTCCACCTGCTGCTGCACCGCCGTGATACATTTGTCCGGCGTGTTGGTCTTGGTCTCGCGGGGGATGAAGAGGGCGATGACGCCGATGAGCACCAGTACGCTGACGATGATGCCGATCCATTTCTTCGCGCCGCCCATAGTGGACGGTGTGTACGCCGGACCGTCGGCAATGGAGCCGACACCTTTCTCGCCGTTTCCGTCACCATCCTGCGTGCCGGACTGCGCTATCTGCTGCTGCGCCTGTCGCACCGCCGATGCGGTGTTCTCGTCAATGCCGTCGGGCAGGGGAGCGCTTCCGCCACCCATGATGAGGATGGTCGTGTTGTTGTTCACGGTCTGGTTGGTGTTGTTGACCGTCTGCGAGTTGTCCGTCACATTGGTCTGGACGTTGTTCTGTACCGAGTTGTCGTTGTGCACGGAGTTGTCTTCTGCATGGCTGACGCTCACGTCGCCGTGCGAGAGGATGCTTTCGGGCATAGCCACTTCGGGTTTGGCGGGCTTGGAGGGTTTGCCGGTAGCGGGACGGGCCGGAGCGGCTACGTCGGGTTTGGCGGGTGCCGCCACCTCCGGTTTGGCAGGAGCTGCACCGCCCGCTTGCGCGAACTCGGCGTCCGTCAGCTCATATTCACAATTGGGGCACACCCGTACGCCGGGTTGCATTTCTTCTCCACATTCAGGACATTTCATACTTTTTCGTCGTTTATAGAGTTAATACACAGTGATTCGTTTGCTTCCAGTTCGCCGTCCACGCTGACGAACATGCCCTCGTAGGGGCGCAGGAAAAGACTGTCAGCCGCCGGATGACCGTAGCGGTAAAGGCGGTAGCTGGTCTTGTCGTCCACTTCGAGGTAGGCATAGTCGCCTTCGGACTTGGTGCCCTCCATCTCGCGGACCATACGGATAAAACCTTGATATTTCATGTTATTTACGTAGTTTACGTATTTTTAGTTATTTCCGTTATTGTTGGAATTGTTGTTCTGCTGGGGACGGCCGTTGCCTGCCATGGTGCGGAGAATTTCCATCATCTGGTCGTTCTGGCGCTGCTGCTGCTCGCGCATGCGCTCGTTCCATTCCTTGTCGGTCTCGGCGTGGATGCGCGCCATCTCCAGTTCGTGGGCATTGCTGGCGTTCTCCATGGACATGAACATCTCGAACTCTCTCTGGCGGCGCTCCATCTTGAGCTGCTCCTGACGCTGCTGCTCGCGGAACTCGAAATCGGCTTCTCGCTGGCGGCGCTCCAGGTCGGCTTCCTGCTCCAGACGGCGGTAGTCGATGTCGCGCAGCAGACCCTGCTTGCGTATCTCGGCAAGCAGTGCGTCCTCTTCCTCCTTGGTGCGCGCTTCGCGCAGGCGGCGCTGGCTGTCGAGCATGAGCTGGAACTTGTCCATCTCGTCCTTCTGCAGCAGGTTGTCCTTGTTGATCTTGTCCAGCTCGGCGCGGAGCTCGGCTTCGGAGCGCGCTTCGGCTATCTGCTGGGCGTTCTGCACGGCGGTCATGCGGTTGCGGAACTCATTGGTGCGCTGCAGATAATCGAGCTCCTGCTCGCTGAGGTACATCTCGCGGCTGAGGTTGCGGAAGCGCTCCATATCGGCGCTGTCGGCGGTGATCTCCACGATGCGCGCGATGCCCAGACCGTAGAAGGTCTCGGGGGCGATCTCGTTGATCTTGTCCTTCATCTCGCGGCGTATCTCTGCCGGCAGACTGCTGCCGTCCCATTCGCGGTCCTCGAGCAGTTGCTGCAGGCTGGTGCGTACGGAATCGGAGATGGTATCGACGATGTGCGCGGTCGTGAGCAGGTTGCAGTCCGTCAGGTAATGGGCGATGAAGCGCTCTTTGTCCTGGATCTGGAACATGGCGTTCAGACCGACCTTGAGATCGTAGTACTTGGTCTTGATGACCATCGGCTGGAAGGTCTTATAGTCGTCGATGGTGGGCTGCTTGGCGCCTACCAGCACGGGGAAGGCCTTGTCCACGAGCACGATGATGGAGAAAGCGGCGGCTTTCTGCAGATTGAGCAGCAGTGCTTTCTGCTCCTCCTCTTCGGGCTTGGGTTTCTTCTCGAACAGGCGGGTGACGAAGCCCCAGGCTTTCTGGATGGCGTTGCCGCCGTCAGTCTTGGCGATGCCGTCCTTGAATTCATATACGCCGCCGGTGAGGGTGGCTACGGTCTTGCCGTTGACCCGTACGTACGCGGTAGTGCCTTCGGAGACGATGACGCCCTTCGCATTCGTATAGGCGGCCATCTCCTGCGGGGTGATGACGCGGGCTATCTGACCCTGCTGTATGGTCCAGTAGATATGATGGTTGGAGGTCTGAACGACATCCGCTGCGCCCGGTTGGGGTGCATGGGCTTGTTCGGCCTGCGGGGCGGCTGCCTGCTCCTGCTTGTCCGGCTGGGCGGGCTGGGCCTCGGTTAAGCGCTCTCCGCACTTGGTGCAGAATTTCTGACCGGGTTTGACCGGTGTGTTACATCTTGGGCATTTATCCATATTGCTGTGTGTTTATGCCGCTTGCGCGGTTTACTTGGTTAATACTACGTTCTGTATGTCACCCTTGTCGTTGGCGGTGACGAATGCCACGTTGGTCTCCGTGCCGGGGGCGCCGTTGAGCGGATAGTCGTATCCGAGTTCGCTATGCCCGTCGGGGTATTTCTTGCGGGTGATGATGAGCGGTTCGCGGGCAGGGATGTTGTACTGCTCGTAGAGCTGCTTGGCGATCACCTCGTGTATCTTCATGATGTTGGCATCCACGGCGCTGCGCAACTGGCTGAGCATCGACTGCGGCGCACCACCCACGCTCTTGTTCATCAGCACTTCCTCCGTCGGCACGTTGAGCACCTCGTTCTGACCCAGCGGGGCGGACTTGGACACATGCGCCGTCACGAACTCCGAATTGGGTACGGCCAGGTGTATCATCGGGTCGCCAAAGAGGTTGAACTCGGCGATGGTGAGTGCGTGCGACGGGTCTCCGGGCTTGTGCTTGAAGGTGGCGATACGGGCAGCGAAGAAAGCCGCTCCGACGCTCTTGCCCGTCATCACGTGGCGGTTGAACGCCTCCGCGAGGATATCCGATGTGGACAACTGACCGCCGCTATCCACGCCGCCGAGGGCGGTACGCGAACTGCCGATGAACACCATCGTGTTGCCGGTAAGGGCGGTCAGCACCATACTGTACTGCTTCGGGTAACCGACGAACCGTCCGCCGTAGCATGCCTGCGTGAAGAGGATGTTCGGACGGTTGGAACCGGATATCATCCGCGGCGAGAAACCGCAGTAGAACTCACCGTCCGGCCCCATCTCCTGACCGTAGAAGTGGTACGAACCCATATCGTCCGATCCGTGCATGTTGAAGAAGATATAACCGGCATCGTAGTTGAACAGCGGGTGCTCGTCCTCTTCGTCGAGAATGACGGCAGGGGTCAGGAAAATGCGGTTGCGGAAGATGACCTGGTCCGGCATCTTCGAGTAGTCGGGGAACAGACCGGCTTTCGCCAGCGGCGCGGTGATGACCTCGGTGATCTTCTTCCAATGCGGGTCGCACTGGCTGTATGCGGCGCCCACCGGCACGGAGCACTCCAGCCGTACGCTGCGGTCCAGATAGTCCGTCAGGTCGTCCAGCGATGCATTGTCGGCGATAGGCAGACGGCCTACGTAGAACAGGGCATCGTAGCGGAACAGACGCTGCGAGAGCAGGTCCTGCTCCATCTTCTCGCCGTACGGATAGGCGTAGAGCAGGTCGGTGTCCATCGTCTTGTCCTTCCCCTTCATGTGCGAAGCGAGGAAATTGGGCAGGGTGGGCATCGGTACGTCGTGACTGCCGCCGATGATGAACAGGTATTCCGACTCCGGCATGCCTTTCTTTTTCTCCCATTCGTGCTGGTCGAGCGTCAGGTCGGCATAGGCATACCACGGGTCTTTGCCCGTCAGGCTGACGTGCTTGTGCTTGCCGAACAGGTTCGACTGCATGTACGTATAATCGGAGGCGTCGATCAGACGGTAACTCAAACCGAGGTTCTTCAGATCCTCGATATAATTGCTGATGATTCCCTTCAGCGCCACCTCGTCTATCTTGAGACGATGGCTGAGCGAAGCGATGTTGGTGAGGATGAGACCGCGAGCGAAAACAGGCCGTGTGTCCGGCTGCTCCTGCGGCTGCGGCTGAGGTTGCCGCTGCGGCTGTTGCGGCTGTTGCTGCTGTTGTTGCGGTTGCGCCGGCTGCTGCGGCTGTGGCTGCTGCGGCTGCGGTTGCTGAGGCGCCGCATTCGTCGGCTGCGCAGTCTGCGCAGGAGCGGCAGGCTCCTCTACCTCATGCATCACTTTGGTACCGCATTCGGGGCAGAACAAAGCGTCATCTTCCAAGCGGGTTCCGCATTCAGGACAATACATAATAGAAGTATAAATTTAACGGTTACGTCTTAATAATACAATTTCACGCCGCAAAGTTACGAAAAGTTTTTCATATATGCAAATAAATAATGCTTTTTGTAACAAAAAGATGCAAAAAAAATGCACATGTCGTTCAACATGCGCATTTTTTTTGGCTAAAAGCCTACAAATTAAAATTTGTAACGTACGCTCAGAGCGATGTCATATACATCCCAGTGGCAAGCCATCTGAGTCTTGGACTTCATGTCGATCATACCGAGACCGATAACCGGACGATAGTCAACCGACAGTTGGAGCGGGAACCAGAAATCGTACTCAACACCGATACGACCGGCAGCACCAACGAAGCCCCAGTTCTGGGTACCTGTTACAGAATAGGAATTGTAAGCACCACCTGCTCTAATACCCAGGGCACCGCCACCCCAGCCGTAACCGGCAGCTGCACCAACACCCATGTACCAGTGCCATTCGCCTTTGTGCTCCCAGGGGAACGTCTTGCCGAACGGATCAATCCAGTCATAGGTGAAAGCAGCCTGGAGAGTCGGAGCGCTGTAGGTGTAATGATAGCGTGTGTTGGTATAGCTATCTTTCTCACCCCAGCTGTTTGCACCGCCTACACCGAGACCGAGCTCAACCTCGATCATGTTTTTCTCGCCGAGAGCGTGCTGATAGCTGACACCTTCAAATGCACCTAAACGTCCACCGATTGCGCGGGGTTGTGCATATGCCATTACGCTGGCTGCAGCGAGAATGGCTACAAAAAGAATTTTTTTCATCTTTACCTTAAATTTTAGTGTTTGTTATGTTTAAAAATGTCGTGATCACGAGATCGTGCGACCTCGTGACCACGAAGAATTTACTTGTTCAGTGCAAGCGCTACGTTCACAGCGCAAGCTACGGTGCAACCTACCATCGGGTTGTTACCGATGCCGAGGAAGCCCATCATCTCTACGTGTGCCGGAACGGAGCTCGAGCCTGCGAACTGTGCGTCGCTGTGCATACGGCCGAGCGTATCCGTCATACCGTAGGATGCGGGACCTGCAGCCATATTATCCGGGTGCAAGGTACGGCCTGTACCGCCACCGGAAGCTACGCTGAAGTACGGCTTGCCGGCGAGTACGCGCTCTTTCTTGTACGTACCTGCTACCGGGTGCTGGAAGCGGGTCGGGTTGGTGGAGTTACCGGTGATGGAAACGTCCACGTTCTCGTGCCACAGGATAGCCACACCTTCGCGTACATCGTCTGCACCATAGCAGTTCACTTTCGCACGCGGACCGTCGCTGTACGCTTTCTTACGAACGATCTTCAGCTCGCCCGTGAAATAGTCGAACTCAGTCTGTACATAGGTGAAACCGTTGATACGGCTGATGATCATAGCAGCGTCTTTTCCGAGACCGTTCAGGATGCAGCGGAGCGGGTTCTTACGCACCTTGTTCGCCATCTCGGCAATCTTGATAGCACCTTCGGCAGCAGCGAACGACTCGTGGCCTGCCAGGAAGGCAAAGCACTGGGTCTCCTCGCGGAGCAGACGGGCAGCCAGGTTACCGTGACCGATACCTACCTTGCGGTCGTCAGCTACCGAACCGGGGATACAGAATGCCTGCAGACCGATACCAATAGCCTCGGCAGCGTCAGCGGCGTTCTTGCAGCCCTTCTTCAGAGCGATGGCAGTACCAACTACATAGGCCCATTTGGCGTTCTCAAAGCAGATACGCTGGGTCTCCTCGCACGTCATATACGGATCGAGGCCATATTGCTCGCAAATCTGATTTGCCTCCTCGATGGAAGCGATACCATTCGCGTTCAAAGCGGCGAGAA
>Ga0265298_10009357_pt1 | contig 11680 bp, 6 predicted proteins | sample AusTroGonzalo_MG_3_FD_193486 | JGI IMG/M metagenome (GOLD analysis project Ga0265298, IMG submission 193486) | Bovine rumen microbial communities from tropical cattle in Woodstock, Queensland, Australia - Gonzalo_01 | ecosystem: Host-associated > Mammals > Digestive system > Stomach > Rumen ...
TGCGCGCGATGGTGAGGTTGACCTGTATCGCAAGCCCGTCGTCTATGTTGTCCGTGACCTCCTCGAGGTTTTCCTCGACCGTGCAGAAGCGTTTCACGTCGTCAACGAACAGTGAAAGCGCGTGCTCCGACGCCGCCTTGTCCGTGCCGCAGGCGTAGCGTTCCTTCATTACGGAGGCTAAAAATCCGCCTATCTTTTCCGCGTGGGCAAGACATTCGTGGCTCGAGCCGTGGCTGTGGACGTATTCGGATATGAGCGATATTATGAAATCGGCTTTCCATTCAACGTGCTGATATCCCGCGACCCATAACAGTGCCTTGCGGCTCTTTTCGCTCATCAGCTCGTCTATTATGTTTATACCGCAGAACGCGGTCAGCTTCTTCACGTTTTCAAAATACGTGCTGAACGAGCCGGAGGTGACGTCGCGCGCGATCATCGCTATCGGCACAGAATCCACGGCGAGCGCGCGGTAGCCGTTCTGCAGTATCAGCGACGCGTCCTTATATACCGCGGACATATACGCCAAAACCTTTGTCAAATACGACGAGCCGAAGCCGAGCACCGCCTCGGAAACGCTTAAAATGGACTCGAACAGAAGCAGCTTGCCGCCGTATCTGCTGTGTCTGCCGGAATATTCCGCTATTATATCGAATTCTGCTTCATCGACCGCTCTGAAGGCGTCCGACGCGTTTGTGTAGCAGTTTGACGCGCGGCTCATGAGATACGCGGAGCAGAGCGCCGGCGTTACCTTTTCCGTGTCGCAGAATACCTCTATATAAGAATGGAATATTTTTAATTTATCGTAGTTGTGAAGCATCGTTTCTTCTATGAACGAGAAGAAGTCCGCGTCGCTTGTGTAATTGCCGGGATCGAAGCATTCGCCCGCGGTCAGATCGAAAACGAAAAATCCCTCGTCCTCAAACATTTCCCTGTCGTACGCGGTGCATTTCGATACGACGCCGCATATGTCAACGTCCGCCGTTCTCGGGTCGTACGCGTACGTTGAAAACGATATCTTTTTCGCGTATGAGACGGGCAGGACGTAATTCAGCGCGGCTATCCACAATACCGTGTTTTCCTGTTCGTCGCAGATTATTATCCTGCGCTTCATCTCGTCCTTATGGATGAGCGCCCAGAGCATATTTTTGAAAACGGGGAAATAACCGGGCTGTGAAAGGAATTTCATCACCTTGTTCACGGTTATCGACGAGCCGGGCGAGAGCACGGGCGCGCCCATATAGCCGACGCCGTCCTCCGCATACACGGTATCGGGCGAGGGCGCGGTCATAAACGACGGCGAGCCGATGAAATCACACGGATAGTTGTTAATATCCGAACAGGAAAAGAGTATCGAATGGCTTATATGATCCATGCCGCCCGAAAAAGCGCTCTTGCCGAGACACGCGGAGCGCGTTATCGCGCACTCGCCGCCGCTGTATCTGTACGTGTATGAAACGGGCATCAGCGCGACTATGCGCTCCGAATACTCGGGATTTACCATATCGAGATCGGGCGCTTTATAGACGGGCAACTTCTCGCTGAAATCGTTCTGACGCGGAAAATCGCGGTCGGACGATAAGATCCCGAAGCCCGACTGATTTCCGTAAAGACCGCTTTTACAGCCTGAATATATTATCTGATGAAGGCTCATATAATAATCTCCTTTACAGTATTTTTATGTTTTGGCATATTACCTTATTATATATCATATCACAAGCAATTAAAAAAAGCAAGAGAAATATGAAAAATTATCAAAATATATTCCAAATGCTTGACTTTTTTCAATCAATGTTGTATAATAAAGGCAGTAAAACGAAAGGAGCTTCTTTAAAATGAGCGTTAAGGATGAATGGAAGAACACGGGTAAGGACCTGGGCAAGAGCTTTGCGGGTCTCGGAAAAACGATAGTAAGGTCGGTCAAGGTCGGCGCGGATAAGTTACTTGACGAGGAGCCGAAGGACGAAAACGGCAACGTAAAGCCCACCAATTTAAAGGAAAACTGGAGCAAGGTCGGTCACAGCTTCGGCAAATCCGGCAAGTCTTTTGGCAAAGCCGTGACGGAAACGGCAAAGACCGTTATCAGCAAGGCTGACGAGGAATTCGGCGAAGCCGAGCCCGAAAAGCCCGCGGAGGAAGAACCCGAAAAGGAACAGCCTGCAGAAGAGCAGACCGCGGAAGAACCCGCGGAAGAAAAGACGGAAGAGTAAGACAAGATCGAAAAGGCGGCGCGTGCCGCCTTTTCTTTTGGGGCTCCCCGCCCGTGAACCCCCGAAAACTCGTACCTCGTTTTCGGGGAACCCCGGTCGCCCCCCTGACCGCCCCAAACCCCGCCTCCCCCCGAATTATCGGGGCTTTCAAATTCGGGGCTTTTGACCTGTAGGGCGTGGGCTTTACGTGAACCCCGCTGCTCAACAGTTCGCAGCGGGGAACCCGCGTGCCGCCTTTTTTTTGCGTTTACAAATATATTACAAAAAAAGCGGCAAAAGGTATTGACAAAAAAAGCGGGGGAGAGTATAATTAACGTGTTAAAAATTAACGTGTTAAGAAAGGTGAGAAAAAAGTGGATCAGAAAACAAGGGCTCAGCAGGCGGTAAAGCTGCTCATGCTGACGGACAGGCTCCACCGCGCGGCGATAGAGGCTCAGATAGAAAAGCTCGGCATACACAGAAGCCAGCATTTCGTCCTCATGCACCTGTCGCACAGCGGCGGCGGTATCTCGCAGTCCGAGATCGCAAAGCGGCTCGACGTAAGTCCCGCCGCGGTGACCGTGACGCTGCAAAAGCTTGAAAAAAGCGGGTTGATCGAGCGGCAGAACAGGCAGGACGACGCAAGGACGAAGATAATAACGCTGACGGACGCGGGACGTCAGACCGTTGAGGTAACTCACAGGCTCTTTCTTGAGGTTGACGAGCAGATGTGCGGCGGTATGACCGGTGAAGAGCTCGATACGCTTTGCGCGTGTCTGTCAAAAATGACTGAAAATCTCAAGGCGCAGGGACACACGGACCCGTGCTGCGCCGATGCAAAGGAGGGCGGCAAAGCGTGAAAAGATGGTTCAAATACATTAAGCCGTATCTGCCGTATTTCATTTTAGGTCCCGTCTGTATGCTCGTCGAGGTGGCGGGCGAGGCGGTGATGCCGAGGCTCCTCGGTATCATAATAAACAGCGCGAACAACGGCGAGCTGACGTCCGGCAAATCGCTCGGCATTATGGCTTTGATGATAGTGATCGCCCTGCTTATGATGGCGGGCGGCGTCGGCGGCGCGTATTTCGCGTCAAAAGCGTCGGTCAACTTCGCGGCTGACCTGCGCGCCGATATCTACGGCAAAATACAGAAGTTTTCGTTTGAAAACATAGACAAATTCTCGACCGGCTCCCTCGTCACGCGTCTTACCAACGACGTGACGCAGGTGCAGAACCTTATAAATATGCTCATGCGTATGGCTCTGCGCGCTCCGGGCATGATGATAGCCTCGCTCATAATGGCTATCATACTTAAACCGAAGCTCTCCACCGTTTTCGCGGTCAGCATACCCGTTATGCTCGTCGCGGTCGGCTTCATTATAAAGACCGGTTTCCCGAGATTTTCCATCATGCAGACGAAGCTCGACAAGCTCAATTCCACGGTGCAGGAAAACGTGACGAACGTCCGCGTCGTAAAGAGCTTTGTGCGTGAGGATTACGAAACGGATAAATTCAGGGAAGCGAACAGGGATCTGAGAAAAACGGGAATGTCCGCCGCCAAGGTCATGATCTTCATGCAGCCGGTAATGACGCTGATAATGAATATCACCGTCGTCGCGGTCGTGCTGATAGGCAGCCGACTTGTGCTGAATACGGAAATGCTTCCGGGCGACCTTTCCTCGTTTACGATGTACGTCACGCAGATACTCATGTCGCTTGTAATGGTGACGTTCATGTTCACGTTCTCGTCGCGTGCGCTCGCCTCGTCAAAGCGTATAAAAGAAGTGCTTGACGAGAAGATAAGCCTCTCCGACGAAGACGCGAAAGAGAAAGACCGCAGGATCGAGGCGGGCGATATAGAATTCAAAAACGTGTCGTTCCGTTACTACAAAAACAGCGAGGATAAGGTGCTTGACGGCATAGACCTTAAGATCAAGGGCGGAAGCACCGTCGGAATAATCGGCTCAACGGGCTGCGGCAAAACGACGCTCGTTTCGATGATACCGCGGCTTTACGACTGCGACGAGGGCGAGGTGCTTGTTGACGGCGTCAACGTCCGCGATTATTCGCTCATAAACCTGCGCGACGGTATCGGCATGGTCTTGCAGAAAAACACGCTTTTCTCCGGCACTATAGCGGAAAACCTCCGCTGGGGCGACGAGGAGGCGGACAACGAGACGGTAAAGCGCATGGCGGATTACGCGCAGGCGGATAAATTCATCTCGTCGTTCAAGGAAGGCTACGACACCGTGCTCGAACAGGGCGGCACGAACGTATCGGGCGGACAGAAGCAGAGGCTTTGTATCGCAAGAGCGCTGCTCAAACAGCCGAAGATACTTATACTTGACGACAGCACGAGCGCCGTTGACACCGCGACCGAGGCGATGATAAGACGGGCGTTCCGTGAAGAATTACAGGGCAGCACGAAGATAATCATAGCGCAGCGCATCTCCTCCGTTATGGAGTCCGATATGATAATAGTCATGAACGACGGCAAGATAACGGGCGTCGGTACGCACGACGAGCTGCTTGACAACAACGTAGAATACCGCGAGATATACGAATCGCAGACGGGAGGTAAAAGCTGATGCCGAGAAATATTGAACAACTGAGACGCCGGTATAACAGCGTGGCGAAGGACGCCAAAAGAGCCGGTCCCGGCGGTCCGCGAGGCGGTCCGGGCGGTATGCGCGGCGCGACGGGCAAGCCGAAGGACGCAAAAAAGACGCTTTCCCGCCTGGCGGCGTACGCAAAGGGATATACGGGAAGAATTATAGCCGTGCTCGCCTGCATGGTGTTCAGCACCGTGACCTCGCTTATCGGCGGTTATATGTTAGCTCCCGTCATAAACAAGCTGACGGCGGCGGTCGCGCCGCAGATGGCGGAGAGCCTCTCCGTGCTCGAGGAGCGCGTAGGCAATTACGTCGGCGTGTTTTCCTTAAATATGTTCGGTTCCGACAGCGTATTATCGTACGTCACGGCGGCGATGATAATACTCGGCGCGGTGTATCTTATAGGTATCGCCACAACGTACCTGCAGAGCCGTCTGATGCTCGTCGTGACGACGGGTATAGTCGAAAAGATCAGAAACGACCTGTTTGAGAAGCTGCAGAAGCTGCCCGTCAGATACTTTGACGGTCACCCGACGGGCGAGATAATGTCCCGCTTCACAAACGATATAGACAATATAGAAACGATGCTGAGCAACTCTCTGACCTCGCTCATATCCGGCGCTGTGACGCTCATCGGCACGCTCGTGTTTATGATCAGCACAAGCTGGATACTGACGCTCATCGTCGTGGCGTTCTTCCCGATATTCGCGTTCGGCGGCGCTAAGATAGCGGGCATCTCCCGCAAGCACTACGCAAGCCAGCAGGCGGCGCTCGGCGCGGTCAACGGATATATGGAGGAGACGGTCACGGGGCAGAAGGTCATAAAGGTCTTCAACCACGAGGACGAATGTGAAGAGGAATTCGGACTGCTTAACGACGATATGCGCGACAAGCAGTTCAACGCGCAGTTCTGGGGCGGCATAGTCGGCCCGATAATGGGCAATACGTCTCAGATAACGCTCGCCGTGACTATCGGCGTCGGCGGCATACTGATGCTGAACGGTATGCTCGGCGCGGGCGGTCTTACGGTCTTTTCGCAGTACGCGAGACAGTTCTCAATGCCGATAAACCAGATCTCACAGCAGATGGCGACCGTCTTCGCGGCGCTCGCCGGAGCGGAGCGCGTGTTTGAGGTTATGGACTCCGACCCCGAGGCTCCCGATAAGGAAAACGCCGTCGGTATGACGGACGTGAAGGGAAGCATAGTGCTCGATAACGTGACGTTCGGCTATATACCGGGCAAAACGGTTCTCAAACATATAAGCTTATACGCTAAGCCGGGTCAGAAGATAGCCTTCGTCGGCTCGACCGGCGCGGGCAAAACGACGGTCACGAACCTTATAAACCGCTTCTACGACATAGACGAGGGCAAAATAACGATAGACGGCGTTGATATAAAGGACATAAAGCGCGAGGAGCTGCGCAGGCATATTGCGATGGTGCTCCAGGACACGCACCTGTTCACCGGCACGGTGATGGAGAATATCCGCTACGGCAGGCTTGACGCGACGGATGAAGAGGTCATAGAGGCGGCAAAGACCGCGTCCGCGCACAGCTTCATCATGCGTCTGTCGGACGGATATAATACGATGCTCGAGGGCGACGGCGCAAATCTGTCGCAGGGACAAAGACAGCTTTTGAACATCGCGCGCGCCGCCGTATCGAAAGCGCCGATACTGATACTCGACGAGGCGACAAGCTCAGTCGACACGAGAACCGAGCGCCACATAGAGCACGGCATGGACAGACTGATGAAGAACAGAACGACGTTCGTCATAGCGCACCGCCTGTCAACCGTCCGCAACAGCAACGCCATAATGGTGCTCGAGGCGGGCGAGATAATCGAGCGCGGCGACCACGACGAGCTCCTTGCGATGAAGGGCAGATACTACGAGCTCTACACCGGCAAAAAAGAGCTTGACTGATTTTTGACCGTACTACTTGACAAAAACAAAAAAACGTGATATAATACGACTAATCTGGAATTAAATTCAAGATTAGTCGTTTTTTGTGCAGGGATCGTCGCTTTCGGCGACTTGTGATTCGGAGGTAAAATATGAAATTTATTCACCGCCACATAGAAGATATAATACTGAATACGGACAAGACTTTTAAAGGCGTGCTTTTGACCGGAGCGCGGCAGACCGGAAAATCAACGCTTTTGAAACATATGTTTCCCGATAAAAAATACGTCGCGATAGACACCCGTTTATAGAGGAACAGGCAAACAGGAATCCTAACGAATTTATGATGATAAACCCGCCGCCCGTTATATACGACGAGGTACAGAGAGCGCCCGGGTTGTTCCGCTATATAAAGATCAAATGTGATGAGAGTGATGAACGCGGACTTTTCTGTCTGTCCGGCTCACAGCCGCTTGAACTTATGGAAAAAGCGTCCGAATCGCTGTCCGGCAGGGTCGGCGTGCTTGAGCTTTCAGGTCTTTCACTGCGCGAGATACAAAGATGCGATTTCAAAACCCCGTTTATCCCTACAATGGAGTATCTGACAAACAGGAGCAGGACCGCGTCGCCCGTCGGCAATATATGGGAACATATACACAGGGGCGGATATCCGGAGCTGCAGGACAAGAACGTTGACTGGTCGTTATTTTATTCAAGCTATATTAAGACGTATCTTGAACGCGACGTGAGAAAACTGACCGCGGTGCAGAATTTAAACGATTTCCGCAGATTTATGACAGCCGTCGCCGCGAGAACGGGACAGATGCTCAACTATAACGGCATAGCCGATGAAATAGGAAAGGATTCCGTTACGGTCAAGCATTGGATGTCAATTCTTGAATCAACGGGTATAATATATATTCTTGAACCCTATACTCCGTCCGTACTGAAGCGTGCAATAAAAACGCCTAAAGTGTATTTCAGAGACACGGGGCTTGCCTCGTACCTTACAAGGTGGCTCACGCCCGAGGCTCTCGCGTACGGTGCGGCAAGCGGTCAGATGTTTGAAACGTATGTGATAACGGAAATCCTTAAATCATATTCAAATCGCGGTCTCGATTACCGTTATTTTGTCTCTTACTACAGAGGAAAGGACAAAAAAAAGATCAAAAGGGACGGTGAAGAGATAAACGTCGAGAGCGAAATAGATTTCATAATCGAGGAAAACGGGGTTTTGTATCCGATAGAGATAAAGCAATCGCCGAACGTGACCGCCGACGCGACGGGCGCGTTCACGGTGCTTGACAGGATACCCGACAAAAAACGCGGGACGGGAGCCGTCGTTTGTATGTGTCCTCAGCCGGGCGTGCTGCGTGAAAACGTGTATGCCGTTCCGGTGTGGTATCTGTAAATAATAAAAAAATCGCCGGCAGGCTGTATGGACCTGTCGGCATTTTGTTATATATATTTATTTGTCACGCGGTTTTGCGAGACCGAGGTCGTATCTCGAGCGGACGATGATATCGCCTATGATATACGAGAGGGTGAGTATCAGTATCACCACAACGTCGCAGATGCGGAGGAGATCGCCGCTTGTGAACACGGAATACGTGATTATCATTTCGATCGTCATAAGCACAAGCAGTGTCGCGCCCATGTAAAACGCTATCTTTATGTTTTTCTTTGTCGGGTCCTTCCAGAGCTTGTAGCCGAAGTAACCGATGACGAGCATTAAGAGCATATAGACCACGTTTATCGCGATCGACAGACCGTTGTTCATTCCGGCAAACGTAAGTATCTGCCGTTTTGAGAAGACAAGCTCGAAGCCCGAGAGCAGTGCCCTCAGCACGAGCACCAGACCTGAGGCGAGCATCATTCTTCTGCCTATTCTGAACGCGCGGTTCAGCTTCACGTCCTTGCCGTAGTCCTTTCTCGCGGCGTTTTCAAGCGCGAACATAACGAGAACGAACGCGGGTATCGCTATGTATAAGAACAGACGCAGGACAAAGAAGTTGTTTTCGTCGGAGACGAGATTTTTTATGACCTCCGAATTCTGCGGCCGAAACATTTCCTGCACGAGCCTTGAATTAAGTATCGTCTCTCCCGCGGCTTTGTCAAAGCGGAGCATTCCCTCGCCGAGCGTCTCGCCGCCTATGTACGAGGCTGGGAGCGCAAGCCCGAGTATCACCGCGACGCAGGTCAGCGCGGTCAGCGCGAACGTGCGGTATTTGTTGAACGGGATACACTTTGAGAACACCACGACGAAGCCGGAAATCGTAAGCATTATAGTCATCATCGGACGGACGTTGACGTCGGCTATGTAAGGAGCGGCGCCTAATGCCTTAGGCAGCATGTTCATCACTATCGGGAACAGTATCGCCACCGCGGCAAGCAAGCCCGCGGCGACAGCCTGAAAACCGATCATCTTCAAAAACGACCCTTTCAGCGGCTTTCTCTGCGGCTCGAGCGAGAGCAGAAATCCTCCGGTGCCGATAACGGCGGCTTCAAGCATATACATATTCTCGACCGTGAACCATAACTGACCCTTCGCAAACGGTATAAGACCGAAAGCGAGCAAGAACACGGCGATGGACTTCATTAAGTATAAGACCGCTGTCTTCTGTATGTTTCCTATGACGCGGCGGCCCTCGCCGACGACTTCCTTAAGGTGCGAGAAATCGTTGTCGAGAAGAACTACGTCGGAGCACGATTTTGCCGCCTCAGTCGCCTTTGCAAACGTGATCGACGAGTCGGATTTGCGGAGCGCAAGTATATCGTTTACGCCGTCGCCCGTCATCGCGACCTTGTGACCCTTTTGTTTGAGCGCCATGACGAGCGCTTCCTTCTGTTCGGGTGACACGCGGGCGAATACCGTGTAATCCTCCGCTATATCGGGTATATCCTCAAGCGGAACGCCCGCGAGAGAAATGTATCTGTCCGCGAATTTGATGCCGCATTCCTCGGCTATCTTGCTGACCGTAAGCGGGTTGTCGCCGGATATGACCTTGACGGTAACGCCGTTTTCACGGAAGAAGCGGAGCGTGTCGGGCGCGGTGTCGCGTATGTGGTCCGCTATGACGAAGAACGCGATCGGCTCGGAATCGAGCGTCACGGCTATGACGCGTTTGCCTCTCTTTGCGCATTCGGATACGAATTCAAGCTTTTCGTCGCCCGCGGGAAGCAGGTATTCTGGCGCGCCCATAAGGACTTTTCTGCCGTCGGGATATAATATACCGGAATATTTCGTAGCGGACGAAAACGGTATCACCTCCGAATAAGCGGCGGTATCGGCTATGCCGAAGCGCTGATAAACGGCCTCCATAGTGGAGTTCCTGTCGCCCGCCGATAGAATAAGCTGCTTTGCGTATTCTTCGACCTGTTCAAGCGGAATAAAGGTCTTTACGTCCTCTACGTTCATCGTTCCGTCCGTCAGCGTGCCCGTTTTGTCAAGGCAGATGACGTCGATACGGGAGAGGTTTTCAAGCGAGTACAGCTCCTGAACGAGCGTCTGCTTTTTTGTAAGCTGAGCGATGGATACCATCAACGCGACGGACGTCGTGAGCACAAGACCGGACGGTATCATACCGATACCGAACGCGCCGCCCGTAAGGACTATGAGGCCCCAGGCGACAGGATCGTTCACGGAGAGCGTCCTGCCATCCCATAAGGACGGGTCGCCGCCGTTCTGCGCTATCTTGACAACAAGCGTGATGGCGACGGTGACGACGGCTGTCGCCAAAGCTACCGATAAGACCTTCAGTATCTTCATTATAGAGGTCATAAGCTCGGATTTATGTCTTGCGCCGCTCTTGACCTTGCCGGTGAGCTGTGCGGCGTAAGTGTCGTTGCCGACGGCGACCGTTCTGCCGCGCGCGTTGCCCATGATTACGGACGAGCCCGCAAGCACCTTGTCGCCCGGCTGTTTTCTGACGTGATCGGATTCGCCCGTGAGCATGGATTCATCGACGAATACCTCGCCCGTAAGGACCACAAGGTCAACCGTCGCCTGATCGCCCGCGCCGAGCGCAACGATATCGTCGATAACTATCTCGCTCGACTCGATAGGCGACACAGCGCCCTCGCGCACGACCTTGCATTTCGTCTCGGTGACTATGCGCAGTTTTTTGATGACTTTTAAGCTGTGGACTTCCTGATACGTTCCCATCACCACGTTCATTATGACGGGTATGAGGAAGAAGAATTTGGAAAATCCGAAATACTGACCCACGACGTCGCTTCTGCCTATCGCGTTAAGGTAGATGATAAAGCCTATGAATATCGCCGCAATGGTAAACAGTATGGAGTTGAAGAAGGTGAAAAGGTTGCCGGCAAGTATTTTTAGCGGGCTTTTGTTGTTTGGATCGACCGTTATGTTGTTGTAGCCCTTGCGGACTCTTTCCTCCGCCTGGGCGGAGGTCAATCCGGTCTCCGCGTCAGTCTCGATACGCTGTATCGGCTCACGCCTGGGACCCCTGCTCTTTTTTACCGGAGCGGGCGTCGCCGCATTCATCTGATCGTTCATTTTTTGTCCTCTTGCTTTCGGTTTTATTCCGACGCCGTAAATACGGCATCGGCATCGCGCGTAAGATCACGCGTATAATATATTATAAAACCCGATGAAAGAAATGTCAAGGGCTTATTTGAATTTTTATTGCATAAATTGGCGAAAACAGCTGAAATAAGGTGTCGCTTGCGCGACGTTCTTCGGGTATTCACATAAAGTCCCGCCCTGCAGATCGAGAGTTTAAGGGGACAAAATCAGCCTCGCGAACAGTGAAAAAAGCCGCCGCACTTTGCCGACTGTCCCAAAGGACAGTCTGCAGTTATGAGTTCCGCTTTCGCGAAACGTTATGAGCGCTACGAGAACCCCCAAAGCAACAAGTTGCTTCGGGGAACCCCTGCGCGCGTTATGATTGCTTCGCAAGTTATGAGTGCCTGCGGCACGTGTGCGGAACTCATATTATAACTTTGCGGCGAAG
>Ga0265298_10009358_pt1 | contig 11678 bp, 14 predicted proteins | sample AusTroGonzalo_MG_3_FD_193486 | JGI IMG/M metagenome (GOLD analysis project Ga0265298, IMG submission 193486) | Bovine rumen microbial communities from tropical cattle in Woodstock, Queensland, Australia - Gonzalo_01 | ecosystem: Host-associated > Mammals > Digestive system > Stomach > Rumen ...
TTCATACGAGAGCATGGTATTGATGTGGCAAAGGAAATACCGTTGCCAGGTGGAGGCACTAAATATGTCCTTACGGAATGCATATTTGATTCAGGCCACAAAGCCCCGGATGCCGCTATTTTTGAGATGCCCAATGGTGCGATAGCATATAAATGTTTCCATCAATCTTGTGCTCATCATGATTGGCGCGAGGTAAGGTTAAAATTTGACCCTCATGCTTATGATTATGAGAACAGACCTTATCAGCCGCAAGCACAACAACAAAGGCAATATACTCAACAAAAGCAAGAAGTTAAGAAGCCTCAGATTAAGGAGGTGATACCCGAACTCGGCGATAAGTGGCTCACGATGTCGCAGATTGAGGATATTGACCTCTCCGCGCTCTCGGGCTTTAAGACGGGCTTTACCGAACTTGATAGGATGATTATCAAACTCTACAATGGGGAGATAAGCATTTTGAGCGGTAATAACGCATCGGGCAAGACCTCATGGCTGAACACCCTTATTCTCAACGTGCTCAATCAGAACGTGCCATGCGCCCTTTGGAGCGGTGAGTTGAAAGGCGCGAAACTCAAGGCATGGATTCAGCAGGCGGCCGCAGGCAAGGCTAACCTCAGACCATCCCAATATAACGATGGCAAGTATTTCGTGCCTCCTATGATACGAGACCGAATCACGGAATGGATGGATGACAAGTTCTTCCTCTACAACAACAAATACGGCTCGAAATGGGAGCAGATATTCCATGACATGAAGATATTGGTGGCTAAAGGTGTCAAACTGTTTATTCTTGACAACCTGTTCTCACTTGATATCGACATCCTCGAGGGAGACAAGAACAACAAACAGAAGGAACTTATCCTCCAACTCAGTGAGTTTGTAAAGGAGGCTGGTGTTCATGTCATCCTCGTGGCACACCCTCGTAAGGTGATGACCTTTCTCCGTAAGAATGACATATGCGGTACTTCAGACCTTCAGAATGCCGTTGACAACATATTCATTTTGCACCGAGTCAACCAGGACTTCTTCCGTGCGGGCGCAGACTTTTTCGGAAAGCAGTATATCGAGAGTTTCCGCGATTATGGCAATGTCATAGAGGTGGCCAAGAACCGCATGTGGGGCGTGGTTGACCTTCTCGTAGGCATGCATTACGAGATTGAAAGCCGAAGGTTCAAAAACTCGCCAGAGGAAGTTATAACCTACGGATGGGAGCGGCCGCCTGAGCAGACGAACATGAACTTCGAGCCAACCCCGCAGCATGAGACAAGAAACAGCGTACATGAGAGGGAGTATGGCGGTGAATCGAAGGAGATAGATGACGGCTTACCTTTCGCTCCTCCTCCGATGGATGACGCACCTTTCTAAAAAGTCAGTTATGATTTTCCTGCGGAAAACCCACTATTTCAATGGTGGGATGAAAGCAGGATTTCTTAAATTTTGTTTTTTAAAAAATTTTGGTATATTTGCGTTAGAAAATCAGAAGTTTAACTAATGCTGAGAGCCATCAAATATGAACTAAATCCTACCAATACTCAGAAGGAGCAGATTAAGCAGACTTGTGGGTGTTGCAGGCTTGTGTATAACACTATGCTTGACAGAAAGATTAGTGCATATAAGGAAAGTGGTAAAACAATCTCAGCAATAGAACTTATTAACCAACTGCCTAAACTGAAATCCGAGAAAGATTTTTTGAAGGAAGTTCCGAGCCAATCCTTACAGCAGGCAATCAGGAACCTTGATACTGCATATACCAACTTTTTCAGGAAGAATGGTAGTGGTTTCCCTAAGTTCAAGAAGAAAGGAATTAAGGATAGTTTCAGAATACCTACTCCCTGTGTGATTGACTATGACAATTGGACAATCAAGGTAGCCAAGATTGGAACTATCAGATTTTTCAAGGGGCACAACAAGAAAATAAATGGAAAGATAAAGTCCTACACAATCAGCCATACATCAACAGATAGGTACTTCATATCTGTTCTCTATGAGTCAGAGGATAGGGCTAAACTAAACAACAACAAATCTGTTGGTATTGATATGGGCATTAAGGACTTTGCAGTACTTAGTGACGGAAAGGTATTTGAAAACCAAAAATACCTCAAGTCCAATCTCAGGAAACTGAGGGTATTACAAAGAACTGTCAGCAGAAGATACCAACGAGGCAAGAAAAGAGAAGAGCAGTCAAACAATTGGAAGAAAGCAGTCAAGCAAGTTGCGAAACTGCAAGAGCATATTGCCTTCCAAAGATATGACTACTTGCATAAGACAAGCACTTGGATTGCACAGAACTACTCAACTGTATGTGTTGAGACCTTGAATGTAAAAGGTATGCAAAAGAACCATCACCTTGCGCAATCAATTTCTGACTGCGGATGGAGTATGTTTCTAAATATGCTTGAATACAAATGTGATAATCTTGTCAAGATAGACAAGTGGTTTGCAAGCAGCCAAACCTGTTCGGAGTGCGGATATGTGAATAAAGATGTAAAGAATCTCGCAGTACGTAATTGGACTTGTCCTAATTGCGGTGCAAGGCATAACCGCGATTTTAACGCGGCAAAGAATATAGCGAGGGAAGGACTATCCCTTTGTGGGCATAAAGTAAGTGGTCGCACTATGCTTGCCCCAAGAACCCCGCTACTTTAGTGGTGGGAGTAGTCAGTTTTGTTACTTTTGAGATATTTGTATATATTTGCATCAACATAATTAATTATTGCATATGAAACTCAAGGATATCATAGACCTTGCCATCAGAGAAGGTGATGTCTGCGACGGCTACAAGGAACGGCTGAATGAAGCCTCCACCCTCAAGGAGGTGATGGATATAGCGATGGATGTGAACGGCATGGAATGGCTGTGCTTCCAATCGCAGTATTCGTACTTTGATTTCCGCGATGCCCTCCTGCGCCTTGCGCCATCGTTCATCAATGGAAAGCACACGGCAAGTTATATGAACGACAAGGGCAACGGCTACACCACCTCCCTTTATGTAGGCGATAAGGGCGTAAAAAGAACCGATGTCGAGGTGAATAGCACCATCGCTTGTTTTTTGCGGATATCTGCCGATGTCTATATCCGCAAGAATAATTTCGTGCGCATCTATGCTGACAAGGATACATCTATCACCCTTCATCTTGACAAGAACGCCAAATGCGAGGTCAACGTGAGCGGTAACGGCATCGTGCTTATAGACGACAAGAGTGATTCAAGTGATGTCCTTATAAACAGATAAGAGGCTATGCTGAATGGTTACATGATAAGTATCAACCTCCTCAAGTTTATCGATGCAAGGTTGCTGACGATAGAAGAGGATGAGAATGGCGAGAGAGTAGAGGGGCTTTTCATACCGATTGAGAAGAATGGTGTGCGCGTGACGAAGAAATGTGCGTATATGCAGGCATACATGACACCTCTGAGATATACGAGCGACAAGCACCACTCCCACTACCTCAGAATGCAACTTCCGAAAAACGACTATTTCAAATACGTCAAGGAACTCGGATACAGCGCACCCGTAATCGGGTACTCAATACCCACCACTTTCAGTGAGAAAGGCGTGTTCCCCATGATGGCGGATGCGCAGTCAAGGATGAAGGTCAAGCGTGTCGGTACGCAAGCCTATGGTAACAAAAAGAAAAAGAGACAATAGAAATGGCAGACATCGATTACAATATCTACATTCAGAGAGTTGACACAACACCCGCAGGAGTCATCTACGACCTTGAGAGTCATTGGCCCTCCATAAGATACAAGCAATGCAAGGGCTTGAATGACAAAGGCAAGAAAAAGAGTGTGTACACGGAGAGTTATGCCGATAGCGATGAGTTGAGAGTTCATGAGGATGCCACCCTTGCAAGAGAGGCTACCACTATAGAGTTGACCTTGTATTTCATGGGTGCAAACAAACAGACAGCCTATGACTCTTTCTACAACTATATCAAGCAAGGAACATTCAAGTATGCGGACACGGTGAGGAAGAAACTTGCAAAGATGATACTCATTGACCCCGTGAAGCCCGATGAGGAAAAGTTCACGCAAGGCGACACATCCTATTACAAGGCCAAGTTTGTCTTTCAGAACATATGGGGTGAATGTAAGGATGCGACATCATTTATAACAGAGGCCGAAACACCAGCAACAACATGAACGAGAGAGAGGCAAGAGGGCTTATAATAGCAATAATATTATTTGGCATATCATTCTTCTTATTGACTTGCTTAAGATGGAAGCATGAGTTTGATGGTCATGGTAATGACGAGCCTATCGTAAGGCATGACACCACTTATATTACAATCATTGACACCATACATGACACCATCCCTCCAATCATTAAGACGAGGTATATCCATGATACTACCTTTGTCGTAAGGGATAGCGCGGGCCATGAGCATGATGTCTTCCTCCCGATAACACAGAACTACTACCGAAAGGAAGGCCTTTACGAGGCATGGGTGAGCGGTTTCCGTCCCTCTCTCGACTCAATCAACGTCACAAGGGAGAAGGAGGTAATGACGATAGTCGAGACAAAAAAGGAAATGCAAAGAGAGTGGAAACTTTACGCACAAGGCGGTTTTTTTGCCCGTGAGGGCATTTTCCTCCCGAGCGTGGGCGTTTCCTTGTCCACACCACAAAAATGGTCACTGGGGGCAAGCATCAGCGTTCCCTATAAAGGCTCGCCTATCTATAACTTCTCGATGGGTTACAATCTGCTTCCGAACAAACATTAACAACATACTAACATAAAAGAAGATGGAAACAAGCAAGTATGACAAAAACCTAACAATGAGTTTGTCGAGTGCCCTTGAAAAGGCGGCATTGCATGACCTCCCGCCCATAGACGCAGGCGAGAGCATCTACACTCAGGCCGTTGGTCTGGTTATGAAAAGAGACGGAAGCAAGAACTTCGCTCTGATAAGGAAAAACATTAAGGGTGAGGATGAGGTATATGCCGATTTCGGGCATGTATGCACCATATCGGCGGTACTTGAGGTCTATCCCTACGAATTTCTTGATGAGCGTTTCATGCCCGTTCGTGACATGGATGACGAAGGCAAGAAGATGACAAGGGCTGAGAAACTCAAGGCCATCATGGAACTTCTTGACGCAGGGGAACTGCCGTTGGAATACACCAAGGAGCGGATTCAGAAGATGAAGGTGGCGGAGATGAACGGGCTGCTCATAGGCGTGGGCTGTCTGCGTCAGCGTAAGGCGGAGGCTATGAAGCGTAAGGCGGAGGCTATAGACAAGGCAACAAAGGAGAAAATTAAAGAGGAGGACAAGATGATTGAGGAGGCAAGGAATAGCCTCAAGAAGGGCCTTATACCTCAAGATATAATTGATGCCAACGAAGGTAATAACAACGATAACGAAGAGAACAATGGACAAGACTAAGAACGAGGAAATTAAACTCAAGATTAAGGAAAAGACCAAGATAATGCTTGCTCAGGCAAAGGACAAGCATTTCATGGAGAAGTTGATAGGAGACATCCTTTCTCTGAAAGGTCAGATGGATGTTGAGCCCGCCCACTATTATGTGGGCCTTAACGAGGTCATCGACACGATGGAGAGAGACGAGTACAGAATACACGTCCTCAACAACGGCGTGCATTTCGAGACCAAAGGCGGTCTTGACATATTCATAGATGCTAAGTATCAAGCAGCCTGCGGATTGCTTGAAGATGTTGTCCGTTTCAAGGACAAGGAGAAGGATTTGAGTGAGGATGACAAGCAGGTTTATGCCACCACACTCAAAAACCTCATGTATGTGCTTTGTGCGCCTCTTTGGGTGCTCGGTTCACAATCCATGACCACGTTCCTTGGCAATGCTTTGCTTGTTATGCTCTCCGCTCAGAGTGATTGGATGTCACAAGAGGATGAGGAGAAACGCAAACAGCCAATACCTACACTTGACATCGCTCTCAAGGTGAAGGAGATGTGCGATATGCTTATTGTGCATATAAACGAGAAGAACAAAGATGAAAAGGAAGGCGATTAAGGCTGTTTTTAGCCGTTTTCTGGCATTTTCTCTCCTTGCCCTTATAGTTGTAGGATGCAAAGGGAATGAGAGGCTCACAAGAGAGATTCTCACAAATGGAGAATGGAACACAGATTACTATGAGAGTAAGAATGGTGACATCGCTGATGCGCTGAAAAATCTTCGGCTCTACATGAACATCACATTTGATAAATGTGGAAGTGTGGAAATTCTTAGACTTGGTGAGAAGCCTGTGTTTGGAGAGTATAAAATCAAGAGTAGAGGAAGCATAATTGTTATAATGCTTGATGATGATAGCAAACTTACCTTACACTTGGATAAGCTCTACAATAAGCAAAAGTTTAAGGTGTGGTGTGATGAGATTGAGTCGTACATAGTGCTTAACAAAAGAATAAGGAAGTAGATTGCTTTTATGAGATAGGAAAGATACGGACTAAAACTTCGTATCTTTCTTTTTTTTTGTAAAACTGCACTCTATCCGTGAACTTTTAACGGAATCGCATCAAAAACAAGCGCAAGCCATAAGACCTGCGCCTGAACTAATTCATCGTTTTGACGAGCGAGTGTGAATCAGTTATTCTCCTCTTCCTCTTCGGGCATATCAAAGAGTATGCCTTCAAGAGATGTTTCCGTGAGTTCAAACAACTCGAAGTTGCCGATTTTGATGTTGCGGTTAGACTCCTTGAGGACATTCCACTGCTCCCAAGACATTGGCTTGACCTTGAGATAGACATCATCCTCGGCGAGTTTATTCTGCAACCCAGCGAGCCTATCCATCTTATCCTTCATAGCCTTGAGTTCCTTCTCTTCCTCCTTGTTTCTCTCAGGCATGGCTTTCAATTCGTTGAGTTTGGTCGAGAAAGTCTCGGCATCCTCTATCTCCACCTCTTTGGGCAGGGCGTTGAACTTATCCTTCCACTCCTCAAAGAGTCGGTTGATTTCGCTCTTGAACTTGGTCAGCGTGTAGGCTGATGCGAGGTTAAGAGACCTGCTTGATGCTCCCATAATGCCATTGTTATACATGGCTACGATGTCGTTGTACTTCATATTATTTATTGTTTATTATTAGGTTTTTTAAGTTCCGCAATCTCCTGCCTCAGAGCCTCTATCTCCTTGACGCAAGACCATGTTAAATGCAATGGAGTTGGAGTCACACCACCATAAAGTTTTGGCCATGGTTGTTCCTTATCAACTTGTTCTTTCCATCGTTCTGTAAAAGGTCTTTCTTCCATATTACTTGTCTTTCTGTTCACGTTCCATCTGTTTCTTGCAACACTCACTAATTTCGTGAGGCCCATGAGTGCCAATGGTAAATATTCCTGCTTTTCGGAGTTTAATTGTGGGGACGGATAATCCATCGGTAACATCAATTCTGTCCTCTACACAATCCCAAACCTGCACTTTTTGGATGTTATCACCCTTCTTGGGCGGCACCATAAACACGGTCGCACTACGAGGATAATCAGAAAGAATATCAAGGATGTCGCCCACACATTCGCAGGTTATCTCCTCAATCTCTGTCTCGCAATCAATGAGCCTACCAAATTTATCGTAGGTTTGCCCTTTAATCTTTTCTTTCTTGCGTATCATATCACTTGTCCTTAAACATATTATCCAGTATCTCACCCGCGTTGATGTTATTATCGCGGATATGGTCTTTAGTCGATTGTCTCACTGATACCGCCATCGACACTTTCGGATTTTCTACTTTCTTTCTTCCCATAACAGCGGTAAAGATAGAAAATATTCGTGATATATCATTAGATTTAATAAGAAAATTTTTTGCTATAATAAAAAGGGCGAACTTAGCAATCCACCCTTTTTACTTTGCACACTTAGCAAAGTTGCGAAGTTACTCTTTCTTTTCCACCACCTTGTCGTACCACTTACCATCAATAAATCCGAAGATGAAGTCATAGACCTTCTTCACGACATCAATGGTGTAGATACCGTTGGCGAGGACACCCACTCCGACACCCTCAAGGAGAATCCAAGCCCACCACGGCTCACCGATAGCGGGAAGATAACCGATGGCATAAGCCACGAAAGCTGCACCGATTGAGAGAATCCAAGAGATGAGGTGGTTGACCCATTTCTTGTCAGTCTTGATGATTCGTTTTACGAAGTCCATCAATGCACCGCTTACCAAGGTTGCCAAGGTTACGGTTGCTGCTAAAATCAAATTTTCCATAATAGTTTTGTTTTTAAGTTATTAATAAGAGGTAAACTGAATCAGGTAATTACTCCCACCCACTGGATATACGCCATTACTGGTTATCCTTATCTCCAGAACATAGCAATAAGGATTGACGGTACAATACTTGCGGTCTAAGTCAGATGATGAGCCTATGTATTTGACGGCGCCTGTAGTGTCGTTAGTGGAAGCATACACCCGCATCTTATACTTTACTCCGTCAGCACCTGTAATCTCGCTTGTGTCAGTATTAGCTGACGCTATCGCTATATTCTCGAATATCTTGGTGCAATAATCGGAATCATTGTACTGAGTATCGTTATACTGACCATTATAAACATAAGGACGACAAGGGGCTTGACGGTACATAGTGACCTTGAAACGCTTATAGTCAGAGGCAAGATATTTCTCAAAATGCTCAGTAGGGTCATACAACCTCATGTGTGCGCGTACAACCACCTGCTCGTTTGACGGGAGGATATTATCCTTATCAATGATGAGGTACTTGTAATTGCTTGCCGCACCAAGAACCCAGCCTTCGCCCGTATTTGAGAATCCAGCTGATGACTTCTTTACTCCCCATGAAACAGGGAGGTTGTTGGCATCATATATCCTATAACGTGCGTATGCTGGCTCATCATCATAAATTGTGGTATTTCTCTTCCATCCTTCGGGTTTCTTGATGTTACCCGTATTGCCGTTAATAGTATATTCCTGCAAGAAATTGTAGTACAGGGTAGATAAGGCTATCTTCCTTGATGTGCGGCCCGGGTTGGAGAATCTCTTACCGAGACGTGTAAAATACGCGGTGTTCGGGTCGGCAAAGGGGTCTCCGTTCTGGTTAAAGATGCTCGAGGAGCTTAGGTCTGGATAAGCAAAAGGTACAGCCCAACCATTATACTTGTTATACAAGACACCCTTGACATAATCTGTCGGCAGTTTAACATAAGCATTGACACCTGTTTTACCTTCATCAACCAAGACCTTGCTGAGACGATACACCTCATAATCATCAGCACTGATATACTTATGATAAGTCTTATGGTAGTTACTGGAACTGACGCCGGGAAGATTACCATCTACAGGTATATCCACTATGGTATCTTCCACATAAGCACTACCCGTCCAATGGTAGAACTGACCTGTCTTGGTGCGGACATAATAATAGTCGGAGTTGCCAGTAGAAGGGAAGTTACTTACTGAACCTTCCGTTGTAATTATTTCCGTTGTGTAACACCCCGCGATATGCGCCCAACTCCATGCTCTCGTCACCTCCATATAGACATACACCTTGGGCTTCCACTCGTTGTTGACCTGCGTAAAGAGGTCTATGGCATCGGAAGCCGTAGGGCTTGTCACGCTGGCTGGTACAAGCATAAACTTAATACCCATAGCGGGGTAATAGACAGGCAGGGATTGTGCGTTGTTGATAGTCACCTGATATGTATCGGGGTTAGAACCATCATTATATCCCATAAAGACGTTATATGCGGTGCTGCCTATCACTACCTGCTGGCCAAGGTCTCCTATGAGGTTACACATGGTAAAACGTCTCACTATTGCAGCTTCTATCTCTGTGGCAGGACATACATTGCTGCAATCAACACAAGAAGTCTTAACATTGACATCAAGGCTGTGGAGTTGTGCCATATACAGCACAGCCTTGCTCTTGAAGGTCGGTTCATCAGACAGACGAGCGAGGTCGCTGAAACCGCCATATGAGAAACCAAGGTCAACACCATCGTCCCTGAACTTAGTCTTGTCGGTTGTGGATTCCTTGCATAGAGGAAGGGCTACTGTCTGTCCGCTAACTTCGTGCGTCTCTTCGGTGAGAGCTACGAACTTGGCTATCTCATGCCATTCGGAGTTGTCTATCACCTGCAGGACTACCACCGCACCGAAGACGGAAAGTCCGTTATATCCGCTTGGTGCAAACAATTCCTCAAATGAAAGATTCCACCAAGGCAGGTTGCCGAGTTTAGCAACCATCGTGCCTGTCCCTTGCTTATTATATGGATAGGTGTGATTGGAATAGACGGCAGAACCCTCGGCAGAAGGGTCAAAGTTCTCCGTGACGTAGAAATACATCGTAGCAGGAGATGAAGGCGGTATTATCTGCGGAGGTCTGTTGTTCGCCATAGTAGTGTTATACCCATCAAAGACACCTAATAGGTCTGGATTATCAAGGTTGAAGATATCCCTGCCGTACACATCCTTGAAGATGTTGAATACATATAAATACTTGTAATATGTTTGGCTGGATTCTTGAACCGTCACTTTCTTGATGTACTTGCCGAAGTTGATTATATCGTTCCATATAGACCACATAGGCTTGCGTCCACGTATGAGCTGACCATCCTCAAGATTAGCATAGTCCACAGGCTTCTGCAATGAGGAATAGCCGGTAGGAAGATGTGGCGTGTCGAGATAAAAAGCCGACTTGAAGGTGCGGTTGCTCAAAACAAAGGATTCCTCGCGGTCTGCGTTGACAGATACATCGGGGTTGCTCGCCACATAATCCAGCCAACCCGCATAGTATTGTGCAGCGTCACCATCACCCCTATCTACGCCACCATCACAGCAGATGACGGCAAGAAGTTGCGTATAGAATACCCCCCACGCTTCCTGCAAGTCGTGAAGCTGAACTCCGTAGGTCACTTTCGGGCCTACGCCTTTTGCTACGGTGACACCCGATATTGCTGAACCTGAGTTGCCTTCAAGGAATCGTGAACCGTTGCTTATCTGACCGCGTGTCTCATACATATAAGGTGTCGTACCATCCTCTCCATTGGAGCAAGCGTAGAAGTGCATGAATTGAGATGTGAGTGAACCAGAAGCACCCATCTTGAAAGTACCTGCTATCTCATATATCTTGATGGCATATGTCTGTGATGTCGATGACAGACAATCTCCAGTCTTAGCGCCATTAAAGACATCGGTACACAAGGCGCAAGGGTAAAAGTCACGTATGACGGTACGTGTACTCATTACCTTAGCATCACCCGTATCGGTAATCTTACCATCCATGAAGGGTTTCATTTTACCATTGTCGGAATATATGCCTATGAGATGCACACCGCTTGGTATCGCTACGCTATGCACTACGCTGTTATTGTCGTCATACCACTTGATATTGCCACCCTCGCACATGATACGCGCCTTATTTATGATGCCGAAGATAGGGCCTATGGCATCTGAGGCGAGTTCACACTTGATGACTATGATGGACTCCGCATTGAATCCCTCGTGGTGGGTGGATGACAGCAACGAATCTACAAGATAGTAGTTGTTGAGGCCCACCCATTCTTTGACATAGAAGTAATAGGCTGTGCCGCTTATACTCTTGTAACCGATATACTCATCTTCCTTGAATCTCTTAATCGTCAAGGTCTGGTTTGTGCTGCTACGCTGATTTCTTATTAAGCTCATATCGTTATCTTTTTATTCGTTTAGTCTGTTATCAATGCCAAATCCGCTATCCCATAAGCC
>Ga0265298_10009359_pt1 | contig 11675 bp, 9 predicted proteins | sample AusTroGonzalo_MG_3_FD_193486 | JGI IMG/M metagenome (GOLD analysis project Ga0265298, IMG submission 193486) | Bovine rumen microbial communities from tropical cattle in Woodstock, Queensland, Australia - Gonzalo_01 | ecosystem: Host-associated > Mammals > Digestive system > Stomach > Rumen ...
CCCTTATCATCGGCCGGAAGCTTGGAAAGCACCGGGGTAAGGAGGGCAAGCATCATAGCGGCGGTAGCCGTGTTACTCATGAACATGGAGAACACGGAAATCATGATGAGGAAGCCCAGGAGGACCACCTCAGGCTTGGTGCCGAAGAGTTTCAGGAGGGCGCGGGCCAGGGTAACGTCCAGGCCGTAACGCTCGGCCATGATGGCCAGCACGAAACCGCCCAGGAACAGCATCACCACAGGGTCAGCCATGGAGCTCATGATGCGGGCGTAAGGCACCAGGGTGCCGTACTGAGGATCACAGAACAGGCCGATACCCTTGTTGGATACGGTCAGAAGGGCGATGACGATAACCAGCAGCGAAGTGGACCAGTTGGGAATGATCTCGAAGATCCACATGAGGGCTGCGAAAACGAACAGGGCGATAACCCTTTGCTGGACTACGGTGAGAGCCTCGATGCCGAAGAAGGTCACCGGGACGGCCCAGAGGAAGATGGTGATGGCGAGCACAAGGGGCAGGAACACCCAATACTTGAGATTGAATTTTTTAGCCATTATCTTGATTTTTGATTATTCGTAGGAAACGCGGATGTCTACCGGAATGTGTTCGAGTTCCAGGTTGACGATATCGGCCTTGAGGGTGGAGCTTACCACACCGTAGTTGGCCACAAGGTCTGCGGCGGCCTTATAGTCACCGGTAGCCTGGATCTGGAGGATAAGGGCTCCCAGTCCGTAGACGGCCTCCTCGGCCTTGGCGTAATCGATGGCGTATTTGCCGGAAGCCTTGCGCGTGATGGCGCCCTGCTCAAGCAGATAGTTGTATGTGATGAGGTTGGCGCGGCCGGTGGCGTCGGCGTCACCGAAACGGGCCGAACGGATGGTGTTGACCACGAAGGTGGCAATCACATCCTGCTTCATGATGAGGGCCTCGATGCGGTGGGCAGCGGCATCCTGAATGCACAGGTAGGTGCCCAGCACGTTGGATTTCATCTTCTCGAGGGTAAGGGCTTCGTTGCCCAGGGCCTCGGCCACCTCGCCTTTTCCGTTGACGGTTTCCTTGACGCCCAGGCCCTTGGCCACCTCGCGGAACACGATGCCCCAGTAGAAGGCGTTGGCATCTACGTGAGGCTGGTCATCGGCCTCCAGCAGAACGGCGCCCACCGGGAAGACGGTGCGGTTGAACTTTTCGCGGATGATGTTGTCGAACAGGATGGTACGGGTACCCAGTTCTTCCTGGAGCTTGGCATCGTAAGGGAAGTTGATGGCGATGGTCTTGTAACCGGCATTGGTGTAACCACCGTAGTAGATAACGTTGCAGGAGAAGATATCGGACTTCAGGCCCGGTACGAACTCGTGATAGGCGGGGTCACCGGGCAGGGAGGCCTGCAGTTCCGGAAGACGGCGGCTGAGCTTGTCAAGAAGATTGGTGCGGTCCACGTTCTTCAGGAGGACATAGGCGCCGTAGGAAGCTTTCTTGCCCATAAGCTCGTCGTCAATGGTTTCCAGCGGTCCCAGCACGAGGTCCATCTTGCTGTCCGTCATTTCCAGCCAGGCGCGCTCGCTCTCATAGTAGTTGTCCGTGAGAACGGCATCGGCCTTCTTGAGCAGATACTCGCGTACGCTGGGCTTGATGGTAATGTCGGCGGCAGCCCTCAGATAGTTGGCGATTTTCTGGACATGCTCGGCATAGGCTTCGTGATACCAGACGGCATTCAGGGAGCCATCGGCCTTACGCTCGACGAGCGTGTAGGGGCTGTTCTTGTCGGGATTGTTCCAGGCCTGGAACTCTTCCACGGTCATGTCTTCCGGATAGAAGCGGGCGCCGGGGAGCTTGGGGCCGAAGCCTTCCAGGAAGGCGGTGCCGTCAATGCGGTTCCAGGGGCCGTAGTTCACATAGGCGAAGTCACGCTCGTCCTCGGGGAGGGCGCTGAAGAAAGCCTTTTCTCCGAAGACCTGTTTCCAGTAAATGGCATCGGCCTCGTCGGCAGCGAAACGGTACAGGTTAAGGACCTCCTTTCCGTTGTCGGTGATATCCGACAGGTCCGGAGCGGGAATGGTTACCTCTGCATAGTTCTCCAGCAGGCGTTCTGCCTTGCTGCGACCCTCCTTGCAGGACCAGAGTCCCGCGGCGGCCAGGGTGAGAACCAGTGCGATGCTAAGTTTTTTCATCACTATAATTTTGATTCGTTATTATTCCTCAAATAATCTTGCAAATTTAATCATTTATTGCGACATAACCAGCGTTTTTGCCAAAAGAATCTTTCCGGAAAATCCTTTGGTTATTCCCGTTTTTCTAGCTACATTTGTACCGCTTTTTAAGGCACTATTACTATTATCAATAAAACTCAAAAACACTAAACAACTATCATGAAAACTGCTGACATCATGGCACGCCTTCAGGCCAAGTATCCGCTTGAGAAAGAGTACCTGCAGGCTGTACAGGAAGTTCTGGAGTCTATCGAGGATGTCTACAACCAGCATCCCGAATTCGAGAAGGCCAAGATCGTAGAACGTCTGGTAGAACCGGACCGCATCTTCACCTTCCGTGTAACCTGGATTGACGACAAGGGCGAAGTTCAGACCAACACCGGTTACCGCATCCAGTTCAACAGTGCCATCGGTCCCTATAAGGGCGGTCTCCGCTTCCACAAGGCTGTGACCCCTTCCATGCTCAAGTTCCTGGGCTTCGAGCAGACCTTCAAGAACGCCCTCACCACCCTTCCTATGGGCGGCGCCAAGGGCGGCTCCGACTTCGACCCCGTGGGCAAGTCCAATGACGAAATCATGCGTTTCTGCCAGGCCTTCATGCTGGAGCTGTGGAACTGCATCGGCCCCGACCAGGATATCCCTGCCGGTGACGTAGGTGTAGGCGGCCGCGAAATCGGTTACCTCTACGGTATGTACAAGAAGCTGGCCCGCCAGTACAACACCGGCGTTCTCACCGGTAAGGGCGGCACCTGGGGTGGTTCCATCCTCCGTCCCGAGGCTACCGGTTTCGGTGCCCTGTACTTCACCCAGCACCTTCTCCAGAAGGCCGGTAAGGACATCAAGGACAAGAAAGTGGCCGTTTCCGGTTTCGGTAACGTAGCCTGGGGTGCCTGCATCAAGGCCACCGAGCTGGGCGCCAAGGTTGTGGCCATCTCCGGTCCCGACGGCGTCTGCCACATTCCCGAAGGCATCACCAAGGAAATGATCGACTACATGCTGGTCATGCGTGCCTCCAACCGCAACATGGTGGAAGATATGGCTACCAAGTTCCCGGGCAAGGCCGTGTTCACTCCCGGCAAGAAGGCCTGGAGCGTCCCTGTGGACATCGCTCTCCCCTGCGCCTTCCAGAACGAGCTTTCCGAGGACGACGCCAAGGAGCTGAAGGCCAATGGCTGCTGGTGCTGCTGCGAGGTCTCCAACATGGGTTGCCAGCCCGGCGCCATCCACTACTTCCAGCACAACGGTGTTCTCTTCGCCCCTGGTAAGGCCGTGAACGCCGGTGGCGTTGCCACTTCCGGTCTGGAAATGACCCAGAACGCCGAGCACATCAGCTGGAGCGGTGAAGAGGTAGACCAGAAGCTCCACTTCATCATGAAGTCCATCCACGAGCAGTGCGTCAAGTACGGCACCCAGCCCGACGGTTCCATCGACTACGTGAAGGGCGCCAACATCGCCGGCTTCATGAAGGTCGCCACGGCCATGCTCGAGCAGGGAACAATCTAGGCTGCGCCTAAATTGTTCTCAAACTCCCCTCGTCGCTTCGCTCCTAGGAACTTCGAGGCAAAGTACAAAAAACTCCGGCCCGTTTGGGTCGGAGTTTTTTTATGGGGTGAATGGAATTACTTCTGCTGAGCGGCAGCCTGGGCAGCTTCTGCCTGGGCCTGGAGTTCGGCCTGGAGGCTCTCGAGGGTGCGGTCGGCAGGGATGTTCAGGGCCTTGCGGGCATCGGCGGTGATGTCAACGACCTTGGTCTCGTCGAAGTAGATAGCCTGGGAAATGTCAAAGAGGGCGGTAAGACCCTTGGCCTTGGCCAGATCCGTCACAACCTGGTTCACTTTCTCCTGGATGGGAGCGGTGAGCTGGTTCTGCTGCTGCTGAAGTTCCTGGGAGATGGACTGCTGGAACTCCTGGATGCGGTTCTGGATTTCCATGAGCTCGCGCTCCTTGGATTCACGGATGGCGGCGGTCCAGGTGGACTGCTTCTGCTGATACTGGTTAAGTTTACCCTGATATTCCTCCACCATGGCGGCGTAGGTTTCTTCGGCCTCTTTCTGGGAAGCGGCGATGGCTTCACGGGCGGTATCCATTTCGGGAGCCAGCATGACGAGCTCATTGAAATTCACGCGACCAAAAGTCTGGGCGGAAGCGGTGAGGGTTGCAAATGCCGCAAGGGCAATGACAAATAGTTTTTTCATATTCTCTTAATTTATTTGTTTTCTATTTAGCACCGAGGTATCCTCGGCAATTATCATACCATACTAGAATTGCTGACCCAATACGAAGTGGAACTGGCTTCCTCCGTTGACGGAATCGTCGAAGCCGTAACCCCAGTCAACACCCAGCAAACCGATCATCGGGAGGAACACACGCACACCCACACCGGCGCTTCGCTTGATCTGGAACGGGTTGAACTCGCGGATGTCGCTCCAGCAGTTACCGCCCTCCAGGAACAGCAGAGCGTAAATGGTGCTCTGAGGCTGCAGGATCACCGGGTAACGCAATTCTACCGTAAACTTGTCGTAGACGTTACCGGCATAGCTGGTGTAGTTCTGGCTGTAAGGAGTAACCTTCTGCGGCGTGAGGGAGTAGTCTTCGTAACCGCGGAGGGAAATAATCTCGGCTCCGTAGGTCATGTAACCCGACATACCGTCGCCACCCACCTGGAAGTTCTCGAACGGGGAATAACCCCAGTTGCGGTTGTAGTAACCCAGGTAACCGAATTGGGCGCGGGTCATGAGCACCAGGTCTCCCACCAGTTTGGTGTAGACGGCGCCGCTGAACTTCCACTTGTGGTACTCAATCCACTTGTAACGCTGAGCGGCCGTCCAGTCGTCGTAGTTTACGTCTTTCCAGCTGTTTACGCGCACCTTGTTACCCTCGTCGTCATAAGTGTACTTACGCAGGAGCGAGTACGGCGGAGTAAACTGCAGGGAGGCCGAGAACTCGGAACCCGTACGGGGATAAATCTGCTGGTCGGAGGAGTTACGCGACAGGTTGATGGTATAGCTCAGGTTATGGGAGATACCGTTGTTGAATGCGAAGTAACTGTTGGTCCAGTTGGTGAGCTTGTAAGTCTGCCAGCTGAGACCATTATATAATACGAAGTAGTTGTCGGGCCATTTGAGGCGGGTACCCAGGCCGGCGTTGAAGCCGAACACCTCGAACATCTTGTCCGTGGACAGAATGCCGATGGCCAGGTAGGAGTCCGTCATACGGGAATAGTACCCGGAAATGCTGAGGGAAGTAGGTTTCTTGCCGAAGAGCCAGGGCTCGGAGAAGCTGGCGCTGAGGGAAGTATAGTACTTACCGTTGGTCTGGAAACGGAAGGACAGGTTCTGGGCGTCTCCCAGAGGGACCGGACGCCAGGCGCCTTTCTCCAGCATACGGCGGGTGGAGAAGTTGTTGAAACTCACACCGGCCGTAAGGACGAAGGTATTACCGCCCCAACCACCGGAGAGTTCCAGCTGGGAAGAAGGTTTCTCCGTCACGTTATAAACCACGTCCACCGTATTATTGAGCTGGTTGGGCAGGATGGAATAACCCTCGCCGTACTTCATGATGGCCTCGGGGTCGAACTGGCCCATGGAGGCGATCTCACGAATGGAACGCTCAAAGTCCGTCTGGCTGAAGAGATAGCCGGGACGCGTCATCACCTGACGGCGGACCACACGCTCGTTGGTGAGGTCGTTACCGTTGATGATAACATCATTGATGGTGGCGGGCTTGCCTTCGGAAATGCGGAGTTCCAGGTCTACGGAGTCGTTCTGGATATTAACCTCCACCGGAGTAACGTTAAAGAAGAGGTAACCGTTGTCCTTGTACAGTTTGGAAACGTCGTATTCGTTTTCCTTTCCGCCTCCGTGCAGGCGCTTGTCCAGGGTGACCTTGTCATACACGTCGCCGCCCTTGACCTGCAGGATGTTATTGAGGACCTCCGTGGGATACACGGAGTTACCCGTCCAGGTAATGTTGCGGAAATAATACTTGGGGCCTTCCTCAAACACCATGTCAATGGCCAGGTGCTTGCCGTCGGGCAGATAATAGACGGAGTCCCTCACCAGACGGGCGTCGCGGTAACCGGCCTCGTTGAAGGCGTCCAGCACGGTCTTACGGTCCGTTTCGTACTCCTTCTCCTTGAACTTCTTGGACTTGAAGAAATTATACCACTTGTTGGAGTGGGTTTCCTTCATGTTCTTGGCCAGTTTCATCTCCTTCACGTGCTCGTTACCCGTAAAGTTGATGTTCTTGATGCGGACCTTGGGTCCCTTGTCTACATTAAAGGTGACGCGAATGGCGCTGCGGATCATGGAGTCCCTTACGGCATCCACGTCCACGTTCACCTTCAGATAACCCTTCTCTTTGTAATAGCGCTTGATAATGTCTATGGAAGTGTTCTTCACATAGTCCGAATACTCGCGGCCGGGACGCAGGTTCAGACGCTCCTGGAGGTCTTTGCGTTCTCCGGACTTTACACCGGTGTAGTTCCAGCGGGAAACGCGGGGACGTTCCCGGATAACCACCTTGAACCAGGCGGTATCGGCCGATGCGTTAAGGGAATCGATAACGACGGCCACATCTTCGAAATAGCGCTGGGCGACCAGGCGTTTGACTATTCCCGTGATATCTTCACCGGGAGCCGTAACCTCCTGACCGGGCTGCATGCCCACGAGTTGGAGAATCTGATGTTCGTTGAAATACTGGTTTCCTTCAATGCCTATGCCACCCACTACATACTTCTTGGGATGGGCGTAGTCTACCTCTATGCTGTTGCGCCCGCTCTGGGCCCACAGGGAAGAGGAGGCCAGGAGCAAGGCGGCGATGCAAAGTATCCTTCTAACGGTCATTCCAGCTAATTGATTATCTTGCAAAGGTAAGGATTTTATTTGACTTTTCCATAACGACGGTCCCGGGCGGCATACGCCTCCAAGGCCTCCATAAACTGGGGCTTACGGAAATCGGGCCAGAGGATGTCGGTGAAATAAAACTCGGTATAAGCGGTCTGCCACAGCAGGTAATTGGAGATGCGCAGTTCTCCGGAAGTGCGGATGAGAAGGTCCGGATCCGGGATGCCGGCCGTAACCAGATACTGGTCCATGTCCTTCAGTTCCAACTGCTGGAACTGTTCCGGAGTAAGGGTGGCAGCGGCCTTCTTCATGGCCTGCAGAATATCCCACTTGCCGCTGTAGCTCAGGAACAGGATAAGAGTGGTTCCCGTATTGCCGGCTGTGGCGGCACTGATGCGGTCGATGGTGTCATTGAGCCCTTCACTCAGACGGGCACGGTTTCCCAGGACCATAAAACGCACCTTGTGCTCCATAAAGTTGTCCAGCTCCTGCGCCATGCACTTCATCATCAGTTCCATGAGGGTCATCACCTCTTCCTGGGGACGGTTCCAGTTTTCCTCGGAGAAAGCATAGACCGACAGGTATTTGATGCCCAGTTCCACCGCCTCTTCCAGGCAGGCTCGGACGCTTTCTACTCCTTCAAAATGACCGTAGACCCTCTCCTTTCCGCGAAGTTTGGCCCATCGGCCATTGCCGTCCATGATGATGGAGACGTGCTGGGGTAATGTGTTTTTATCCATTGTTTCTCATGTCTTCTCCCCAGAACAGGCGCGAAGTAAGGGCCTTCACGAAGCCGGACTGGGCAAGCCGGATACGCTTAAGCGAAAATTGTGCCATCTCTACGTGGATGCTCCAATCCGGCTGGATTTCTACCACACGGTTGTCGGTGGACATATTGGCACGGCCGTCGCGGGACTCGAAAGAGATGTCTACTTTGGCCGTTTCCGGCAGTACGATAGGGCGTACATTGAGGTTGTGCGGGGCGATAGGAGCTACCACCAGCACCTTGGTATCCGGCATACAGATGGGGCCGCCCACAGACAGGGAATAAGCCGTAGAGCCGGAAGAAGTGGCGACGATAAGGCCATCGGCCCAATATGTGGGGAGAGGCTCCCCGTCGACGCTTACATGGATACCCAGAACCGAAGAACCGCTGCGATGCAAAGCGACCTCGTTTACGGAATAAGGAAGCATGCCGATGGTCTTGCGGGCCTCGGGGCCTTTGAGAGTAGCATTGAGCACGGTGCGGTATTCAATGCGGAAGTCCCCTTCCACGAGGGCCCTGCGGACATCTTCGGGCCTGTTTTCGCAAAGGAAGCCGATGCGGCCGAAGTTTACGCCCAGGATGGGCAGGCCGATATCGGCCACTACATGTGCGGCGGAAAGGAACGTGCCGTCACCGCCCATGGACAGGACCAGGTCCGTCTCCGGCTGGACGTCGTTCTTGGTGCGGATTTCATACACCTCGAAGGTGGCCTGTTCAAGGTCTTTCAGAAGGGAGAGCATGCGCTCGTCGTTCCTGAGTCCTTCCCGGAGGATAAAGTATCCTATTTTCATATTTAAGTGTGTAGCGTCGTGTTAAATCAAACGCCAAAATTAACACATTTCTGAGAATTTTCCTTATTTTTGTCGCACTTAAATCAAAATGAAGCCATGACCAGACTCAGTGTCAACATAAATAAGGTAGCGACCATCCGGAATTCCCGCGGAGGAAACGTGCCGGACGTTACCCAGGCCGCCCTCAACTGCGAAGCCTTCGGGGCCGAGGGAATCACGGTTCACCCGAGGCCCGACGAGCGCCACATCCGTTATTCCGACGTACGGGCCATCCGCCCGCTCCTCACCACGGAATTCAACATAGAAGGCAACCCCACCGTGACCAGTTTCGTAGATCTGGTGCTGGAGGTAGTGCCGGACCAGGTGACCATGGTGCCGGACAGCCACAGCGCCATCACCTCCAACGCCGGCTGGAACACCCTGGAATACAGGGGCATCCTCACAGACCTGTGCAAAGAATTCAAGGCCAAGGGCATCCGCACGTCCATCTTCATTGACCCGGATCCCCGGATGGCCGAAGGCGCCGCCGCCTGCGGGGCCGACAGGGTGGAATTATATACGGCCGATTATGCCGCCAACTATCCCAGGAATCCGGAGGAAGCCATCGGCCGATATCTGGAGACCGCCAAACAGGCACGAGCCTGCGGCCTGGGCCTCAACGCCGGCCACGACCTCTCCCTGGAAAACCTGGCCTATTTTATCCGGACGATCCCCTGGACGGACGAGGTTTCCATCGGCCATGCCCTTATTTCCGACGCGCTGTACATGGGTCTGGAGAAAACTATTGCCGCCTACCTTTCGGAAATCCGCAAAAAATAGTTAACTTTGCGCCCTTAGCAACCCTTGATTAATTATTAAAGTCAAAAATAAAATGAAAAAGACCCTTATCATCTTTGGCGTAGCCGCTGCCGTGGCCCTCGCCGCTTCTTGCAACCAGACCAATGGTACCACCACCCAGGCCGCTCCTGCACAGGACAGCACCGCCGTGGCCGGCAGCATCGTTTACTTCAACATGGACAAGATCCTCGAAGGCTACGACATGGCCAACGACCTCAACTCCGTGTTCGAGACCAAGACCAGCGGTATCCAGGCAGAGATTGACCGCCGCGGCAAGAAGCTGGAGAAAGACGCCAACGATTTCCAGAACAAGGTGGACAAGGGACTGCTCACCACTTCCGTGGCCCAGGCCCAGTACCAGAAGCTCCAGCAGCAGCAGCAGGAGTACCAGGAGTACGCCGTGCGCAAGCAGCAGGAAATGGCCGAGGAGCAGCAGGTCATGATGAACCAGATTGCCAACGCCATCGCCGAGTTCGTGACCGAGTACAACGAGGCCCATCAGTACGCCCTCATCCTCTCCACCTCCGGTAACATCCTTTCCACCCCCGTGGTTTGCGGTGACCCCCGTCTGGACATTACCGAAGATTTCCTCGCCGGCCTCAACGCCGCTTATATCAAGACCAAGGAAACCCAGAAGAAATAACAAAGGATGAGGATTGCCATCCTGTCCAGTTTTTACCCCCTGCGGGGCGGCATTTCCCAGTTCAACGCCAGCATGCTGGAAGGACTGGGAAAATGTCATATAGTAAAGGCTTTTACTTTCTCCCGGCAATACCCGGACATCCTCTTCCCCGGCAAGACGCAGTACGTCACTCCGGAAGACGAAGCCACGCCCGTGGAGGCCGAGGCCCTGCTGGACACCATCAATCCCTTCACCTGGGTCAGGACCGCCCGCGCCATCCGGGAATGGAAGGCCGATCTCCTCATCATGAAATACTGGATGAGCTGGTTTGCCCCGTCCCTGGGTTATGTAGCCCGCCACTGCGGGTGCAAGAGCGTGGTGGTGCTGGACAACGTTATCCCGCACGAGGCCCACTGGTTTGACAAACCCCTCACCAAGTATTTCTTAAAGGGCTGCTCGGGCTTTATTTCCATGTCTGAAAGCGTTCAGAGCGATCTTCTGAGCCTCCGGCCCGATGCCCCCCACATTCTTCGGCCCCATCCCCTGTATACCCATTTCGGGGAAAAGCTTCCCCGCAAAGAAGCCATTGAAGCCCTGGGACTGGAGCCCGGCCGCAACACCCTGTTGTTCTTCGGCCTCATCCGTGAGTACAAGGGGCTGGACATTCTGCTGGAAGCATTCCGGGATTTGCCGGAAAACTACCAACTGGTCATAGCCGGAGAACCATACGGGTCCTTTGACAAGTACCAGGCTATCATCGATTCCCTCCCGGGAAAAGACCGCGTCCGCGTCTTCCCGGACTATATCCGTGATTCGGAGGTCAAACGCTTTTTCAGCTCGGCCGATCTGGCCGTCCTCCCCTACCGGAGCGCTACCCAGAGCGGCATCAGTTCCATCGCCTGCCACTTCGATGTTCCCATGGTGGTCACCGATGTGGGCGGGCTCAAGGGCACCATCGGCGCCCGTGGCACGGGAATTGTCGCACCGGAAGCATCGGCCCCGGCCATCCGCAAAGAGATTTTGCGCTATTTTGAAGATCCTTCCCTCCAGGAGAGCTGCCACGCGGCCATCCTTCAGGAAAAGAAACGGCTGGGCTGGGACGCCTTCTGCGAGGCTCTCTCAGACTTTGCCGCCACCCTATAACTTGCTGAAAGTATGAAACGACACATCGCCCTTCTGGCATCCCTGCTGGTGCTCACCTGCACCGCCGCCGTGGCCCAGGATTACGTTCCTACGCCGGTCACCATCTCCTCGGAGAAGGTAAAACTGAACGGGAAAGTGTACTATGCCCATCTTGTGCTGGAGCGTCAGACCATCTTTAGCATTGCCAAGGCCTACGGTGTAACCGAACAGGACCTTTACGAAGCCAACCCCAGCCTCCGGGAGACGGGCCTGCAGAAAAGCAGCATCCTCCTCATCCCCGTAAGCAAGCAGCAGATGGTGGAGGAAAAGGCCGAAGTATCGGCCCCGAAGGCCGCCGCACAGCAGCAGGTGCAGCAGGACGAATACAAGGAACACACCGTCCGCTGGTACGAAGATATTGACGACATTGCCCGCCGCTACAATATCAGCGTCCAGGAAATCATGGACTACAACAACCTCAAGAGC
>Ga0265298_10009360_pt1 | contig 11672 bp, 13 predicted proteins | sample AusTroGonzalo_MG_3_FD_193486 | JGI IMG/M metagenome (GOLD analysis project Ga0265298, IMG submission 193486) | Bovine rumen microbial communities from tropical cattle in Woodstock, Queensland, Australia - Gonzalo_01 | ecosystem: Host-associated > Mammals > Digestive system > Stomach > Rumen ...
CATATAGGCCCGAAGTTGTTCAGATGGCAAAAAGTATCAGGAAAGATAATGTTTTTACTTTTGTTTTTGTCGGAAGAATAGTAAGAGATAAAGGCATTAATGAGTTGTGTAAGGCTTTTAGCAAATTGTCGGGTGCTGCACCTGTGAGACTGATTCTTATAGGGCGTTATGAGGACTCATTAGACCCTATCAGTAGTGATACTCGTGAGATTATCGCAAAAAACGATTCTATCGAGGTTGTAGGTCCTAAATATGACGATGACTTAATAGCTTATTATGCAGCAGCTGATTGTTTTGTGATGCCGAGTTATCGGGAGGGGTTCCCCAACACAGTTCTTGAAGCGGGGGCTATGGAGTTACCTTCGATTGTGACAGACATCAATGGTTCGAGAGAAATTATTGTTGAAGGTAAGAACGGCATGATAGTTCCGCCACGGGATGCCGATAAACTGTATGATGCGATGAAGTTTATGTTACAGTCACCTGTGGAAAGGCAGAGGATGGCTGGTAATGCCAGAAAGATGATAGCCGATAGGTTTGAACAGGGATATGTTAGGAAATGTCTCTATGATTATTATGATGAAATACTTATTGGTCAAGAGAAGCCATTAGATGAGTTACAGCGGGTTAACACGGATTTGTAATGAAGCAGCGAGAGTGGTCACACAGATATCACAGATTCCACAGATATTTTGTCCTCGATAATACTCTCATTCCATAATGGGTAGGTGCTCTTGAAGATACAGAAAAAGATCACACCCGATGGATGTGACCCTCTTCTAATTGAAAACAAGGAAACGAAATGAGGCAGATGCAGCTACAACGATGCGTACTCCTTCGAGGCCAGGAAATTGGGACAGGTCTTGGAAACATGAGGCAATTCACAGTGGCCGAGAATCATGGCATTGGGGTAGTCGGCCTTGAGGGACTTCAGCAAAGCCCATAGGGAGTGCTTCTGTGCCTCGGTACGTGTGTCGGCAGGATGACCGTTGGGAAGCAGGCCGCCCTCATAGCAGACGCCAATGGAATGCTTATTATAGTGGCGGGCATGGGCTCCGACCAAGTTCTCATGACGGGTCTGATAGACCTGACCATCGCGGGTGATGTAGTAGTGGTAGCCGGTGAAGCCGAAACGGGCCTGGTGGCAGGCAATGAGCGAAGTGACAGGGAACGGACAGTCACAGCGGGTCGCACTACAGTGAATGACGATTAGGTTGATGCTACGCATAATATTTCACACTGAAATAAGTTATTAATTACAAAGGTCACACAGAAGAGATCAGGAGTTCATGCAGCTCTGTGTGAGAAACGAGCTGACAACAGCGGTGAGGACGGTGATGATGAACTGAATGATGGTCTTAATGGTTTTCCAGGACTTTTTCATAATTTTGGGGAGTTAATTTCTGTGATTTCCGTGATTTCGGTGTGACTTAATCGCCTGAGCCGGGCGTCTCTTCGTCAGAGTTCTTCTTGGACTCGATGAGGTCCTTGACATTCATGAACGAGGCACGCTTCTTGAGGGTCTTCGACGAGAGGTCGTTGATGTCCTGGCGACTGGGAGCGAAGCGAAGGTACAGACCCTTGATGTTCGAACTCATGTTGAAGTCCTCCTCATTAGCCTCTCCGGAGCTCTTGACGGCGAGGTAGAAGGTTCCGAGGTTTCCGAACTGCACCTTCTTGCCTTCCAAGAGCTGCTCCAGGATACAGTTCTGGAGTTTGATAGCCACTCCCGAGCAGACATCCTCTCCGTAGATGGAGTTGTGCTCGGACATGTGCTTACAGAGTTCCTGATAGGTCATGGTCTCCGTGCTGACGACTTTGCCGTAGTGCTTGCCGTAGGCCGGCGACTTGGCATTCTGATTTTGAGTAATCTTAATTAAAACAGGCATAGATAAAAAGTGAAAAGTGAAGAGTGAAGAGTGAAAAATTTGCTACCGCGCGACTTGCAAACCTTAGACTCTATCAACGAGTTTCATTGACAATGCAAAGGTACGACATTTCGAGAAGGTAGTTTCCGCAGAAGGCTTCAGAGGAGACAAGAAGGAATTAGAAGGATTCCGATTCATCACTCTTCAATATCTATACAAAACTTTTCACAGATCCATTTGACGATGACAGGCGGGAGCACTATCATGCCAGGACGAAGACCAAGGGCTTCCAGTTCTTTGTGATAGGGTTTGCACCAGTTGCCTAACGTTTTAACCGTTACACCGGCGTAGGCAGCGATTTGTTGACGGGTCATTGCTTTCATAATATATCTTTTCTGTGATTTCTGTGATGTGACTTTGTCCACCTCTGTCACGACTCGGCAATGTTTGAGCAAGCTCACACTGCTCTCGCTGTTCCATCGGTTCTGTGTGACATTAGAGCGTTCAAACGAGGCGGATGGAGGCTGCAAACGGGTTGAATTCACGCTGAATTCTCCAAGCAGAAATCGAGAAGGTCGATGCCTCGGGACTTCTGGTCAAGGGTGCAGCAATCCTCGAGAATAGAGCTGACGGAGATGTTGAGATGGTAGCTGCGACGGGCCTGGTCGACCAGTTCCAACCAAGTGAGATAGGTGTCCATCGTATAATCCGTTGGAGGAAAGAGGATGACGTTACAACCCTGTAAAGGTTCGAAAGAGTAGATGTTGAAGTTCATCGGATATACCGAAGCCATCCAAGTATTATCTGGAAACAGTTCACTGAGGATGACTGCCGAGGATTCTTTCTCCACCACACAGACTTTGGCGTTTGTCACACGGGAATGAAGATGAAGGCCGAAAAGACAATGCTGGGGATGCACATAACGGGCAAGGTCAGGACAGCGGCCTTTGAGCTGCTGCGACACCCAGGTGCTGGCATCATGGGAAGAGGAACCGATATGACCGTCACGGACGATGCCCTGTTCGTCAATCATCCAGAAGATACATTTACCGCTCCTGCTCTTTCCCAGCTGGTAACGGTTGGCGGCATGGAGCATTTGACCATTGGTGAGGATACCACGTTCAACAGTCTCCCGGCAGAAGTCGGAATCATCGGCACGGCAGCTGTCCACTATCGACAGTCTGTTATGTGGCTGATGGCCGAGTTGCCTGTGCAGGTTCTTGAAAGTGAAGGGAAAAGCCTCGCTGAATTTCATAGGACGTTGAATATATGTCGCCGAGGTGAAGGCTTCCAGGCCCCATACGTACTTCTCTCTACGAGAGAGAAGGTAGTATGTGGGGCGCAGGAAGCGGCCTTCACCGAGGCGGAGTCATTAAAAAACAGGTGCATCATCATTGTCATGGGTGAAAGGTATCTCTTGTTGGACCTCGGAGGTATGGTGCCGGACAGTCGTAGGACGGAGCATGTAGACCTTCCTGCCGTGGAGGGCACTGACGGACTGCATGAGCACACCCTCGGCAAGTGCCTTGGAGAACTGTTCGAGGAGCACCTTGTCGGTGGCGATATTCGCCTCCATGCCGACCTTCACCTTCAGCTCGTCCTCGCCATACTCTCGTCCCTGCTCCATACAGGCCGCAAAAAGCTTGCGGACATCGAAGACGGTCTTGTGGTTCTCCTTGCCCAAAACATACTTCGGATTGAATGGTGCCAGCATGGCCATGCCACCCCGTTGCTGCCGTTCTCCAGCCGCTTTCTTCTGAGCCTTGAACAGCGCCTCCTTAAGCTGCTCCTCACTACAGAGATAGGGGATGCCTTCATCGTTGACGGCAAACTTCAGCGTGTCGAGGATGTCGTACTTGCGGGTATCAGTCTGACTCCAGGCAAAGATACGTTCCGACGACTTGGTACACTCATAGACCTCGAAGGCTTTGTTCTTCAGCTCCGTACCAATCCAGCCACGCAGGTTGCGGTCCTCAACCGACTTGTTCTGGTGGAGGACACATACCATACAGCAACGGCACTCGGAGGCTATACGCATCAGGCGCTCGATACAGTCCTGTGCCACTACACCGTCATTGATGTCAGCCACCAGGTCGCGGATACCATCGAGGATGACCAGGTCGGGCTGATAGCGGCGTACCGCCACCTCCAGCAGGAGCAGCCGTCTGTCGTAGCCCTCGGCACGGACGTTGAAGATGTCAAACTGCGGCATCGGGAACTGGTTCTCAGGGATTCCTGTCATGGGAATGATACGGTTGCGCAGGATGTCTTGCGTCGACTCCTCGCTCTGTTCCGTATCGTACCAGAGGACGTGCAGCCGCTGCGGCTCGATCCGTTCGACGGAGAGCACCGGACTGCGGAAGCTGAGTGCCATGAGGATGCTGCTGACAAAGGTCTTACCGCTCTTGGCCTTGCCAGTGAGTGCCACCAGCTCGCCACGCGGAAAGCAGGGCTTGTGGAAAAGCCGGAAGAGAAACTCCATCTTGGGAAGCTCTTTATCGGGAGTGATGCGCCGTTCCTCCAGACGGGCGAGCATTTCCTCCCATTCCTTTGCCTTCTGCTGCTCTTCGGGTGTCATGGCTGCCTTTTCGATGTACTGTCTCACAAAGGCAATATTCTGTTGACTCATAGAAACTGCTCCGTCAGTTCTGTGTGATCTTATTCCTTTTCATCGACAAAATCATAGTAATGCTCACTGTCGGCCATCGCCACAATCATCTGCCCCAGCTTCCCCCACATGCCCAAGAACATTTTCTCGGAGCGTCGCGAGCTGTGGTGACACAGTGCCACAAGCAGTCTAAGCAGCTGGTGTACCCGCAACCGCCCTATTCCCGCACGGTTCATATATTTTCGGTTGATACTGGCATCGTTGCTTACGCAGGTCGTCCATCCGTTGTCTTTCACGCTGTCGAGTAGCAACCCGACAAAGTCGCTTGTCAGTTTGTCTCTTAGTTTCATTGCTTCATGTTTTAAATTGTGATACATTTGTTTACTTGCGCCCCACAAACAGGTTCGCACGCCAAAGGTATCAAAAGGCTGTGAGAGCATCGTGACTACATGTTGTCACCAACAGCAAACAGACGTTAACAAATCGCCGCAGTTTTACATAACATTAACTATAGAGTTTACATAAATCAAAGAAAACTGACATAAAAACATAATACTTTTTCTACGTGAAACTTTACAAAAACTTCTTCAAGCGATTCCTCGATTTCTGGATATCGCTCATTGCACTAATCTGCATCTCCCCTATCCTATTGGTAGTTACCATCTGGCTGCACTTTGCGAACAAAGGCGCAGGAACCTTTTTCTTCCAAGAACGCCCAGGTAAGGATGCGAAGATCTTTAAGATCATTAAGTTCAAGTCGATGACAGATGAAAGGGATGCAGAAGGAAATCTGCTGCCCAATGAACAGCGTATCACTAAAGTAGGAAAGTTTGTCAGGAAAACATCACTTGATGAACTACCTCAGTTATTCAATGTCTTGAAAGGTGACATGTCGTTGATTGGACCACGACCGTTGATGCCGCGATATCTCCAGTTATATAGCAAGGAGCAGATGCGACGGCACGAAGTACGACCTGGAATCAGCGGTTGGGCACAGTGTCATGGACGGAACAACATCAGCTGGACGGAGAAATTCAAATTGGACGTATGGTATGTGGACCACTGTACGCTGTGGACGGACATCAAGGTGATATACCTAACTCTAAAGAGCGTTCTCATGCGCCAAGGCATTGACTCCGGTGATGGCAAGGTGGGAGCTGTAGGTTTTGACGGAACAAATTAGAAAAGGAAAGATAAAGAATGAAAGCATTAGTAATAGCAGGGGGACTGCCCCAGATAGAACTAATTAAGCAGTTGAAGCAAAGAGGCATAGAAGCCTTGCTTGCAGATGGCAGCCCTGCGGCAGTGGCACGCCCATACGCAGATAAGTTCTTCCATGTTGATGTCTTTGACATGGAGGCAATCAAAGATATTGCAGTTAAGGAGAAAGTGGATTTTCTGATAACTGTTTGTGCCGACCAAGTATTGCTTGTGGTAGCTAAAGTATCTGAGATGCTCGGACTTCCTTGTTATATTGACTATGAGACATGTCAGGATGTATCAGACAAGATACGCATGAAAAGGATTTTCAAAAAATCAGGAGTTCCCACTACTGATTATGTTGAAACAGACCATCTTGATTTGGGAGTTATCGGGAAACTGAAATATCCGCTGGTGGTTAAGCCTGTAGATGCCTATAGTTCCAAAGGGGTACGAAAAGCTGATAATCAAGAAGAGCTGAAACTGTATTATGAAGAGGCGCATCAGATTAGTCGTAGCGGTGGAGTCATAGTGGAAGAGTTTTTTGCCGGTGAGGAAATAAGCGTGGATGCTTTTGTTGTGAATGGCAAGGCAAAAGTCCTCAATGTGACAAATAGCGAAAAGGTGAAGGATAAAGACCGTTTCGTCATCTTCCGAGGCCGTTATCCCGTCAAAGCATCGGAAGCCGTGATGAAGCAGATTGAGGATATTTGCCAGAAAATAGCAGATGGCTTTGGCTTGATTAATGCACCTTTGCTGGTGCAATTGCTTCACGATGGCGACAAGGTTTCCGTACTGGAGTTCTGTGCCCGCACCGGAGGTAACATGAAGTATCTGCTTATCAAGTATGCAAGTGGTGTGGATGTTATAGGTGCCACACTTGATATTACTCTTGGTCAAGAACCGGATTTAAGTCCCAAATACGAAAGGCATAACATCGTTGTCAACGACTTCGTATACTGCAAGCCGGGAGTCTTCGATCACTTCGAAGGGTTCGAAGAGCTAGAGAAAGATGGCATCATCAACGAGTTCCATCCTGTGCGTATCAAGGGCACACAGATGAGAGGTGTCATGAGCAGCAGTGACAGGATTGCCGGAATGAACATCGTGGCAGATACGATAGAGGAATATAACCGAAAGAGAGAAATCATCAATCAACGGGTAAAGGTGATGGACAATATGGGCAACGACATCATGCGCCATGATTTGCTGCCAGAAATGAGATAATCATCATTAAAACAATTATAATATGAAAGAGACAAGAGATTATTTGAAGAGTATAGGTATGCCTGCGGGCGACCTTTATGACCTGCCTACCTCGGAAAAACGTTTTGAGGATGGCGGACAGTATCGTTTTGAAGTACCGGGCATACAAGGCCCCGGCCCTATGAAGGCGCTGTTGGAGGCACTGGACAGCTATGGCATTGAGATTCACCGCGTCACCCAGACGCAGGGCATCATGCGGCTGCTTGACAGTGAGATAGAGCAAATGCTGGAATATGCCCACAAGTGGAACGTAGAGTTGCTATTGGCGACTGGGCCTCGTGCAACGATTGACACCAGCGCCAGCGTGAATACCCCAGAGGGCGTACGCATGGGCTACCGCCTTCGCGGTCAGGAGCAAGTGGTACGTGCCGTAGAGGATATCAAGCGTGCCGCTAAGATAGGCGTGCGCTCATTCATGGTATATGACGAAGGCCAGCTGTGGCTGATGAACCAGATGCGCCGTGACGGATTCCTGCCTAAGGACGTGAAGTTCAAGGTGTCTGCCCATACAGGACATGGCAATCCCTGCTCGGCTAAGTTGCTGGAACAGATTGGTGCCAACTCGTTCAACCCGGTTCGTGACATCCAACTGCAGATGCTCTCCGCTATCCGTGCTGCCATCGACATTCCCATTGACATTCATACGGAGAACCCGAAGTCTACAGGTGGCTTCATCCGCCACTATGAAGTACCGGAGTTCATACGTGTAGCCGCTCCTATCTACCTGAAGACAGGCGGTAGCGTGGCTGCTACCCATAGCTGGGACACCACTGAGGCTGATGCCAAGAAGCGTGCAAAGCAGGTGGCACTGGTAAAACGCGTCATCGACACGTATTACCCCGATGCTGTTGTATCGCCGAAGAAATGAAGTGATAAGATGAAAAGTGAATCATTAGCTTCCGCATAGAAATAACATGAGACAACATAGTTATAACAAGGACTTTACTTTTGTTAAAGCTCCGATAGAATTCAACAAATATACTGACCGTGACACCTTGCAGTACTGCTTGGGTGCCACACTCTACATGCCAGGGACAAAGGATATCCGTGAAAAGATTGTCAACCATGAGCTGCCTGTCACATCGTTTGTGATGTGCTGCGAGGATGCCATCAAGGAGGAGGACCTGCCCGTAGCAGAGCAGAACATCCTCGACACGATGGATTTCTTTGCTGATGAGATAGAGGCCGGACGACTGACTCATAATGACATCCCGTTGATTTTCGTACGGGTCCGTAATCCGGAACAGTTCAAGAGCTTTGCAGAAAGAATTACTAAAAAGCAAGCATCGGTCCTGACTGGTTTCAACTTCCCCAAGTTCAACAGCCAGAATGCTCTCGGCGTTCTTCGTACCTTGGTTGAGGTCAACAGCCGTTTAGGTGTCATCCTCTATGGCATGCCTATCCTTGAGGGACCGGAGGTGGCTTTCTGCGAGCAGCGCACCCAGGAGCTACTTCTTTTGAGGAACATTCTTGAACCTTATAAGGACTTGATCCTGAATATCCGTGTGGGTGGTACGGACATGTCGTCGCTCTTCGGCGTTCGTCGTGGCATCAACTCCACGGTCTTTGACATCATGCCTGTGAGGGATGCCCTAAGTGATGTAGTGAACTTCTTCAACCGCTACTGCGACTATTGTATCTCGGCAGCGGTATGGGAGTATTTCCGTGCTTATAACGACGATGACATTGATGACCTTATCAAGCGTAATTTCCACCATGCGCTCATCAAGGGACAGGACATCGTGAATCCGGCTATTGACGGTCTGCTGAAGGAAGTACTCATCGACCGAGCCAACGGTTTCGTGGGCAAGACCATCATCCATCCCACTCATGCCAAGTTCGTCAACGCGATGTTCACCGTGGTAGAGGAGGAATACAACGATGCCATACAGATCCTGAACACCTCCGGCGGGGTCATCAAGAGCGAGGGCGGAGGTAAGATGAATGAGATTGGTCCTCACCACCGCTGGGCAGAGAAGATCGTGAAACGGGCAGAGGTCTATGGCGTCGTCAAGACAGAGGACGATGTGCTGAACCTGGTACTTGGGCATGAAGTGTAGTCGAGTCAACATGTCAACAAGTCAACAAGATCACGAATAGCACAAATTATGATGAAAATTGTTCTTGGAACTATGAACTTCGGGCCACAGTTGGACCTGGAGGCCAGCCGCACGATGACCGAGTCTTTCCTGAAGACCGGCTTCAGGGAGCTGGACACCGCATACGTATATAATGGAGGTGATACAGAGAAGTTTCTTGGCGAGATACTGCCAAGACTCGACGGCTATTATCTGGCCACCAAGGTGCATCCGCGCATCACAGGCAAGCTGGACCGTGCAACCGTCCTGATGGAGTTTACAGAGTCGCTGAAACGGATGAACCGCGATTCGGTAGACCTGCTCTACTTCCACTTCCCTGATGGGAAGACGCCCATCAAGGAGGCCCTTGAAACCGTCAAGGAGCTTTATGAACAGGGGAAAATCAAGGAGCTTGGACTGAGCAACTATCCTGCCTGGCAGGTCGTGGACATTGCCTATCAGTGTGACCGGATTGGGTGCCCGCGTCCGACGGTCTATCAGGGAATGTACAATGCCCTGTGCCGTAACGTTGAGCCGGAGCTGTTTCCTGCCATCCGATCATTGGGAATGCGCTTCTATGCGTTCAATCCTTTGGCAGGCGGTATGCTGACAGGCAAGCATCAGCATTTCGAGGACACTCCGGAGCCTGGACGCTTTGCACGTTTAGAGAGTTACCGCAAACGCTATTGGAAAGAGAGCTACTTCAATGCTGTTGATGCCATCCGTGAGGCTTGTGAGGCAGAGGGTATTCCGATGGTGGAAGCGGCCTATCGCTGGCTATGCAACCACTCGAAGCTGGATGCCTCTCAGGGAGACGGAATCCTGCTTGGTGCTTCCAGGATTACGCAGATGGAGCAAAACATGGAGGCTGCCCAAAAAGGCGAACTGCCACAACCTATTCTCGATGCGATGGATGCAGCTTGGGAGATAGCCAAGCCAGATAGTCCGGCCTATTTCAAGTTTATCTGACAATTGTATATGAATATCTCGCAAGAATTCTTCCGGGCTATAGACAGTGTAGCCCAGAAGCCTGTCCCTGTTGAAGTGATGGAAAGGGCACGGCGCTCATTACTTGACTATCTGGCCGTGACCTGTGCCGGTGCCGTTTTCCAGAAGGAGAAGCTTGAGGGATACTATCGTTTTGCTGAGCCAGAAGAAGGGAGATACAGAGCAGTTGGGACAGGGAGAAGCCTTGTACTAAAAGAAGCTGTTTTTCTGAATGGTCTGAACGGGCATGCGCTGGACTTCGACGATGGCACCAATTCCGGCATTATACACCTTGGCTCGCCCATATTCTCCCTGCTGCTGCCTTTGGCGCAGAAATACGGGAACAGCATAGAACAGCTATTACGGGCTGCCATCATCGGCTACGAAGCTTCCTATACGATGGCTGTTTCGATTCAGCCCAAACATAAAGCTTTGGGATATCATGCCACGGGCACTTGCGGCATGTTGGGGGCAACCCTTGCATCGGCCTATATGCTCGAATTCTCAGAAGAAGAACGGTATCAGGCCTTCGCAACGGCTTGTACGGCTGCTTCAGGTATGCTGAAGGTGTTGGATGACGGATCAGAGCTGAAGCCTTATAATGTGGCTAAAACAGCATTGTTGTCATTGACAAGTCTGCAATTGGCCAAGTCTGGTTTTAAGGGACATGTAGATCCGCTTGGTGGTTATCGTGGGTTCTTGAAGATGATGTCGGGCGATGAGCATACCAAGATTAAGCCTTGTCTGCTGAACGGTACATACGCCATCATGAAAAGCTATACCAAGCCATACGCATCCTGTCGCTATACGCATCCCCCTGTGGAAGCCGCCATCCATTTGCGTAACCAGTATGGAATAACCCCTGAACTGGTTGAGCACATCAAGGTAGAAACATACGACCTAGCAGTATCTGGACACGACCATACCGACATTAAAGGCGCTTATTCTGCAAAGATGAGTTCACCTTACAGTACAGCAGTGGCGCTTGCATTTGGGAAAGCAGGTTTGCAGGAGTTCGAGGATGATGTGCTGGAAGACAAAACCATCCAAGAGTTGACTCGGAAAGTAGAGGTTGTGGCTGATAAAGGGTTAAGTGAGATTTTCCCAGATAAGCAGAGTGCCATCTTAACGATAAAAACTCCTAAAGGCGAATATTCGGAGCGTGTTGACTTTCCGAAAGGAGAACCAGAGAACCCATTGACGAATCAAGAGTTTTATGATAGATATGCTGCCTTGATGTCATACGGGAACGTTAATAGGGAGGTGTTAGACTCTGTGTATGAAATGGTTAACAAACCAAATGTAAAAATATCTGAATTGATTTCAAAATTATAGAATATGGTAGATCTTAAACAACTGTTTGAGGCATTGGATGACAAGGGTGTGAAGTTCTTTACGGGTGTTCCCGATTCCCTGCTTAATAACTTCTGCCTCTATTTGGTCAAAAACATTCCCGACGGACAGCACGTGATGGCTGCCAACGAGGGTAATGCCATTGCCATAGCCGCAGGAAACTATATGGCAACAGGAAAAGTTCCCGTGGTCTATATGCAGAACTCCGGCATCGGCAACGCCACCAATCCGCTGCTTTCGCTGACGCATGACTGCGTGTATGGCATTCCGATGATACTGGTCATCGGCTGGCGGGGAGATCCTGCTATCGGG